>JGI24159J19872_10014943_pt1 | contig 10016 bp, 3 predicted proteins | sample Ectturendosymbi4_FD_19872 | JGI IMG/M metagenome (IMG submission 19872) | reverse complement strand
CATGATCCCATTGGCCCAAAAACCCCCATCCAAATTTTGAAAAAATTTTTTGATTCTAAACTACACGACGCCACTAGTCATTGCAGGGTTTGAACAGCTTTCTAACTCAATCTGCTGCCGAGTTATTGCTGGCCAAAGTTTGGCGTGAAAGGGCAAATTGTTTATATTTTGCAGATTTCAAGCAAGTGATTATGTTTTATAGAATATATTTAAGTGTTTAATCTGTGTGATCTTATCTTGTCCACAAGTTTGATGTTTTTACTGATAAAAAAATTAACTTCCTTTCCAAACGTTTGAAAGCTGGTTCTTGATTACAAATTGTAGGGGGTGCGAGGACAGAACACAACTTTTTTTGAAGGTGCAAGAGTGAAAAGGTTGTTAACCCTGCTCTATCAAAATAATGGACGTTGATTTCAGCGAATAGACATGCCAGTCGGTAATACAGACTTCTTTGTACATTTTTAATTGATCATTACTACACATTGAAATATCTTTTTCACCTCATTTGCAGTTTTTGTCATTTTTTTAGAATTTCAAGTAGAAACGATGAAAATCTTTTCCGAACGTTTTTTAAAACTAGCATCGCAAGTTTGATCTGTCCGATCCGACGTGATTATTTGATGGATTTGCATGCCTGAAGACAGAGACAATCAACTGCAGTAATAGCAAAGCAGGAAAAACTGTTGCTGAACTCTTATAGGAACGTTCAGAAACCTTGGTATTTCTACAAATCTCAATAGATATATGTTGCTGATTATCGTTTCAAATGTAATGACGTCACGTCAACCTAATGTGGACTTCAAACTTAATACAAAACACTGCATTGGCAACAGAAAACATTTCTGTAAAAATAACTTCGTTGTACAGATTTACACATACACGAAATATGACCTCAAATACAATATACCATTTCCATTTTACCTTGCCTTTTTGAAACATGGATTTCTTATTTGTTGATCTATCGCATCTGCAATATACATTGTAACCGAAGATTACTTGCACAACTGATTTGATTTGAAAAGCTAAAGCCAAACTTGATCATTACTAAAACAACATTACCTAAAGCTATGTTCTTCAGAGTTGGACTTTGGTTTTCTACCATGAGACAATTCAACGCTTCTCCACAGTAATAAGCCAATTTCTTTGCGAAAATATTATAGTGGACCGAGTAACATTTGAATTTGTGAAAATTTATTTTAGTTTTTTCATTTCTGTTCAATTCCTGCTTTGCATTCCTAATTGTCCATTGTGTAGCCCCTTTTATTACTAAATTTTTGAAACTGGGAACTAAAAAAGATATTTCTGAAAAAAGTTTTGGGTTTATGTTCGACGAATTTACGAGAATGTCCTTTTCATATCAGTTTATTTATAAAACAAGCAGATTATACGCACAAAATATGATTTCAGGGAGGAATGAAGGCGGTGGTGTGGACGGATACGCTGCAGACCTTCGTCATGTTGGTTGGAGTTATATCTGCATGTATTAAAGCGACTGTAGATGTTGGAGGAGCGACGAATGTGGTCGAAGCTCTCCAACGAGGACAAAGACACACGTTTTGGAAGTAGGAACTCCGTTTCACGTTGTGATTCTACCGCTGTTCCTTTTTCGTGAAATGAAGTAACATAGACTAGGTTATGTCAGTAGCTTTACTTTCTGCGATGCTATACCTAAATACTTTCCAGTTCACTCTTGTTTTTCATTGCAAAAACAAATTTATCATAACATCTTCATACAAAGATTTTACCAAATGAGTAAAGGCAATAAGTCGTGTAGTTTATATGGGTTGTTACAATTGTTTCTTGTGCTTAATTACTTGTATTAAAAATACTACTCCACGAATTTTACAAAACTGAGGTACGCGAAATTGTGCTATAAAAGCTTACAACGTGTCTACGTTTTTGCCCATCTCTGTAAAATTATGTACAAAGCATTTTTAACTGCCAATGCTAGTGATTCATTTTTTAGCTGTGACATTCCAAAAAGTCATTCAAGTCCATGTCTCATCTCTGATGTAGCACAGGCCAGCGGAATGATCTGCATCACGCACGTCAATTCCTGCCATAGCATGGCTTTCTTTGGTTTCTACCTTTGGTTGCGACTATCTTAGCTTCTGGGTACGAAAATCAATAACTGAGTATAACCATCTCCTGATTACCATCCTCATCCATAATAACAATGAAAAAGTAAGACCCCAACCACCCAGCACGTTACAAGTAAGGCGAAATTCAAGTTACAGTATCCGCTTAGTATAAGATGAAAGGGGAAAAACATCGTCTACACCAAGATATTGTGTTTATGGGTCACACGTATAAACTTACTTTGGCCTCACCTTGCTGTCTTAAAGTACAGGGGAATCAAAACATGCACTGTTTCAGTACCAAAATTTTATAAAGACAAAATCAGCCTTCGGTAAATAGAGGAAAAGCGAAAGAGACACACTGGATGCAGCTCTGTATTTGAAAATCTGAAACTTGCAGAACCACCCAAAAGTGCGAAAATCTGACAAAATGGAAACGTTTTTCATTGACCAATTGTTCGCCGTTTGCGTGCGTAGGGAACGCATTTAAAACCTTTATTACCACTTTCACGTTTTTTTCTGACACTGGAATTTTGAGACATATTCTTTTCAGCTATGATTAATTGAAAAATTATTGAAATTTGCTTGTCACTGGCCAAACAGTGCACACTAAAGGAACCAACCAAATATAAAATATCGTATAGCGATCGAGAGCTTTAGAAGCAGTACGTGTTCCAATCCCAACTCAAAGTCACATATCAGAAGAGAACGTATTATCGCCATTTTTTGTTGCACGAAGCCACCATAGAAATCTCCACCGTTGGAGGTAACGATGCTTTTTGGCGTTGAACATCTTAACTGTCAAAAGAATGAACGTTGAAACTTTTTATTACACTCTGTCAAGCTTTGCTGATCCCCCTCGTTTTACATCTATAACGTGGATTGCGCTGATTTTATACGAAGGCTGAGTCAAGGGGAAAGGTCGTCACAACCCACAATCATTAAAATTAAAAACCTGCTTTTAATGTGCGTGGTACTTCGCGCTTACACCATTCAATGTTTCCTTTTATTTGTACCTGATAATGTATTTTTCAGTTTCAATCCTGATCCGACACGACCGTATTCATTCTGGACAGTCATAGTTGGACTGGGAGTCAGTTGGTGCTCAGTTTTGTGCATCAACCAGTCAATCAGCCAGAGATATCTTTCTTGCAAATCTGTGAGACATGCACGGATGTACGGGTTTGCTTCCTTGATTCATTTTGTTAAAATTGATTATTTTATTGAAAACAGAAACAATGATGTTGCAACAATGAGGAACGCTATCTTTTCACGGTGACGCGCTTTCTTAAAGATTGCTGATTCACCATTTAGGAAAAGCTTTAAAATGCACTTACCAGACACTAAGAGAAATCTTCTGATTGCTGCTGCTTCGATAGTCGTATAACAACACAAAAACTTCACATTCCTCAGGCTTTTAATAACTTGCAAAAATACCAAAAACAATTTTGCTTGAATTGAACGTTACCTCATAGGAAAATTCTACTAATCAAAAAGTTTCATTTTTTGATCAATAGCGTTGTGCGTGTTCACATTTATTTCAAATCGTCTAGTAAAACAAATTGCAAACAGTGGTGTTTTGTCGTTGTATTTTTGTCGTGGTGCCATTTTTTTATCTATTTTGGATGTGCAAAGTTAGATGATGAAATTTTGATCATTTCTCAGAGCTCTTTTGGTGTCATACATTCCAACGTTCGTCTTCTTTTTTCTGTCGGCAATAATGGGTTTGGTCATGTATGCCTATTTTGAGGGATGTGATCCATTGAAAGCAGGACAAATTAGCAAGCCAGACCAGATGATTCCATTGTTAGTGATCAAAGTTTTCCAGACGGTGCCTGGAATGGCCGGCGTATTTGCTTCAGCTGTTATAAGCGGAGCTTTAAGGTATTTTTAATTTAAATTATTGTTGGTGTTATTTTTCCACATTCAGTTTCCCACTTAAAACCATGATGATAATCATGTGCAAAATTTCAGCAAAGCGCAGACTTACAATGCAGTGTACGCACTGGTTGTTCCATGTGATTATTTCTTGAAAAGAAAAATTGTTGTGTCACGTTATAAAAGCAGTAGTTATATTCTGTTTAATTAACAGATATCTTAATCTCAAATCAGTACGACCTTTGCCATTATCACTTAGAACTGATTCCACTCGTTTGAAACCGCTAGTACCACTTATGAAATGGTAATATTTGCTTCCTGCTATGGTTAATAGGTGATGTGTTAATCAGGATTGAAAGATCTAGCCTTATCTGGTTAGACTGGTTTAGTCTGAAAGATGCCCCCCAGATTTCCAATGNACAGGCAAAAATATGCATGGCTATATGTTTCTGAAACTTAAAAAAAGATGGACCTTTNTTACAACACTCCTCAGTATGCTTAGATCTGTTAGTGCATTATGTTTTGTTGTGGGAGCCGAATGGTGTAATTTAACGAAATACCGACTCGTTTCATTGTTCCTAGATTTTTTTGAAAATAGCAAAGAATGCAAATTTTAAAGCCAGTCATAATACAAAATTGAAGCGCACTAATCATTCAAAAAAACAAGGAGTAAATGCATACAAGCAAATGAAATTAAACAAATCCATACGTTTGTTTTGTTAGATTAAATTTATAACAACTTCTACTTTTCGGACCCTTGCATGTTCGAAACGTAAAGATTGGGGCACGAAAACGACATGCCAATTTCCACGCGAGTCTTAATGAAACCTTTGCTGCACCACACAAGCAATGATTTGTTGAATGCTGTCGTATTAATACGTAGCAATCATACCCCAACTGTCTGGCGATGGGTGATTTTTCTGCCGGTAACTCATGGCTGAAAGTAAGCTGCATTTTCATGATTTTATTTTCGTATCGGCTGCAGCATGAGCGAGAACTATTGATACACACGTTCCTTGTTGCACTACGCAGATGGTGAGCCTATGACACGCGGGCCAAATAGGGCCCGCATGTATATTTAATATTCCCCGCATCAGATGTTTCGTGGCCCATGTTACAATACAACGTATTAGAATTTTAAGATAAAATAAGTAATTTTTTGCGGCCCACCAGCAATATTTGAAAATTCATGCGACTCTTGGTAGCAAAGATCTTCACCCTTTGTCCCCCTTTCCTGTATTAATGTTTCAAAAGGGAATTACAGTTTATTTTCTCAATATATAAGGAACTTGTTACTAACGTACATGGATGTTGTAGCGCACTTGGACAAGATGTTTGCAACTCAAAACAAATATAGCTAGTTTTGACATAGCCAAAATATGGTCTAACTGTTCCCGAAATGAAACTGACTTTCTATCTCATTTATTAGATAATCTTCAAAGTTGCAGAAGTAATCTCGGCAACCTTTGCTGAATTTCTTATAAGTTGAATCTTTTGTGGGCAAATGTTCGTATACGTAGGCAGTTGGAAACATTAAATCTATTTTTATTACAATGATTTCAATCTCTGGCAACGCAATAATTATTTGAAAGTAGGTCACGGAGATGTGAAACAACACATTAGTTGGATTCGATTTTCATATGCAGTATATTAATCAGCTGAGGTGTCAAACTGCAGTCAACCAATGACTTTAGTGATTTTTTGAGAAAAGATCTACTGTAATGTTTTTCTTGAGTATTTTTTCGCCAAACCAGAAAGTAAACTTGCACACTTCGATATAATTCGTTTTGATAGTTTTTGTTTTTCAAGCAGGTAACCACCACCACTATCACCAAAGACAGCTTAACATTCAAAATATGTTGATTTGAAATAACTAATCTGAATGAAAAAGAAGTTAATTCTGATTGCACTTGAAGCTCATTCAACATGTATGGAAGCAAATCTAATTTGTTTGCGAATGTTCTGGGCTTTTAACACCAGAGTATCTTCAGTACTTTAATCAAGCTCTATTGGCGGTAAAACATAAAAACAGGTTGAAACACTGGCCAACTTTGACAATGTGGTACAACAATCCTCAGCGCGAACACGAAATGCATAATGTGAACGCTCCAATGCGGTTGCAGGCTCAAAGGCAAGGGCACATTTGTGATTATAAGCCATTTGTTTCTTTCTTCGTTTCAGTACCATTTCATCCGGAATCAACTCTGTCGGAGCTTTGATTTTAGAAGATTTTATTTTGAAAAAATGGCCTGACATCAAACCAGCTTTGCAGGTTACCATCAGCAAGCTAATTGGTATGCTTCACTTCAACAATATTTGCATGATTTTCATGAACCATTTTTTATTTAATGAATGTAGGCTAGCGTTGTGAGTTACTTTCACTTCTTGGCCAAGAGACCATTTACAATGAAGGAGCAATATTTCGAACTTACAACCTCTTAGATGACAAACAGCGTACTTGACTTCCATAAAATGTGGAACAATTTCACTTGAGCGTGCAATTGTGTAACTGTNAACGTNCAGGAGTCCGATTGCGTGCACAAGGCATGTGATGCGCTGCATCGTCACAGCAGCTACAACGTGTTTTGTTCGTATTTTTTCGCCAAACTACAAAGTAAACTTGCACANTTCGATGTAACTCTTTTCCAGTGGCTGGATTTGGAATTCTAACAATGGCATACGCATTTGCCATCCAGTACATTTCCGCAACAATCATGCAACTAGGGTTTATAATATCCGGCAGTCTTTTCGGTCCGATGACGGCCATATTCACGTTGGGTTTATTTCTACCATGGTGCAACACAAAAGTAAGTAATTGTGGATGTTTGCTTTTCAAAGATACGCCTGATTTCATGGGCGTCAGAAGGATTTTTTGCAGGAGGAAGCAAGGAGTGGATTTTTCCAGGTGTAGCCAAAAAAAGTTGTCCAGAGGGGCCCAAAGTGGTGAAATTTCATTTTGCCCTCTCGAAAATAAGAAAACAAACTTTTTTGCTAAAATGAAAAGAAAGATTTCAAAATCGAGGGGTTCAAGAATCCCCCTGCCCCCCTCAGACGCCCATCCCATGACTAGTTATAACACTTCAAAATGTTCTTTATCTGCTTCAGGCCACTTTTTTTGATAAGGAATGTATAGGATCGTGAAATGATTCGAAAATAACACACTTTTTTTCAACCTAAGATCATTTTTGGGACAGCTATATTTTACGCACTACCGGAAAATAGCATTCACAGGGTTTTCGCGAATACCGTTCATCAACAGTTCTGCAACCTCACATTCTCTCCAGAAATCCCTTGCGGAAACGGGTAGTTTTTTTCGCAAACACTTGCAAACTTCACCAGCGATCGACTAAGCACGGTTTCTGAAGCATTATCAAAGCAAACCAAGCATTTCTACCAGCGTGATTAAGCTGAACAAATAAACTAACTGTCAGTAAACCAAGAGCGAGACTTACAACTTGCCGGGAACAAACACAGTTGCAATTATTTATAGGAAATTACGCACGCACATGAAACATCCATTTCACACCATTCCCAAAAAAGGCTTCTTGTCTCCGTAGAAGGAATGCTCCGGACCCTCCCTCTAGTTAGCATTTCCCTCTCTGGGTAACGTTGGTGATGATCACACAATTCTGTATTAATGACTATGCCAGGAGCGTGCAGAGGTCTGGTGATGCCCGGGGCAACTGCTTGATTAATTATATGCCCCTTACCGAATTCTAGCATTGCGGAATGTGAGAAATACAGGCATTTGAAATAAGTACAAACCAGCGTTGACAAAAAACAAATTTCAAAAAATCAAATTAAAAATATTTATATTGCATGCAAATAAGTATCAGACAGTCCCATCAAAACAGGTGCCACTTTTGAGAAATTATAGGAGATGGAGTTGTCCATTTTTCTATTATAAGTAGTATCTGAAATTGTATATTAGTGCAATTCGACGCATTGCGGGCTTCTGTGTTTTTCTTAACTATAAACAAATTTCTAAGGATATTGTTTAGTGAATAAGTAACTCGTTTTATGCAACTAGAATATATGAACAATGCAGTTACACACTTACATAATTAATCTCTCTTTTCCAAATGAGCTCTCCTATCGGAAAATATTTGCTCTACTCCAAGTTTTGACCGAGTGAAGTAGGCTAGCAGTAGCTGTGGAGAGCTTGCACTCAGTTTTCAACGCGCATCCAACAACCTTTTGCCTACTCTGAAGCCTCATAAGTTCCGCGAATCAACAGAACTGCAGTCCCGTATTCCCTACAGAAATTCCTTACAGAACGGAAGATGATCAGTGCAAACACTTGCAACAAACTGCAACAGCGACTGATCGACGAATACGTTTTTTTAAACACAACAGAAACGGACTAAGAATTCTACCAGCGTGGCTTAAAATGAACGCGCGTGTTTTTCTGTCGGTTAGCCTGGCTGGCTGGTGATAAAAAAATTAATAACCAAAGAAGCATGGAATTGCGGTTACGGTGTTTATGATAAAGTAAATACGCAGCTCAAACGCACGACTGTCTGAAACTATTGCAACCCCGATTGAGAGGCTTCAACTTCGCGCTTATTCTCCAATTGCAAACAAAGGTTACGTATCAAACGATGTGGGCTCCACAACTCAGGTTTCCCTGATCCTAAACCCTAACCATAAACTCTTAAATCCCAACCAATTATCTCTGCATATTGTAGCCTACTTGTCACATGACCAGGGTTGTAGTGGGGTGGGAACGTGTAGGAACGATGTTCCCATACAGTTTTTGGTATGGGAAAGCGTAACCATACCTTTTTGCACTAGTAACGGTACATGAAGATCTGAGATCTAAACGATTACATTGAAACATGGCGGCGATCTCACAGATGTGCTAGCGACATACAGATTCGCACTGCTAGTCAAAAGTCTACAGTGAAACAAGAAGATCCAGCGTAGAAGTTATTGCAGGCAAATGCTCACTTTATTGGAACTATTTGGTGTAGCCTTCCTCTTTATTTGATGTGGGGACGGCGTTCCCACACCTCTTTTTTTAGCACTACACTCTTTTACATGACCACTTCAACTAATTCTGTTCAAATGAAGGCAAAATAGTCCCAGCACAGGTTTTGCCTCATGAAGCAGAATAGACACTACCTGAATGTGTTGTGCCACTTTGGGCCCTGTCATGCTCATAAACAGAAAGTTTGACATATCTTGCAAGCTTGACATATCGCGTAACCTAAGTACTTTTGCGAGTCAATTGCATTTAAAAGCAAACTGAAGTTTTTCCAAACAGTCCCGTAGCCACGGGGGTATTTGATGGGCTTGGCCCCTCCGAAACAAAGCTCCAATCCCCCCCGAATTTATAATAACTACAACCACCATTCAGAGACTTTGATAAAGTTTAAACAATCTTGAAAGTTCACCAGTCACGGGTGAACGTACCAACCCTAAGGACACAATAAACACATGAGTAACGCCGACTCGCTGCCAAGCATATAACAGAATGAATCTGTTCCAATTTGGGAAGTTGTGAACGCAACAAGGAAAGGCACGCACATCAAGCAATCGCAATGAGTGCCTCGCGATAAGCATGGCAACTCATCAGAGAAAATCACCGCAAGTGTTTACATTTAGAAAAATCACTTACAACCAGAGCCGGATTAAAGGTTAGGGGGGCCCGGGGCAATTTTTACTGGAGGGCCCCTATGACGTAATTCACGACGTCATCATTTGTAAGAATTATGTTTTCGTTGATTCGCAAGGTTCACATTTGTTTTTTCCGGTAGTCGAGAATGTGCTTACTCAAATGCACATACAGTTAGCTGCAAGAAGAGAATTTATTATATGAATGCTAGAGTGTATTTTTTTCTAAGAAAAAATATTCCACAAGCTAGAGAGTGACTCGGCAAGAAACAACATTCATCCGAACAATCGGCAGAAACCAGAGATTACCAACAAAGACACCGGAAAAATAACGTGTCAATATAACTAGCCAGGCTGAGTGTGAAAGTTGTTTCCAAGCTAATGCCTTGATTTTCACCTTCATTTTCAGGTGCTGTGGTTAGCGCCACTGCTTTAACGTTGCTG
>JGI24159J19872_10014942_pt1 | contig 10016 bp, 6 predicted proteins | sample Ectturendosymbi4_FD_19872 | JGI IMG/M metagenome (IMG submission 19872) | reverse complement strand
TTGTAACTGATGTTGTACTGGGAAGCAATTGCCTTGTTACGGCTCCGGCAATGACTTATCTTCCTCCATGTTTCCGATGTGCTTTCTTTAAATATCTATGTTCGTTATGCAAGATGATGTGCATTATGTTTCGACTAAAATAATTTATCTTCAATCTACCCATTTATGATATATATTCGATGTACACATCACCCTTTTTTAAAAGGACTTCGTTCAAAATACTATGAAATATTAGCTACTCTTAGGTAATGGTGAATAAACCTGGTGATAATGCAACCCATGCAGAATAAAACCGTTACGGCAAAGCTTTAGCAACCAGTAAATACAGATATTCATTCGTAATAAGCAAAATTACTGAGGAGCGAGTTACTTCTATAGCAGTGCNACTTCTAATGAAGGAGTTTGAAGAGTGTGGAAAAATATTCAAGAGCTTCCAACAACGTCAGGATGTTGCTTCCAGGATGTACAGGGTCAGCCATCAAGTCTATTTTGTGCATAAAATTAACCACAAGCAAAGTTAACGGTGTTGTAGGCCCAGGGATGCAGCGCTAACAAAAAGGTGTGGGAATGCACCCAAAAAAACTAGACATTTTGAAGCAGTTTCGAACTCATTTTAAAGCAAAACACGAAAAAGGTTTGGGAACGCCGTTCCCATGCGTTCCCGCCCCATTGCACCCCTGCATACCAGGCAAGTGTATGTAGGCCTAATGTTTTTGCACTGAATTTATACATAAAGTGCGAAAGTCGATTGGCACACTTAGCCTACGCATTTGCGCAATTCTCTGAAGAGCCAGAATGGCTGAGGTGCTGTAGGCAGTCCCAACAACCCGCGGCCGCTATCTCCGTTTGCATGTGTGCATTGACAACCGGCGGGCACTCGCTCAACGGCGCGGCCCGGGAATTTCCCATGACCGTACCCGCAGGCGCAGTGCTGTGTGCATCGGCCTGGCCTGAACCATCGCCAGAAAGTCTTCCATTGGGGGCTTCATGTTTGCGCTGGGGGGCTAGACATTCTGAAAATTTATATTAAATTCATTTACAGCATTTGCAGATTGTGCAAATTACTTATGAATATTTTCCCGCAAATACTCATAAAAGCTTTGGAGTTTCCAACAAAAATTGTTTGAACAAGTTTAACAAAACGAATTGGGTCGTAAATCATTGTCATTTATTTGACGGCGATTATTTAGAGATGTCGTAATGAAATGCAAATGTGAATAAAAAATTCAGGAGATCCGATTCAAATCCTATCGTTCAATTATGAAAACACCATTACCGAAGAAGCAAACATGAGGCCTGTCAAAGTACAGTATGTGCGCTGCTATGAACGTTTTCTTTCATTAGCACAAATTGATAAACATTGCCATGAGTTTAAGTGAAATATGCTTATAAAGCGTGCGCATTGGGCTTTTTACTGGCCGAAATACGCATGCATAAACCTTGCTGATGTCTGGACTGTTCATCTCCTGGTGCATGGCATATGTTTAGATTGATAACATTTTGTATTTCAAATCCCCTATAAATATTAACAAATATAGACTAAGGCCTACGTGGACGCAGCAGCTAACATCCATAATCCACTAACTGCACTACTCTGTTTTGGGACATATTAGCAATGATTGCCAAATAGACTCTTCTAACTACACAATCAACTCCACCTGGCCGGTCGGAACAGCAGGCTGCACAAATGTGTAACTTTGGTCGTAAGCACCAAAGGTATTATCCTGCTATGCAGTACAAAATAAGAGAAGACTACCTGGGCTAGACATAGTAGCTTACATTTGTTTACAACAACCACCACAGAAAACACATGATCAAGTAGAAGTCTGAACGTGTACAACTAGGCATGTATACATGTAGGCAGGGCCAGATAAATGAACGAGAGGCCCTTCAAAACAAAGTAGCGACCTCGAGGCTGCCGAAAGCAGGAGCGACACAGGGGTACCAAGCACCCCTAAGAAAAAATTTCGCCACCCCCTTGGAAAAAGTACGTTGGTTATTGTTTAAAAGTATTGGGCATAGTTTCAAAAATTTCGGCCACTCTCAGCACACTCTTCGCCCTCCTTGGTGATTAAGCGCCTGCGCACACGTCTCTTCCACCGATCCCGACATCGGGCTCCTGACGCCATTTGCACCGGTTCAAGGTCACTTGACTCTCGTGCAGGGTTTGTTTCGTTGGAGTGTGTCTCCACCTGCTGTTCCAATCCTGCTCGGGCATTTGTTGCAGGCTTCAGTCGATTGAGTGCGCTTGCATTGACTTAGCTGACTCTTTCTCCGGCAAAGCAGTCAGTATACGTTCATCACTGGACAACCATTTAGTTAGAAGAAAGCCGGCCTTGGCAAGCATTGACCAAAGCCCCTCGACCAATTTAGTACCTGTTTCGACCTCGGAAACAGACCTTTAATACATCGTCCCGTCCACGTACGCTGCTCCTTCCACTTTTGACGCAAATGGTGGTTCGTAACCATGACCAAAGTCGAGTGTAGCTTGACGCAGACTGAAGTCTGCACAACTCGGGGAAGAAGTCGCACCGAAAAGGTGTACTTTCATTTGATGAGGAATGGCTTCTTTCGTAGTCTCCATTACGCCACTCCTCGCTGTCGCGAGGACTCACTAAAGTTTTTAACTTTCAAAAATGTATTTGAAAATAATGAGTGGTTTGTAAACTACTTTCAAAATTTGTTCAAACTACTTTCAAAATTTTGTTTTCAATGAAAAAATTGCCGCGCCCAACAAGGCGCCGCATGGGACCATCATGGGCACATCAGGAGTTGTTACACGATGTTGAGATTTGGAAAAGTTCGACGTGATAATGCATATGGAGGCATCGTCAAGTAACCGTTTCAGATTTTTGTCATGTTCTTCATGAGAACACCCAGTGACAGCTACGTCATTTATTGAGTCACGTACTTTCACAGATCGACAATCTACATACACGCGAATATTGGTCTCGTTCGCCGCAAGTACAATTTCGAGTTACAGACAGCAGCGCACTGAGAAAACAGCTGTGAGGTTTTCCTCCGCAATAAAACACAAAGAACAATTTCACTTAAAGCGTCAAGTCACGTGAACGGTCAAAGAGCATTCCACACGGGAAGTAATAAATTTATTTTCTATACAGCCTGTTTTAAAATATGAGAAGTTAAGTAACCAGCAACCAAAAATCCTTTTCCGCACTCCTGGTAACATTATGTTTTTTTCTCAAATATGTGTTACACGTGCGTGGTCAGGTGGCTTGACTGGGAAAAATTTTTTTCGCACTTCTGGCAACAAAAAGTTTTTTTCTCCAGTGTGTTCGCATGTGCGTGGTCAGGCTGCTGGCAACGGGAAATCCTTTTTCACATTCCTGGCAACGATAAGGTTTTTCTCCAGTGTGTGTTCGCATGTGCGTGGTTACGTCTCCGGCCTGTGAAAATTTTTTTCCACACTCATGGCAACAATATGGTTTTTCTCCAGTGTGTGTTCGCATGTGCGTGGTCAGGTGGCTTGACTGGGAAAATCTTTTTCCACACTCCTGGCAACAAAAAGGTTTTTCTCCAGTGTGTGTTCGCGTGTGCATCTTCAGCCCGCTGGACTGGGAAAATCTTTTTCCACATTCCAGGCAACAATAAGGCTTGTCTCCAGTATGTGTTCGCATATGCGTGGTTAGGTCGCCGGCCCGTGAAAATCTTTTTCCGCACTCCTGGCAACAATAAGGTTTTTCTCCAGTGTGTGTTCGCATGTGCGTCTTCAGGCTGCATGCAACGGAAAATCTTTTTCCACACTTCTGGCAACAATAAGGTATTTCTCCAGTGTGTGTTCGCATGTGCGTCTTCAGGCTGCTGGCAACGGAAAATCTTTTTCCACACTTTTGGCAACAATAAGGTTTTTCTCCAGTGTGTGTTCGCATGTGCATCTTCAGGCTGCTGGCAACGGAAAATCTTTTTCCACACTTTTGGCAACAATAAGGTTTTTCTCCAGTGTGTGTTCTCATATGCATGGTCAAGTGGTGGGCACAGGAAACTTTTTTTCCACACTCTTGGCAGCAATAAGGTTTTTCTCCATTATGCGTGCGGATGTGCGTGGTCAGGTTCCCGACTTGGGAAAATCTTTTTCCACACTCGTGGCAACAATAAGGTTTTTCTCCAGTATGTCTTCGCATGTGCTTGGTCAGGTTGCTGGATTCGGAAAATCTTTTTCCACACTCCTGGCAACAATAAGGTTTTTCTCCAGTGTGTGTTCGCATGTGCTTGGTCAGATGGTCGGCACGGGAAAATTTTTTTCCACACTCATTGCAGCAATGTTGTTTTCTTTCCAAATGAATTTTCATGTGTTTAGTGAAATATGAGTCTTGCGTAAAACATTTTCCACACTGATGGCAACAAAACCGTTTTTTTCCTCGCACAGTTTTTGTGTTCTTGATCGATGTCACTTTTTTGACTAAGCACTGTCCAATGCGCTGGCAATGCGTTCTTTCAGTAAATCTTTCGCGTGTTATGTTGGGCAAAGGTGTTGCCTGAAGACCAGATTTTCTATTGCGTTTTAAGCACAACAAACTTTCATCAGCTAAGCTTGTGGTATCTTCTATTTGACTTGATTTGCTTTTATCGTAAATTCCACACCCATTGTGTTGAGGAGAGTTGCTTCGATGATTTCGCTGAGGGACCTCAAACGATTGCTGCCTGTTTGATGTTTTTCTACTCTTTTCAAAACTGTTCTTTGTAGGAATATCTCTGGCTGTTTCCACCAAAGGAGATGAATGTAGCGATTGTAAATAGCGTGTTCCGCAGTGGTTGTATTGGAAATTATTGTTTGCTGCAATACCAGACGAAGCAATTTTATGACATCGTTTTGTTTCAAAGGGTTCTTCGGTTTTGGATGTTTTTTCTACAACACTTCGAGTCAATTGGCTGAAATGCGCTGATCTTTGCCGATCTTTGAAGATTTTCAACGAGTCGTCTGAGAGAATTTTGTTCCCGAGATAGAAGAACTTATCCGTGTGTGAAGATTTGTTCAGATTCGGTGAAATGTCTTTTTTTTCTAATGTTTTTTCGACGAAACATTTTCCAGTGTTCCTTTTTCCAGATCTTCGATGACATTGTTTGATTCTTTTGTGATCCAGTCTTTGCAAAACTTCTTTTTGATACTTTATTTTCGTAGGCTTGACCAACATTGATCTTTTAGTTAAGGTTGCGTCCAAATATTTGCTACCTGTTTTTTTAAAACATGTTTATCACGTGACACATTTAAACCCATAGTTTTAAAAGCAATAACGTTTCAACATGTGAGCTTTGATCTGCAAATGTGTTACAGTATATACAGGGTCGGTGTCAGGTGGTTGGGGGCAGAGGCGTTGGAGCAGGCAAATTTTTTGGTGCTGGAAGGATTTTTGCCCGAATTATTAAAAACTTTCCTAAAACGTTTTTGTGCGACTTTTGCCAACACATTTTCTCCCACAAAGATTGTGAAGACCTTGCTTAGGTGTGACATCCAAAATGAGGTCTTCATATGTTTTTCGGCAAACGCTTGGCGTCACATTTTGAAGTCAAACAGGTTGGGCGCTTTTTTTGCCGGATTTTCCGGGATTCTATCCAGATTTTAGGGATTTTTCCCAGATTTTCAGAGCTTTTGCCCGGACTATCGACAAAGCAAGATTTTTGGAGTGCACTTGCAGCCCCCGCACCCCCGCCTTCTACACCACTGGTTGGGGCCTCCCATGAGCAAGATGTTGCATCTAATCCATATTGATATGAACAAAGCGTTGACTTATTTTGACAAATGTTCATGAAAACATGTTTCTGCAGCATGGGGTGGAGGGGAGCTTTGGTGACTTAGCTCCCCGAACAAAGTTACAAGCGGCCCCAAATTGAACTATGAAACAGTACAAATCAGTGAAGTTTTTGTCAATTTGTAGAATGTTCAGCCACTCCTGCTCAAACATAAAGCCCCTCAATTTTAGACATTCTGGCGAAGGTTCTGAGCATCAACACAGTATATAACGTAGGTAGACATTTGCATTTGCTATATTTTAAGTTATATTTTGTTTCCCAGTTTTCAAAGATGCACTCCTCCTTTCAGTCACAATTGAAGGCCCGTGTTTAATTTTTAGGCCTAATTTCAAAATTATGTTGTATTCATGTACAGTAGTGGTCTTCAACGTGGGAGAAAATCCCCAAGGGGCGATTTTATGCATTGTGGGGACGATTTGGTGATTTACAAAATTTAGGAGGCTATTTCTACTGGTGTATGTGGCGGGGGTGCAGGCGCATCTCCAAAAGGTTTGATATGATGAAAATCTAGGCAAAATCTCTGAAAACCTTCACAACATTCTTGAAAATCTAAGCAAACTCCCTGAAAATATCAGCCAAAAATGGCGCCCAATATGCTTTCATTTGAGAAAAATTGCGCCCAAAATGTTTTGAACAGCTTTTTTCGGAGGTATCTTTTTTTGTTAGGTTGTTTGGCAACGTTGGGTGAATTCGGGGAAAAATCTTTCGAACCCCCAAAAATGTGCCTGCTCCTACACCTGTGGTGATATCTGCAGGTTTAAACATATTGAATTGATTAAAAAAAAAATTTTGTTACTTTGAAATCATAGCATTTGATGCACTCATGACTACATGACTCGTATCAAAGATTATAAAACACATGATGGACTGGTCACGTAACAATCAAGCTAACATCGTCCTGAGTCACCAGGCGAGGATTTACCATTAGGCTGAAAAGGCTTAAGCCTAAGGCCCACGAATTTTGGGGCCCCAGCAATTTTGTAAGCCATAATATTTGTATTTTTGCATTGGTTCAACGCACGTTTTTTCTCAAACTGTTTGCAATGACCGTGAGAACTTTCGCATTGATGTCTTCACTATTCTTATCGATCAGCTTGAGTCGGATTTAGAATTTCGTTACAATGCGTACAAGAACACATGCGATACATTTGATGTATCAGGCAAGTTGCATGATGGAAATGACAAAGAGCTTATTGTAGAAGCTCATTGAACTGTATAATGGAGATCTTGAACCATCACTTTTTTCAAGAGCTGGTAAACCTTTCTGTATACTTTAGAAATTGTGACACTGTCAAGTTAACTTCATCTAAGCGAGATACAAAGTAGATAAAACTTGAAGCATTTCAATACTTGATCCGCAATGAATTTGCTGAAGTATTCCCAAATAGTCTCGCCTACAACATGTGATTATTAACTGCTCTGGCCATTACCCCTCAGGAGTTTTAAGCAATCTCCGCTTGCTCTGAGAAACAGAGCTGCCCTGAAAACTTAACTGCATTGAAATATTTTTATCATTCAGGATTTTTGAGCAACTTGCGCTTGTACCGAAAAACGGAGTGTGCCAATGACATGTTAGCGTGAAACAATCATTGTTCCATAGGCATTACATTAACCCATGCTTTATCCCACAAAATCGGCACAGCAGTTTAGTGCTCACATACCACACGGTCCACAACTATACGTGTTGCGCTGTTCAGTAAATAGTGCTAATTAGCCCACAATTGGGCCGAAACCCACAGTTTTCCGACAGCTGGCGTACAGTGTTATTGGTTAAACAACTGGTTTTCGCATTGGTCAAATATGTAGAGTTTTCTTTGGACAAATTTGATGCAAGGTGCACCAGATATTACAGCTACAGGCTACGAATACGATTTTACATTACTGTGTACCTTGGAAACCGGCTATTTTTGTACAGGGAGAGGATACAGCACAGGTCTACAACAGTCGCGCAACTGACGGGGATGCATGGATGCAAACCACCCGCCATGCTGAGCTAAATGTAAAAATTGGGCCCCATTTTCCTTATATTTCGGTATTCAGTATTCTTTTGGTTTTCAGTAGTGTTTTGCGTTTTTTGGACTGTTTTCCTGTGCTCGTTTTGTTACCGTATGGATATTAACATTAGGATACACTTTCATTTCTAATCTGCTTGGTGTTGGTAAGTGGACCTCCTTCAGCTACGCTTTCTCACCTTAGAAGCTATGGATCGTGGGAAATTGAATTTCTTTGATGTATTAGATAAATATGAATGGTGAAATGTGTGAAACCAGTTCTTGGTTGATTCTGTTCTGGTGTGTCCATATGCCGTAAGAAAGGTCCTCAGGCAGATATGGGGGCCCTTTTTAACCATGGGCCACAAGCCTCAGGGCGGCCTTTCCTCCGGCTCTCGATGGCTATTTGGTAAAAAGGAGCTTTTTCATAACAGCGATTGCATCTGTTGCTGACCAGCGGCATATCCAGGGGGTGATTTGGGCGATCGCCCCTCCACAAACCTACGAAAGCAACTTTATTCCCAATGTTTTTTTCACTTCGGAAAATAGCATGCGCGAAATAAGGTCATTTTGCTGTCCTTTGTTTTGTCACAGCAGTGTTGCGAAGCATACTTCATCTCACATTACAGTAGTGGAGTGAACTAGTAATGATACTTGCATGCCAAAAATTATTGAAATCGCCCCCCAATAACTACATTGGCGGGAACCGCCCAGTTTGCTCACACCGCTTCGTGGCAATGTTTTTGTCAGAGTAGAGGTTCCTACTTCCCAATGATGATATACTTTTTTATTCATTATGCAACTTTCCTATTTTCAAGCTTATAAAAAATGATTGCAACAACAAGTATTCCTCTTAAACACTCCATAATATTTTGAAAAAATCATAAAAAGAAAAATCGTTGGTTTGAACTCGCACCTGGAACTCTTGAGACAGCCCTGAGATTCTTTTCATCAACTTCTGCAATTGCAGTGCTTGAAAACGAACAACTGAAAACGGTTGAAATGAACAAACCGGTAAATCATTATTGTTCTCAATATTTGAACGTACTTATCTTCAGTCAGTCATTTGTGTATTCCAAGATTTCCTGCACTTTTTTTCTCAATTGGCAACAGTTTCAAATTTTGAGGCGCGTTTAATGATCCACAAAAAATCTTTTTGTTTTCCTGCAGCAAAACGTTTTTAAGAAATTTGTAACATCTTTGTTTTTCTTTGATGTTTTGCGGATTGGTGTTTCATTATTAAAAATTTTCCAAAAATCTATTTTTTGAAAACAAACGCAAGTGAGTATTACTGAAACGTGCAAAGAATCTCTCAAACATTTTCACATAACTCGTATCGTTTTTTGAACACACATAACATGCAGGGCACCATTCACTCGCAAACACCTGAACTGCATCACCTGCAGATTCTGTATATAACTACACAAAATGTTTACAGATGTTTTGTGAACTTGCCTTGAAGTTTCATTACACAATTCGCAATAGCTTCTAAACTGATTCTCGGTAGCTGCAGATCTTTCGCTCTCAAATGGAACCTGAATAAACACCACACCAGAACAATAATATTATTATTGTGTAAAAACTTAGCTGCAATTAGAAAAACACCTTCAAAACGTTGAAAAGAAACACTATACTTTTGTGCATATTATTTTGCGATGTTTAAAATCATAGACAAGTTACAAAAATATGTTGTTAACGTCTTCACAAACAATTGAGAAGTAATGATTGCATTGATGCGAGTCTTTTTACTTCAAGGATAATGAACAATCATTGGACAATCAAACTGTCACTGAAACAATGTTTGTATATTTGGAATCGAAACTTGTATCTATACCCCTGATATTGATATCTCTTCTCGCTGGATTCCATCGAAACACTTCCAAGTCACAGACATTTTCAATTTTAAATTGCTCTCTTGTCAAATTTCTGTAACAATTGAAAATAATTTATGAGCGAAGTACGTGATTTGAAAAAACATTTCTGACCTGGAAAAAAATCCAATTTTTCCAAAAACTTTAAAGTGCAGCGCAAACACCTTCCGCTTTATATTTTTCCATTTCAAAAGTATCCATTATATGAGATGTAATAGACCGACAAACTAATTAACGTGGTAGGAGCTAAACATTTTCAAAGAAATGCAGTTCATATTTACCTCCAACAAAGGCATAGTAAAATGATTTTGACGACATTTGCTGTTAACACTAATCATCACTTATGGATCAGTCATGTGTAGACATCACAACAGTTTGGGATACG
>JGI24159J19872_10014941_pt1 | contig 10017 bp, 9 predicted proteins | sample Ectturendosymbi4_FD_19872 | JGI IMG/M metagenome (IMG submission 19872) | reverse complement strand
GGCTGGTTCCCAGGGACATGATTGGATGATTGATGGCAGTGGCTAGTCATAAAGCGACAGAACTATGAAATGTATTAAACAACGCACCTGCAATTAATCAAGTAAAAACTTTGTTGTAAATGTAAATATTTGATACATCTACTTCAGCGGCAGAAGTGCACACACTGACACGACAGGTCAGCACACAACACACGCCAAATGTGTGTCGAAAAATCAATCGCCTTGAGCGAAGCTGTCCAACTGTTTACCTACATGCAANATAAAACCTGCTNCACCAATACTAATAGTCAAGGCGCAAANTCGCGCNTATTTTCAGCTAAACTGTCAAAAAACGCAGCCCAGTCAACGCAGAACAGCAAGGACACATTTCCTGCGCACAGTGTTGCTGGATGAGCGAACAATCATCACTCAGCAGAAAAACCTGGAAGGGACTCTGCAAGGATGACGTTTATTCTTTTCGGACGGAGACTGAGCTACGTTCGATTAAATCACAATGTTATTGGATTGGTTATATTTTAGCTTCAGGACTGGGCCAGCAAGTTCACAGGTTATAGATTAAATCTTCACACATTGCGAAAGCTACGGGTAAAATTTGTTTGCCCAGGTNCAACACAAACGTCAAACACAACAAAAACGAATACGAGGACAGTGACCTGTCGAAAGGCAAATCCGAACGGTTTGAGCAAATGATAAACTTTCAATTNGTCGATGCGTTCAAGATATAAAACGTGCGATGCGACGCAAACATTTTATCCATCTGCGGCATGGGCGTCGGAAGTGGGTCAGGGGGTCTTGACCCCCCTGGACTTTGAAATTTGCAGCAAAAAAGGTTGTTTTCTTAGTTTCGAATGGGAAAAACCCAAGTTCATCACCTTTGATCCCCCAGAAAATTTCTGGAAAATCCACTAGTGGCACCCCTGGCAAAAATTCGTCCGACTCCCATGGCCTGAGGGTGGAGTAGATCCAGTTTCAGGTGGGTTAAAAAAGAGAGACATGCTCAGAAATCCATTGGCGTTTGGTTTGGTTCTGCAGCCAGTTTACGAGTTAAATAGGTCAGTTCCCAGGAAACGTCCTCATTTTATACTTGTTTGCATTTTGCTGTTTACAAACATAATCTTTCACGAACAAAATATGTTTCTCTTTTCGTGTTTCAAAATAAGGTGTTCCAACTTATTGCTTTCACACTTATTGTTAACAGCTGCAACAAATCTAATCTGGAAAATATAATATTTGCAGGAACGTTTATAATGCTGCGATTGTAACGTAACAATGTCTAAAATACTCAATGATTTTTCCAAACAACCTGATTTCATTTTTTAATCGACGTTTCCTCATTCTCTGCGTCTTGTATATGCTCCTGACTGAAAGATCCTTTATGGTCATGTTGGTTGAAAGCGAAATTAAAATGCAGTTTTACGAAAAACACTAACATCATTCTGATCTGAATGTATAGTACATGTTTACAGGCAACAAAATGGAGCGAATTGTTTCAGAAATCTGCTCGAATAAATCAATATATTTTGATTCAAAAAATGTAGAGCGTCAGTAGTATGTCATCATGAATAAAGCAAATATGACGCAACAAACGGAGGGAGGGCCATTGAAAGAACAATGAAAACATATATAATCACAAAAATACCATAGCGCGCCTTTGCTGAAAAGATGAAAAAGTAAAAAATACAGAGTGAAAACTGGAAAAAGCTGAGATCTTAGTTAGTAAAACGCAAAGCCACCAACATCCACTCACTTGCAACATTGGCGTTTTCCTCAGAACTTTACTGCATAGTTTCAAAAGTCTATTTAATGTTGTGAGAGTTACATAGCTCCACGTCGTCTTAATAAACAGCAACGCTCATAATAATCAGATAAACAATTAGTCAAATTGCAATATAAGCTTTTACTGTAAATAAAAACAGAAAAACCTACAGGTTATCAAGTAAATTCACAGATTGCAAAAGGTACTGTGTCAAAATTCATTATCTTGCATTTACTAAAAACGTTAGTATTTCGGAGAAACTAGGCAACATTTGTAATCTGACAAACGTCTCTCAACTTGCAACAATCTTCTTTAGTTTTGCGGAGGGGCAGCAACATGTAGGAGAACTTCCCTCTGCACATCTCATAAAAACCATCTTTTCGATTGAAGTAATCTTTCATCGCTCAATTTATAAGTGCTCTCGAAAATCAACAAGTTCCTTCATTTTTCCCAGCGCCTCCCAACTACAGTTTTGATTTTCTTGCTTCTTTCATTTTCTGACGTTTTGCCATGAACTTCATGGCTTGAATAACGACGTCATCGGACATGTAGCGTTCCACCAACCTCTCGCATTCTGTTTCATTCACAGCAAGAAGCTTGTCGATGAGGGGGCCGCGTATCAAGCGTTTTCCATAAACAAGACTCTGTCCAAACATGTAGCAATTCGGTCAAGAAACATTGCGTTAAACGAATTTCATAAAAGTGTTTGTTATAATCTCATATTGCATCAGTGCAATGACCCCGAGAATGACCAACTTTGGCCGCACAACAAAAAACTAACAAGCCAGGACCCGTAACCCCCCTACTGCACTTCATAACCAGGTCTGTGGAGCCGCAGCCCGGAGCTGAAGCCGGAGCCAGAAACTTTTAGATGGTGCGGCCGGAACTGGAACCTGAAATTTGGGTTCCGGTTCAACATCCCTAGTTTGTGGGGCAAGTGAGTTGTGTAAATAACACAATGATTTTCAGCTTTCAATGGACCAAATGATTCTGGAGCCGGAATAAAAAACTTTTCAAATGTTGGAGCCGGAACCGGAGCCAAATATTTTAGATGCCTGGAGCTGGAGCCAGAGCCGGAACCTAAAATTTGAACTCTGGCTCCGCAGCCCTGCTCATAACCAATGCAGTGCTATAAAAGAAAAAAATATATTTTTTGATGCTTACCTTCAGAGGACAATCAACAACATCTTCCACACGTTTAGTTACTTCATTCCAGAAGTTTCCTCCCGGAATGACTTCGGTGACAAGGCCAGCTTGGCATGCTTCCTTTGCTGTTAACTGACGGTTGAAGAGGAGCATCTCGTTTGCCTGTGACGTAACTATTGCATGGAAAAAGGTTTGATTCGCGAATGCACGATAATAGATACGATGCATTACGAGCAGTGTTCCCTCTAAGAAAAATTTGCACTGAGCAAATTTTTAGTGCGCGTGCAACTGCGCGCGCAAACATGCAGACACAAAAACAGTGAAGAGTTTCAAAGCGTTTACAGAGGCTGTGCAATATATATACAATATTAAAATTAGAAAGTTACAGGTGCGCGAGAATGAGATTTCACTGCGCAAATTCTGTCTGTTGGTACTGCTCATTTGCCCAGTTGCGCACCATAGAGGGTACACTGAATACGAGATAATCTTTTCAAACTTTACCACTCAGCACTGTTTAAGAACCAACATGCTCAAAAACGTAGAAACTTTGCTGTAGACAGGAGTTATTTTCACAAATGTTCAAAGCCGTCGGACATTGCTGATCCAACAGTGCTTTTCTTTGTTGTGGCCCAGAAGTATTCTTGAAAACAGTTCGTGACTTACGATGCTTTGCAAAATTATATCAAAATTTAACGACTGTATGGGTAAAAGCGACTGTTTACGCTGGGAAAATGTAGGACAAAATGGCTGCCATACCAACATATTTTCCGACGATATTACTGAAGCACTCGTAATTCAATGAGAGGGGTGTTCCTGCATTCTAGCTGCAAGATTCGGAATTCTTGGCTCAGCTGTCGACAGATAACAGTGAATGATGCGCTCAACTTCGAGGCTTTAAACTTTTTATGTTAAGTACATTTTTCAAGTATCTAGAGCAAGACAACAGACGAGATTAAATCAGTTTTAAGTAAAAATTCATTTCATCATTTATTTGTAAAGTTTGTGACATAAACACGACTGATGGATGCACTTTATGCATTTCATTGGACTATAATCAGAGCATACAAACCACAACCATGGAAAATTTTATATTCAGAAAGCTTCACATTGAACAGCCAGTTCAAAAACTTTGTGACCTACTTAAAATGTCTTCGAGGTTCACTACTAGACCATGGCCCACAGCTCCTGAACGAAACTTTGCTTTGTAACAAATTTTTAAAGCACTCGTGACGATGACCTGCGATCTAGTGACGTACCACGTCGGGAATCGAGTCATTTAGCGAACAAACGCATTACGTCACCACCGTGAAGTAGCGAAATTTTCTCCGACCACGAATTACATCCGTTGATCTCCAGGCCACGATTGCGAAGTTCATAGTTTACAACCTCCAGAAGACTCGAATCAGACCGTATGACCAACCAACCTTCGCGTATCCCATCACTAACGGGAAAGTGAACGAGGAACAGGCTTCTGGCAGGACTCCCAGACTTGCAAATGGCGTGCGGAAGGTGCTGTTGTCTGCAGCATAGACCACATCACACAACGGCAACGTAGTGACGGCCACACCGATGGCTGGCCCGTTCACTGCTGCCACGATGGGTTTGGGGAACTTGATCAAAGCGACGACCATAGACCTGAAATAAGGCACGGTCAGAAATAATCACCTGATCCTGGTGCGCAATTTTTCTGTTTTACAATCAACAACGCCGTTAGGTTGTTGTGTGATTTGGTGGCTCAACCGTAAAAAGAAACAGATTGACTGAGACTGTGGACGACTTGACAAGTTTTGAGCTGGCATGCCACTTTTCCAGGAAAGGCACGTTTAAAATTTTCAGTTAATCACAGGTCAAGAACGTCCTAATATATTCTGATTTTCTTGCCAATCAATATGTCCAGTACAACCTGTGGCGCCCAACACACAAAATCAGCACAAAATCTTTACTTGGGATGTGCCCCAATTCCCTCTTAAAATTTTGCTGATGCTGCATTATTTCTTCTACGTTCGAAGCAACAAAAACCTGATTATGAACTTATTTTTACGACGGGAACCTTAAAACCAGTGGTGGCTTACGGGGAAATAGCAAATGGCAGTTTGTAACATGAACTCATTTGAATGCACCTTTATTTGCCTTGCTCGCTTTTTTGACATACGTTCATCCTTCACTCCTCTCGTGCTGCTCTTATGTGCGGCTACAATTCTTATCTCTTCTGTTGCAAACAANGTTGAGTAACGCAGTTAAAGTCTGAACCCACAAATGTTTTTTTCACTGGGAATATTTCGAAATGAAATTTTCTGAATACTTCGCAATTTTAATCTCATTTTACGTGCACTTTAAATATTCTTCAAGAACACAAATGTTGACAGACTATTTTTAGGTAATTTCCAAACCACACGCGGAACATCTGTAAATGTTTAGGATTATTTTTGAAGTAGAGAACCAACGCACGTTTCCTTGCATTTATTGCAAAGAAAATTAAAAAACTTATATCCACGTTCCATGCTTGGATTATTGGTTTACTCCTTAACATTTGCCACGGTTGTTACCAACGTAACGGTGTAAATAGGTCGAGATTTTTTGCCGCATTGCATCTTCTAAGACAGTGGTTCTCAACGCTTTGTTTGTATTCTTCTTACCAACTCCAGACACGTTCATTTCCTCCCCAACACATATCGCCAAGAAGATAAACACCACATCGATAAAAAAGCCAGGTTTCATTGCAAAGTAACACGTTCACAAAAAAGCAGGAATTTCTCTGAAACAGTGTTTTTGACATTTTGTAGCATTGTCAATCTGTGTGTTTTGGGTACTGTTTACACACCACTAAGGATCAGAAACACCCCACTATGTTAAGCTAAAAAATTTCAACCTATTTTTTCCGTAAGAGAATCACGAAGTTTCAGTAAAAAGTTCTTGTAAATACTGTACAATCTCTCATCCATTTCTGTCGAAACCAGTGTCTTTCCAACGAGCTAATGCTAAGCTTTTCAAAGTTATCCAACTGGCTTGGTCTGATCAGCGACGTCTTTGCTGAAAAACTGGAGTCTACAACGCAAACCTTCAACTCCGCGTTGTCCATACCTCTGACATCTCACCACTGCTACGGCATAACGGTTAATTGCCTGTCTTTGCAATTTGAACCTTGTATATTAGAAAATTATAAAAACACAGGCAGGCGTTGAGGGTGATCATTAATCTACAAGCTGACAGCTTTTCTAACAACCAGCAGAAAAGCTAGAAATAGAAAACAAACATCAGAATCGCTGAAAGGTCATATTGCGGAAGCAGAAAAGCAAAACCTTAAAATTGTCATTTTTTCCTCTCCAATCCCTGGCTTGGGAAATATACCTCCAGCAATTAAATATTCTCTCCTTCACGAACCAAGTGGCTCCTGTTGAGAACCACTGTTCAATGCGGTGGAAAACGTTTTGTTGTCAGCTGATTGGCTTTGAAACACAAGCATGTATATGCGATAATTCTTCTGCATTAGTTTTTTACATCTTCTGCTCAGGCCTGCAGTCTAAATTACCCCTGGTCCTTCGCAGCTTCTCACTCTCCATTCATTTTATAAATCGGTTTACTTGGAAGTCATCGCAGAACTATATCATAACCATGATGGCGCCATTCATGCGTGTCATCTTTGCTATTATCGCATATATATGCTTGTGTTTCATCGAAGTAATTGTGCTAGCGCCATCAAGTGCATGCTTTTCCATGGGCGTCGAAAAGGGGGGGCAAGGACCTCCCTGGATTTTGAAATTTTTAGCACAAAAGGTTGTTTTCTTGCTTTCGAGTGGAAAATATGAATATCCACCACTTTTGACCACCCCTGGAAAAATTTAGGAAAAACCCCCTAGCGCCTCCCCCCCTTGGAAAAAATCCTTCCGACGCCTATGTGCCTTTCTATTACCGCCACATATCTCTCTTCGTGTTCTTTCATGTATCTGTGTGTTCCTTGTTACTGCCATGCATGCTTAAGTCTACTGCCTTGCGTGTAAGACTGAAAACGTTATACAATGCAATTGTACTGTAGATAACAGCGGAGGTGTCCGGCTGCACAACCTTTTGCTATTGCCGGCCTCATTACGTTTATTTATTTGAAGTACGGCCGCCAATGAGTTTGAGTTATATTTATGAGATACTGCCAATTGCCAACCAACACAGAACACATTCAAACATAAATTGGGGATTCATTCTATGACACTTTGTGACATCACCATCCAGATTGTTACGCATCGTGTCGACTGATTTTCTTGCCTATTTGAATAAGAGCTTTTTGAATTTGAATAAGAGATTCTATTTGAATACGAGCTGATGATGCCTACTTTGTAGGCGAAATATATACTCTGTAAAATCTTAGTGTCTGATTCTGTGCTGAGAAGGATTTCTTTCAATAGACGACTTTCTTGCCTTGTGTTAGTTTTGCTTCAATATACGCCAACACGGCTACCAAATGTTATATTTTAAATTACATGTGGAGTGTGGACGGCCGCAAATTTTTATCGAAGGCCGACGGCCACAGGTTGTGTACCCATGCACTAGAGAGTAGTGCTCTCGTGGTCTTATATTCATAAATGCAATTTAAAGAAGTAAATCCACACTTTTTTTGCAGAAAGGTGCACGCACAATTAAAACCGTTGAATATTCGTACCGAAAAATTCTGGTTCCTTGTCGCACCGTTTCCTCAGTTCTTGTTTGTCCCGCGGCTGTTTCATTGATGAAGTCGGCACCACTTGAATAGTATTCGCCTCTGCCAGTGATCACCACAACTTTCACTGCGTCGTCCGCCTCCACAAGTTTCAAAGCTTTCACGATGCCCTTATACATCTGCGCAGGACACAGTGATCAACTGCATTGCAAAGCACGTAATGATTTCTGGTTGTAAAACATTGATACGGACTACGGTAACCCACCGAGTGCCAAACGAGGTGAAACGCCATAAGCCACATGCTTTCCAGTATGTTAGAAGACTGCATCGCACTATTGTCGCTAATATTCTCAAGTTTAGTTGGCAAATGCGACAGTGACGCGGAAGACAGGAAAAACAAATCAAATACAAAATTGCCTCAACCGTATACGATAGTGCGTCTTGTCCGAAAGCCTGTGATTTTAAAAATCCCATGCTTGCTTTTAACAAAGCTGCTCTGATCAACAGTGAAAATGCATGTGAGCATAAAATGTGTGAGCGGTTACGCCATAGATAGGCTTTCTAAGCAAGATCTTTAAAACATTAATCGAATGTAAAATAAGCAGTGATACGTCAGGAGGGTTGAAAGCGAGGCACGGGCGTCGGAAGGAGGGCAACGGCCTTCCCCTTAATTTTGAAATTTGATATTTTGCTATTAACGTTTTAGTAGAAAATTGTTTTTCTTTTAGCTTCAGATTTGGTAAAATTAAATTTTCACCAATGTTAGCCCCTCTGGAAAATCCTTTTGGCTCAACCCTGGAAAACAAACATCCGACGCCCAGGACATGAGGCAACGTTGCCCCCTGCTTTTTTGAAAACGGAATGCGTTCATTTAGTTTCTTTGATGCAGCTCCAAAATCATGCTGTTTTGCTGTCTTCCTTGTGAAACTTACAACCAGAAAGATTTTCAATTACTGTATCTTCGTTAACATAGTATGTCGTTTTTTCAAGAATGCGCTTAATTGTGTTTTTGTCAAAACACTGGTAAAAATGAGAGGCATGAAACCGTCAGATATTAGATTTCTGTTACTGTTTTATATCTAGCCAAGATAATTGCAATATACAGTGATATTTGAAGTCTTTCAGGCATTGCCATGGGTACCGCATCTTTGTATAATTGCCTTCAAGCATTTGAGACTTGTACACATTTATTTCCACAATTTTCCAGAATTTCAGTTACAATTAAGTAATTTCCAGGCGACAGCGAACACGTCCAGCATCACGTTTTCCCACAAGCAAAGAGATTTTTCGACAAGTTGTTCCCCGATATAACTGAAGCTCTAGTTACGGTTAACAAGTCATCAAACAACATAGATCTAGCCCATGCTTCCAACACTACAAGCGTAAACTGTCTATTGCTATGTAATTGAATATTGTCATAAAAACTGTATTTTGTTTGGCTAACGCCAAGCATTTCTGGCAGCATCTTTAAGGGAAACCCTTGCTTCAGCTTTTGCGGTTAAACTGAAATGACCAACTCGAGTAAAAAGCTGTTTTTGAAAAGAGCAAGTGTAGGTGTTTATGCGAAATTGCAGCAACGCAGAAAAACGATCCTTCTTTTCCGACGTCTCTAGCACGGCATCTTTCGATTTCAGTGAAGTTGACAAAAAATCAAACAATACTTTATCACACGTAGTGTTCGTTCGTGGCATTTTTCAAGCGGCGTCGACTGTCTGAAACGACGTGTTGGTGTTTCTGAGGTGGATCCAACTAGCCGATAACACTAAAAAATTTTCATTAAATGATAACGTTTGCTCTCAGTGAGCAAATCCAGACATTAAAGAATAAAGATTGCGTGACTTGTTCAAACTTTACAGAAGTAGATTTCAAAAGACTAAAACAATCCATTCACCTGGTGTTTGGGGAGCTGTTGCAAGTTAGGACAGGAAATTAAAGGTTTGTAATCTGCGCATCAACGGATTGCTACGGGCACAAAATGGGCGTTCTACGACCAACCCCTTAACTGATGAAATTAATTTGAATATTATCGCAACAAGAGCACCAAGCTATGTCCTGAATTAATTTGAATATAAGCTCGAACAGCCACGCAGAGTAGAGGGTAAAAACTCTCAATAAACATTGAAAATTGTAAGAATTGCTTTGCAATAAAATTTAAAAACCGAGGTCAGACCAAGGTCACGCACAACTTACTTCTCCAATTATTGCGTTCTTCCTATGCGGTCGATTGAGCCTGATAACGACATATCCGGTGCGCTTTTCCAGTTCAACGAAGCTGGTTCCCAGGGACATGATTGGATGATTGATGGCAGTGGCTAGTCATACAGCGACAGAACTATGACAAGTATTTAACAACGCACCTGCAATTAATCAAAGTAAAAACTTTGTTGTAAATGTAAATATTTGATACATCCACTTCAGCGGCAGAAGTGCACACACTGACACGACAGGTCAGCACACAACACACGCC
>JGI24159J19872_10014940_pt1 | contig 10018 bp, 9 predicted proteins | sample Ectturendosymbi4_FD_19872 | JGI IMG/M metagenome (IMG submission 19872) | reverse complement strand
TTCGCGCCACATATATGTATGGTGTTGTTCTTCACGCACATCCCGTTCGTGGTGAATCACACAATCAACGCAACACCACCGGAGAGGTTGCAACACATGGCTGTGTACGACGATTTCACTTTTTAAAGCGTCTCTGTTTCTGGGCAGCTTCGTTAGCTGGCATTGCATCCAGTAATTTGATGTACCTGAATATATTTTTTGAAAGTATCACGTGTGAAGTTAAAAATTTTGTGCTATAAACTACGTACATTTGTCAGGCCTATCGTCTGAATAATGTCCAGCGTCATGGGCGTCAGAAGGGGGGCAAAAGGGGAAAGGCCCCCCTGGATTTTGAAATTTGATATTTTGTTATAAACTTTTTAGTATAAATTGTTTTTCTTTTATAGTTTTCGGAATACTGTTGCCCCCCCTGGAAAAAATCCTTCCGACACCCATGTCCAGCATAAGAGTTATTCGCTCTCATTTTGACCCACCTCGCAATGCGTGCGACGATCCCTCAGAAACAACTGGCCCCGCCAATCTGTGCAGTTACGTTCCTCCCCAGACGATTCAAACCGCCGTGCGGTTCGCCGTGGAAGCCGACGCACTCCTGCCGAAGTTGACGAACGTGAGGTGGAAAGCGCCGGCGCTGCGAATCACAAACGACGTCTTGCGACGATGCGTGAACTTTATATCGACGAATCTCTATGACGTAACAGCGAACGGGACAGCGAAAAGTCTATTTCAGGTGTTCGGCGATGGAGTGACGCTCTCGGCGCCACTCAGAAGTTTTATTTATTTTCAAAATCCCTCTCTTTCAGTTCTCGCGGCCCGAATCGCATGCACACGTGATCTGAGGGTCGATATGGATGAGCAGAGACTATCCACCGCCTTGTCGCTGTCGAAATAATCCATGCGTTAAAAGCATTCGTTCTCAACCAGTAGCGCGTATGCGTTTGCCCGCCATTTTTGACTCTTTTTTGCTTCAATCGTGCTTTTCGTTTCCGATCTGTATCGTTATTGCTCGAAGGACATGGGATGTCGATGCCACCTCGTACGTCAGATTTTGGACAACGTCACAGAAGGTTTGTCGGCGCAAAACGCTTGTCTGCAGTTCGTTGCTACGGGAAACCTCGCGAGCATCAGCGACAAAGAAGGATCAGACGAGGTTCGAACCTATGACCTGGTGACGGAGCACAAGCAAACAAGTCGGCAGCTGCCGTGTTTTTATGAAAACCGTGCAGCTTAATTGTAAAATGCTGTGTTTGCTTTTTAACGGCCGAAGTCGGGTGGGTCCATGTTTCAGTGATGCTAAACTACCACGCAGTCGTTCTCGTTTAATCGAAAATCTCGCACTCGCAGTTTCCTTGGACTTCGGTGTGTATCAGAGACAGCGTTCTACTGCCCATTGGCTTTTTGACCCAATTAGGCATTCCAATCCATGCCAGGGCCGCAACCAGCTGATATTTTCGGGAGGGGGGGAACATTTTTGTAACCTGGTGTTGTGCATAACACTTAAAACATACGTTTTTTAATTTCGGGGAGGCAATTGCCCGGTTTCCCCCTGGTTGCAGGCCTGATCCCTGGTTTGTGCTTTGTTTTAGTAAAGCGTGACTCTGACAGGAATTTTTACTGAAATACTTTGATTTTGTGCGAAGGACCCTTCAAAGAAACTTAAAACGTGAATGTGATTTTATAAAATTCAAACGGCACTGAATCTTAGATGGTCATCAGAGCAGAACTTTGGGCTGGAGCTGGCTCAAAATCGGATCTGAAATCCTTTCACCTGCAGTTTTCTTCGTTTTCGGCAAAAACTGCTTTCGAGTTGGTCCCTTTTTCTGATAGTTTATGAGAGGTTTTTCATTTCTCTACCCGGCGGTGCCAAAAATCTTTTGTTTCGCCCCAGGACGTGACGTCAGACATCCGGCGAGTCACAGATAAAGTCAATCGTTACCTGATCGGCAATTGTTACGCAATCAAACATTCCCAACACTGGAACTTGCTACCTGAAGATTTGCGAAGGACGCTGATGGAGAGGTCATTTGGTGGTGGCGATGCCAGTCGCAAACTTACCTCCAAACCGGTTTTAACCAGTTCGTCACGCACGAGCAAGCCGAAGGCACGTAGCAGTCCTGCAAAGGCCCGGACTCCTGTCCAAGGAGCATTGAAAGTGAGTTTTGAAGATTGTTTGCGTGAAGTTTAGCATTACCACCCTGAAGCTAATATAGTAAACTGTTTTTTTTCAAGTTGCATGAAACGAGAAGAAAAATATTCCTTGTTGCTAATATACATTGTAAAGTATATATCGCTTTGCGCGCCGGGCGCCTGTAATTGACATCTGAAACTAAAAAGTGGTAAGGTAAATGATGTTACAGTATTCAGTGCCGTCGTTTGTGGAGCACACTTACCGCCGTTGAACTAAAATATTCAGCACGTATTACATTATTTTACCGGAGGAACCTTAGCACTGAAATTTATCGACCATTAGCTCCATACTTATGAAGCCTCCAAACTTCTGACGAATACAGGAGTAAAACAATGTCAGTCATAATCCAGTGATTGAGATGTGCAGCAACATTTCTGTCGTGCTTCCACGACAGAAATTTTGGTCAACCGGCTGTTCTTCACATTAATAACCGTGTCATTTTCCTTTCCTTAACCACACATATAACGAACGGCAGGACCGCAACCAGCTGATATTTTCCGGGGAGGGAGAGGCGAAATGGTTGTAACTTGTTGTTGCACCTAACAAATAGACACGTTTTTGAAAATTTCGGGGAGGGCGATTGCTGATGCCCTTGTGGTAGACTTGACGAACATTGTTCCTTGTCAAGGGCGGGGGGAAAGGTTACGAAATAAAGTAAATGCCGCAACGTCAGAAAACGCTGCCTGTTCTCGCTTTAAACCTTTGTCAGCTTGCTTGGTTTCAAAACGCAATTAAGTTTTGTTCCTTAGCAAGGAATGTTGACTTTGCTGTTTATCGCCCTCCAACAGACAAACTCAAGACGAACAACGTCGCGCTCGTCTGCCTCGACTTCAAGTAGTACAAGGTGGGTTGTTGGTTTTTCACGCGGTATACCGAAACTGTCCGTTGAAAGCTTTTTTCAATTAATGATCGATTTTTCGTCCACTCCAGATTGATGGCAAGCGTCGTTAGAGGTCGCAACCAGTGGNGTAACTAGAGGTTTGCTGAAAGGGGCCCATTGGCCACTGCAGGGGGCCCACTAACTAACATTCAGAAAAAACTTGAGAAATGATGGAGAATCCGGATGTGGATGCCTATACTGAAACCCTAAATCGAGGATAGGGAACCTATTTACTGTAATGGGCCGCATGAACTGTGGAATATCGTTGGCGGGCCGTAAAATTAATTAATTTCATCTTGTAATTCTACCTTTATCTTCCAAACGAAAACAAAGAGAGAAAACTACGTCAATGAGTGAGAGAGACTTCTCTTGAATGACTGTCCACGTGACTGCTTCTCGTGAAGTTTCAATTTGACGCGATGTCGTGTTCTAACTTGGGTAACGAAAATTCTGAGGCGGGCCATATTAATTTTCACGCGGGCCGCAGGTTCCCCACCTCTTGGCCTAAATCACCGGAAATTACTCCGAAAAACGCAAAAAACAACAACTTACTCAAAACCAAAAGAATACTAAAACCGAAATATAAGCTAAGTGTGGGCCCGGTTTTTACATTTAGCTTGCCAAGGGGGCAATTCGCCCCTCTGTTCCACCGCCACTTAAGCCACTGCTCGCAGGATTGGGACGCGTGTTTATTGGCGTGGAGCTCGGTCGCCAGCGATAACAGTGAGTGCGCATGCAGGCCTTTGTTATCGGTGAAAAGGGGGGGAGGGGCGATGTGAAATGCTCGGAACGACGAAATAACGTTTTTCGTGTCTGGGTCAAAAGGAGACTTTGGCGGGCGCAGGCCCGTAGCCACTGGAGGGAATTTGGAGACAGGTACTCAAAATTTTGTTTCAAACTTGTAACAAAAACAAAAAGCTTTCCCCCTTAAATTGTATTTTTCCCCTTAAACCTTGAAACCTGGCTACAGGGCATGGTGGGTGCACGCGGAATCTGAGCGTTGAGAATTCTGTGCACAACTTCTGTAAAGCATGGCTTTGTAACAATCAGCGGTGAAGCTTGAAATGCTGCCTTCTGTTCCACACCACGGACGGTTAAAGTGAGCGAAAAATTGCCGGAAGCTCGACGTTGATGAAAGATGATTTCCGGGGCAAATTATCACCAGCAGCCACTACCTGCTGGAACCGGGTTACACGGTGACGTCATCTACTGCCACATTTTTCGCTTGCCTGCGCCCATGACCAGACACGTCTTAATCTCAATCAGGCGGAGCAAGAAATTAGTTTAAATGACATGTTGAAGTTTCTGAAAAGCATGCTGTCGTTCAAACCCATGGTCGCATGCAGTACCGTCGCCATGGGGGCCTTTGGTAGGCTTATCCCCCCCCTACATAAAGCTCCAAGCCTCCCCAAATTGAAATACGAAACACTATTAATCAGTGGAGCTTTTGTCGAATTTAGAATGTCAAGCCCCCCCCCTGCACAAACATAAACCTCCTATTGAAGACTGCCTGGCAACGGTTCTGGTCGCACGCAAACCCTTCCTGGTCTGGTTCGAACAAGGAAGCCTGAAAATCTCTGCTGACAAGCGTCGAGAACTTCCGTGCTTTAGCCATCTGTGTACCATCCCGGAAATGTTGCATGCAGTCACAGTGGTGTAGCCAGCCCAAAAATTTGGGGGGGGCAAAATCTTTGATTTTAGGCGCATAACGCTATTTTGTTTGGAAAAACGCCTCTCAAAGCACAAAATGACTACATTTTCTAAAATTTTGGGGGTGCATGGGCCCTTTACCCCTCCCTGGCGACGCCTATGTACAGTCAGGGGCCACAAAATTTAGAGGCGCCAAAATGTTTGATTTTAGGCAAGCAACAGTATTTTGTTTAGGATACCGCCCCTCAAAGCACAAAATGACTAGATATGCAAACAATTTGGGGGGCGTAGTCCCCTGGGCCCCTCTGGCTACGCTTATGCATCTGTTTTTTTCGCTGAAACATTTCGGTCATTTTTAGCTGAGACATTTTGGTCACTGAAACATTTCGGTCATTTGTCTCATAGTTGTATTAAAACTCGCCATAAAAGCGTTTTTTAGTCTATATTTTCAAACATTCTGACCGAAATGACTTAATTTTTTTCGGTCATTTCAAAACCGTTTCCGTCTATGACCGAAAAAAACAGCTGTGCATACAGTAGACAGTAGGTATCTTGGTGACACTTATTTATAGATTTAAGAAGTCGGGCTGCATCGAAGGCAGAGTGAGATGTTCAGTGGTGCAAAGACACCCGGGAACGCTCTACTAACACAAAGATGTGACGTGTTGTGGTCGGTCTAGGACAGTGGTTCACCGCGGAGGTGCGCCTTCCCGGGGGTGTGGGCGCGAGTCCTTACGCGCTCTACAGCATAGACAGTTTTTGAACGGGAAAGTGTTGTCTCCAATATAATTGTTCAAAGTCAGGGAGGTTTCAGAGAGGCGTGCTGGAGAAAAGTTGAAAGAACCACTGGTCGAGGAGGAATTTTCTTTTTGTTGAGGTTTCACCCAACGTGGCTGACATTTGGTGCCACATGTAAAATTGGGAACTTCATGTCACTGCAAAAACCCGGATTAATAAGGTCACCTTCGAATACACTGCAAATGTCGTCCATGCGCAAATCGTAATGCTGGCGACCAATTGAAATGTATTTGACAATCTTGAATACGCATCCTCATTCCGTTGCTTCTGCAATTCTCAATTTCTTCACAAGCGCTTTGCCAAAACGAAGAAATGCGCTAGTCGCCACAAATAGAAGATTGCGGTAGACGATAAATACTGTTGAATAGCTGGTTACGACAAAAGGGCTTCCACTGTTAAATGGTGCATCGCTTCGACCTTTACTGGTTGGACCGGTGCGGAATCGCAATCAAGAGATTCCGGAAGCATCATTTTTGTGACGCTGTGGCTGTTGGTCGCCGTTTGCGCCGACGCCCGATTATTACTCATGTCATGGTCTATGGTAGCGCTCTCGTAACTTATTTAGGCCACACAAGCTGTTACACAACGGTTCGAGGCCCGACACTCTTACGTAGTGTGATTGGTTCGGGGTATGTTACATTCTACCGATTCAGTAAATGTTTTCTGAATGTATTAATTTTTCATTATTGACAAAATGGCTTCCCGGGCCTTGGTTTGGAGACCCCTTGTTTCTGGTATTACGACAGTGGCATTAGATGTCGTTTCGTAGTTGCTGCGTCATCGTTCCTTTAAGTCAGTGTTTCTCTAACTTTTTTGTTCCATCGCCCCCTTTCCACTCTCGACACATCGTTTTCGACCCCCAAGCCTGATAAAGCAAACGCAGAGTAGTATTTTTAAAGACTTTTACTTAAAGAAATCGATACATAGCATGGTCCCCAGTGCAGTGTGATGGATGTGCTTGGCGGCCTTCGCATTTTAGTGAGGCTGAGTCGTAGATCACCTCGCTTGTGAATCAGCAGGCGGTTTCTTTGCTTTGAGAGCATTAAGGTCACAGCCGAAGTTTGGTTGAACGTATTCGCCCCCTTTGTGTTGTTTTGCCCCTTATCACCTCTTTGCCCCTCGAAATCGCTCCCAAGGGGGCGATTCCGCCCACTTTGAGAACCACTGCTTTAGTCTTAATGCTTGTCAAGCAGTAAATCTCGATGTTCACAGAAGTGGAAAGTTGCAGAGCGGGCACTGGTCAGTCGTCACAATAGGCCTTAGCGTGCGCGCGTCTCTGCTTGCGTCAGTTTTGTACCACCTCCCACCATCGATGGCTGCCTGTATGTTAGATATTTGTGTGGCGTTGAGAAAAAAACTTAAGTAAACCAACCGATATGCTTGCGAGAGCAGATGTCATGGTAAAGCCGAAAATGTTTTCATTTTTTCGTACCGAAACTAGTTATTCTTGTGCGTTTCCCCCCAACATGACTGGTTTTACCGTTTTTGTCGTAACTGATTGCATCTTGTTGTTCTATCGCAGCCATTTGCAACGAAAAGATGACACTGCCAGGAAAAAAACGGGAACTTCCACACCAGGCCAAGAAACGAAGGTAAACTCTGATGGGAAGGTCAGAAGCGTTTTTGGCAAAATGATTATATAATCTTGTTTTGTTAAGCGTAAGTTTCAAGTCCAGGTTTTCAGCCCAATCGTTTGTGGAGATCCGTTTCATCTCGAACTGGTTTTCAAATTCAAAGCAATCGTAAAATTTGACTCTGAAACGCCTAAACCTTCTCAGTGCTTCTCAAACATTTTTCATCACACGTCCAATTGTGGATTTTTTTAAATTGGCCTTTTGAGGGCAGTCCAAAAGGCAGACCCAAAATATCCGTGTTTGCACTGCGTATTGCCGGTCAGTTTGTAAGTGCTGCAATGCTATGAAAGCGCTTACTCATCAATTCATTAAATCCTATTCCGCATGCGCCAGAGGCGGGGGGCAAAATGACTGTAACTTGTTGTTGTGCCCACTGTAACAGCCAGTGACGTAACTGACGGGAGACAGGGGTGCGCGCCGCCCCCCCCGGCAAGCTAAACGTAAAAAATGGGCCGCCCTCAGAGATTTCATGAACTGCAAAATATGAAAGTGCTTCTGCACTTTTTGGAAACCCGTTGGTCTTGATATTTTAAATACTGACTTGGTGCAGTGTTTAGCAAACCAACAATCATCAAATGAACCGTAAATTCAGTTGTTGCAGTGCAGCGGCGTGCATTGTACAGTACATCATCTTGAACGTGCATGCTGTGTGTGATGTAATAATGGCCCGTAGGTGTGGAACGTTGCCGTCATTTGCGGCCTCATACTTCTGTTTGCTTTGGACTGTGTGATGGAGTTGATGAATAAGTTTATGACTGAAAGCTGTCATGTACTTTTCCTTGAGGTTAGAATACAGAGGAAGTTATGCAGTGACACTACAACCTTTTATTTTGCAAAGCCAATGAACAAAGCTGTCTGCAATTCACTGGTGGAAGTTGAACCAGCGGTGTCCATTTTAGCATCTCGGCTGAAGGTGATAACTTCGTTTTTCTGGCCATCCCTGCGGGCACCGCGGCCTTCGTCTGCGCAGCACACTTTACACCTCGTTGAAGTGAAGTATGCGATTAAGCCCATAGTATGGGTCGCGACCCAAATAAGGGTTGCGGTTTCGCAAAGGGTCAGAAAATAGGTTGCGCCGAGGCGATTAAAAACCTAAACCTGGGTTGTAATTTTTCACACTTGTCTGTGTCTGTTTGCAATGTAGCGTAGGCACTTGAGTAAAGAGTAGAATGCTGACATTGAAAACGAACATAGCAATCTACTGCCAAAAATCATCCATACAACCAACATTTTTGTCATGTTAACATGCGCTGTTTGAGGCTTGGGTCGCGAGATGTTCACCAAACTCAGATTTCAGTCACGCCCGAAAAAGTTTTGGAACCGCTGGTTAATTAAGCAATAGGTCCATGCAATTATTGTCAACAGTCGTCCGATAAACACCCACATCCAGATTCANTGTCATTTCTCAACTTTTTCTGAGCATTGCGAACGCTCTACAATGTCTACATGGCAGTTTGGCACTAACGTTATCAATTAAAAATCNTAGTGTGTATCCCATCTCTTTACTTAGTGATCTTTGTAATGCTGATTATGCAGTACAGATTGCAGTTTTGACAACAAAATACGAATATGTGCAACAGTGCAACATAAATATACTAAGTAGGAGTAAATATGAAATCTGGTGCTCAAAAACGTAAAGAGAAAGCACAACAGCAATTTCAAAGTTCTGCTGCAAAGTCCAGAGGGCCGACGGAATTTTTTGCTGCTTCCATCACCCCTACTAACAACAATTTAGCTGAAAAAGTCTGTAATGCTTTATTAGTAATTATCCAACTTCAAAGACAAAGTTTTCTGGCCTTTGCTGCTGCAAATTTATTGAATATTTCGTCAAAAAATGATATAATTTAAAAGGCCACATGTATTAACCTAGGAAATATCTAATGCCATAAACGCTGCGGAGATGTTCTAAGTCAACAATTAAATGTCCGACAATTAAATGTCCACGGAGATGTTCAGTTTATGGGTCAACTCAAATAAAAAACACATGTAGCGGTAATGGCAAAGTTCACATTTATGATTAGTATGCTCAACGCAGTTGCACAGTTCCAATTAATATCTTTAAAAAGTAGTCAGTATTTAGTTACATTAATTCTTATGATTACTCTTTCACCCCCACCATGTTGAGGATATGCGCAAGCAAAATACGTAATTCAATTAAATTTGTAATTAATGCCAACCGTGAAATCGTGCTTTAAATGAAATTAATCTAAACGGTTGTCCTCGTGCTAAATATATCTCGCAAAACATTTGATCAAAACAATTTACATACTTTTGTACACTACTGAGCATTCCCGTCCGACATTTTTAACCATTTACTTAATTCAGAACTTGATGTTAAAATGCCTTCATTTCTTCCCACTGCCGGATTACTATTTGGTGATACGTGAAAGTGCGTAGTTACAGCTGGTGCCCTGTTTCAGTGTTTAGCATCCCCCTGTGTTCATGGGTGTCCGCAGGGGGCACAAAATGGGAATTTGCCACCACCTGGAAATTGGGACTAAGAAACAAAAATTTCTAGAAAACCTGAAGTCAGCAGCATAATTGACTTAATTCTTGCAATGACAGTTTTATTTTCCGATATGACACTCACATTGTGCAAGAGCCTGCAATTTTTGAGCTTGCAGTTCACTCATGTCCTCTACATTGCCTGCAGAGGCAGGTTGCGAAACTTGGGTGCGGATAGTTCTAAAAATGGCCTTCATTGCATAACAGTAACATGGCAACAAAGTTTCACTTCAAGTTCCGGTAGTAGGCGTTTAGCCGCATGTGATTGTTTGAAGACACCTGTGGCAGGTAATGCAGCGAGACAATGACTGCTGATTGCACTAAGTCACGTACTGTTATACGATGTGAAAAGAAACCTTGCTGCCA
>JGI24159J19872_10014939_pt1 | contig 10018 bp, 7 predicted proteins | sample Ectturendosymbi4_FD_19872 | JGI IMG/M metagenome (IMG submission 19872) | reverse complement strand
TTGTTGAATCAGCAGGATAGAGGAAGTAGGCACTGAGCCAACTTTTAAGTTCTGAATCTTGCAACCACATATGTCGAAACTTTTGGCAGCTTTGGTTTACCAGGAAGTTTTTTTTACCAGACATTACTACTTACTAGTGTAACTGAATCACTTGGAAATATCGTGCCGTGGGATAAAAACATATTCTACCAATGCTGTCTTTTAACCTAACACGCTCACTGAGCACACAAGCAAATAATTTAGGCTTCACCAAGCCATCTAATTACTTGTTATTATGATACAATCACCTGCTTGAAAGCAGCTTTTTGCATCATAATAAAAATTCCAAATAATTGCAGGCAGGTTGTTGTGCTTTGTCCTGGTGTTACACAATTAAAAACGTCGTCAAGAAGTCAAGTATATTTTTTGATGAAGCAGCTGTAAAGTTCTCATCTTGAAAAAGTGTTCGAACAGGTTTTTGGTCAGGAATTTGTTACCTACTGAACCTACCAAACGGTTGGTAAAATCTTGCTAGAAAGATTGAAAATTTTACAGCTAACAGTGAGAATATCCTACTAGATTTAAGCAGCAAATCAGCTCAAATGGCCGCACTGCTGACCGCAATCTTGTGCCTTTTGTTACGAACTGTACAAAAAAATCGAAGAAGAATTTTGGACACAGACGGCGTTCAATTGAAAATCTTCGCTTACTACTTATGGCAAATTTAGCAAAGTACTGACTTCTTAGACTGAAAAAATCTTATATATAATGTAACAAATAAGATTTATTACAGAAGACCGCGGGGCTCCCAAAAGCGCGGGGCCCGTAGCAATTGCTACATTTGCTACTATTGTTAATCTGGCACTGGCTGCAAGGAAACCTCCCTAACTTTTCGTGTTGTTTTAGCAAAATTGTTCTAGCCCTATTCTTCTAGCACAGGGGTTCCCAACCTGGGCTACATGTACCCCTAGGGGTAAATTTGCCTGTTTGAAGTGGTACATTTATTGCACAGCCGCCACAAACTAACTTTGAGAAATTAAAACGGAGTCTAACGTTACAGTTTTATAAATATAAAAGTTATATTAAAAATTCAGTAGATTTTTGCGATTTTACTCAGCTTTTTTGTCAAAAGAAAGTTTAGGGATACATACCCATCTGTCGAAATGCTGATGGGTACATGCTCAGAAAAAGGTTGGGAACACCTGTTCTAGCATATGCTTGAATTTCTCTCACAAATGAAGATCCCAAACTTGAGGTGTAGCTTATGTCAAGGGTGAGGGGATCTTTGATTTTACCAGTGGCGGATTAAGGTGGGTGCTGACTGGGCTACAGCCAGGGTCCTCAAACATTTAGGGGGCCCTCAATCACTAAGTCGATGAAAAAGTGTGATATGTGAGGAGTACACAATACGTTGTAAAAGATACCATTGCCAATCGGAACTATAAAGTAGGCGCTCTGTGCTCACTTATTGAAATTGCTTCGTTGACATAAAAGTAGTTGATTCTTTGGCGTGTGGTCTGGCCGACATTCACTAGCAAGTTAGTACTCCAGGGTTTAAAAAATTAAGGTATTCCATCGGCTTGCCTCATTTTGGTATCCGATGCGCATGCGGTATCCACGTCATTTGAACATCGGTCCTGCAGACAGACAGCCCCAAAGAACATCACCACGTATATATAGGCATACCATACGTCCCGTTTGCAGGCTTTGTCCCGGCGTCCCGGTCAGTCAACCAAAACGTCCCGGTTAGGCATTCAGTCAGTCAGCTTAACCCTAAACGAACATTAGCATGCTGTGATTGATCTGTTTAGTCAACTTGCTGAAGAGTGATGTTTGATCTTGTTTTATCTTGTTTCGTTGTGTTAGATCAGTGGTCTCAAACACGCGGGCCGCATGTGGCCCACGAGGGCGTTTTGTGCGGCCCGCAATGCATTTTGGGATTTTTCAAATAATTAGCTTTTTAACATTTGCATTGTTTGATTTATTCACCTGTGTTTGAAAGTGCTCGGCCAGCGAGTGAAGGAGTTCCAAACGAACGTACAAAAGGCTGCACTAGAAATGATGTGCCTGTTACTCATATCCTTCTGCAAAAACCATTTATCACTTTCTCATTTTATTGAATCACTCTGAAAATACTGGTAGGCCTATGTAATTTTTCTTTGTTTAACAGTTTCTTATTTAGGCTTCGATTCGGTCCTTGTCTAAATATTACTGTGTTGAATTAGAATTATCTGTTATTTCAGTTAGCCATGGCAGATGCCCAGATATTGACAACCACTTGGAAACTAAAAAACACAAATCTTCTGTTGAGGCAGCAAATGTCGTCATCTCGTGTGACAATCGTCTTTAAAGATGCTCATTCTGATGAATCTTTACTCTTAGCAGCGAAAGAAGCTATACTTTTGCGTATNACGCTGCTATTTACGGACAGTCGTTAAAAAGTTCTGATTTCAACCTCTAAGCTNGATTCAAAAATTTTTAAATCTAAATTTGACATTGCAAGAAAAAAATGTGAATCAATAATTGTTAATTGCTTTANTTCCCCGGTGATTGCTGCTGAACTACGCCAAGAATTAGACAAAACGGATTTTTTCCGTTACTGTTGGTGCTTCGAACAGAATATAGCAGGGATACCGGAAAGCGGGGATATGACGGGGGCATTGCCTCCCTGTTCTTTCATAAGAGGGGCATCGGGGCGGAGATGCCTTTTAAAAAGTATCAAAGGTAAATTCATGGCTTATCAAGATAGACTTGTAACAAATTTATTGCAGCTGTTCCCGCAACCAGAAACTTCAAAATAGTTTTTCTATAATTTCTGTTGTTATTCTTGAGGGCAATATTCAGTGGTGGTTTTAAGGGGGGACCTGGGTGGGCCATGACACCCCCAGATTTTTGGCTGGCTCACTGCTTGGCCCCCCAATTTTTTGCTTAATTTCACGTTCAAGTTCGCTTGATTGTCATATACATCAGATAACTTTCAGCCAGCAAAATTTTAAACGATTTGAAGACTTTCTGGCAACAGTTCTGACGATATTCACAAGCCTATGTTGGGTTTGGTAGGCTTAATCATAGCAAATCAACCTCCTTACAACGGAAAATCACCATGCAGGTAAGATATTTATGTCTACCCTCCTACTTTTTTCCTTGGCCTCGCAGTGGCCCTCCTGCTTTTTTCATTCTAGAATCGCCACTGTCATCATTGTCGCTGAACAGAAACAAGCATTATTGGTAACGGTTTACTTGTTCTTTAAAATTTTCATTGCCCTAACTCTTCACTGCCTCCCTGCCCTACCGCTGTTCTGGCGTCCCTGGAAAAGAGGGCAAAATTGTTCGTTGTGATTCGCTACTTTGTACCTGATATCGGCGTGAAACTGAAGCTTTTAGAATTTAAATCGCTTCAGGTGAAACTGCTGCAATACTTAGCGAAAATAGCTACATACTCCAAGTGAAATATGAACCACACTTGTCCGGTAATGCTCGTTGTTCTGAAGCGTCCCGGTTTTCAATCACGAAAATATGGTATGCCTACGTATATGTCCTCGTGGATTTGCATGTATTTGTGATTGTGTGTTCTTTGTTATTGCGATGCATGTTTGAAGTAGAGCGCGTTGCGTGTGGGAGTGACCTTACACAATGTCAACTGGTAGTTTAATCCAATTCTGATATTAATTACTTCCAAGATGCAAGCTTGGGCATTTTGGTACATACTACTTTTATGCGAATCGCCACTATTTGGTACAATTCTTGATAACTGACTTAAAACAGAATAAACGCAATAATAAAAAGAAAAGTCGGCATATATCGAGTTACTTAACAACGTTAAGTGATAACAAGAATTAAACCGTATCAAGCACGTCTTAGTTCTGTTTACGTTTCGTTCAAGTAACTCTAAGCTTGCTCACGCTAAACGCAATGACTCATTCGATTTACCACTTTAGTAAGTCATAAGATGTGCTTTTAGTTAATAATAAGTTTGAGTGTCATTTTATATTCTAAGTGTTGTAGAAAAATAAATACAATCCACTGCTCAGTAGTGTTATGTCTTATGAATGAACGTAAAGCCATACGTAATAACTGAAAGTGAGTTTTACAACAGGTATTGATAAGTGAGTTCAAGTTCTTGTTCTTACTAATAGTCTTGCTGATTTGTCCTTGATTGTGAACAGAAAAATTAAATACTAATTGCAATGAGTACAATTATTATTTTTGCCATATCAATTTAAGACATATCAAACTGGGCTTTTTGTGGTAGGTAAGGTGAGGTTAAATTTTGGTTAGGCTAGATTCAAGGTTAGGTTAGTGTTATTTTGGTCGGGAATCCGGTATGGAAAGCTGTTTTTTGCTGAAAATAATTTTTAAAGAAAATCTTATCTACCTCAAAAATGTCATTTGGATACGTAATGCAGTGGAACTCCGCTAGCACGACCACACAATGAACGGCACTCAATTGGTCGTGCTTGCGGGGTTGGGGTGGTCGCGTCACACTCGCATTCTTAGAGGTGTCATGTATTATCGCGATCACTTCATTTATACAAGTCTTTCCTTGATTGGAAGTTATTTAGCTTTGTCTTACGTGCTGCCATAGCCTATCGTTACTGTACTATAAAATCACACAACGGAAAAAGTTGATGTCGGCAGTGCAAATTCCAGAAGAGTTTACAGTACGGGTTTTACGCCACATTGGCACTTACTGCGCTTGCACTCACGTGTTTTGCCACTTCTGATGTTTTAACATCAGATCTGATATTGAGAGAAATTTCTGATGTCTGATGTTTTGGCGACAAGACTGATGTTGACTGGGCTGTTGTTTTTGTTTTTCACATTTCCTGTCATTTTAGGTGAAAAGAAGTTAGATTCATAATAATTTTTAGGTTTCGTTTTTCAGTCTCCCATCCTCATTTGTGTTTGTTTTTTCCACACAGAAAGCTGAGTTGAGCATAACATTTTTGTTACGCATGACCGACTTCTCCACTTTATAACGACACTTCGCTGTTTTCGCACTATTTCGGATACAATATTACAATGAAGTTCATCGCGATTTGTTAGGTACTGATAATGTACGCATTTAGCTTATATGAAATTGTAACATAATGATCTGATGTTATCTGATGTTGAAGAAGGCAACAGTCTGTTAACGAAACTGACCCCAGTGGCAACACTGCTGGCTATCCACGATGCTTCAGGACAGCGTGATGCAGTTAAGCAAATTGTTGCTGATAGGTTACCTGTTTTCCAGCGCAAGGAGACCGATAGAATATGTGGTCGTTTTACGCGGTTTTCGATTAGCAATTCTGTAACAGCTAGACTGTGGCCGCGGTCTGGATGCGGGGGTGGTCGCGTTAGTGAAACAAAAGGTAATGCATTAGCATAGGGAAGACCACGTTGAAGTGGTCGTGATATCGCGGTGGTCGTCGACGGGATGCCATTATATATTCAAAACATTCCACCGGTGTTTTGTGAAGATTGATCGATATGGTTTCAAGTCTCCAGCAAGAAATGGAAACTTGAAATCAATGAGTTTTCTTTCATATTGTGACGTCCATATTAGTTAACGATTCCAATTTTTGCTCAAGCTTNTTTTGTTTCAATAATGCAAATACTTCTGTTCGTTTATTTCTTTTTTCCTATTAACGACAGTTTTATATATATATATATATACAAAGCGCCCCTTTCTAAGTTTCATCCAGGGGCCCCACACAACCTTAATCCGCTCCTGATTGCTACCATTTCGGACAAAACGAATCAGGTGTCTTGTGTCTTGGTGCATAACGGATCAGGTGTGTTTGGGGCAACACGGCATTTTCTGGCATCACGAGTTGTGTGAAAGCTTTCAGAAGCACGTTTAAAGCTATGTACTTTCAGGGCTTGCATTGGCTGCAAACGTTAGGGTCTGGTAAATCGTCATTTGGACCCAAAGTGGTGTAGTAGGTAGGTGCGATCAACACTTGACTAGCACTTATATGACACTTCACTAAACCCTTTTTGCCAAGCCGTGGTACTGGTACTAACCCAGGAAGACACAAACCGTGAAACAGTCCTCACGCTAAATTTAGTTAAAAATATCAGGTTTCGGACCGAAAATGCAATTAAAGCAACGTTTTTTTAAGAAATGTACTGAGTCAGGGTTGGGCAAATAGCGGCCCGCGGGTTTCATGTGGCCGACGACAGCGTTTACAGTGGCCCGCGGTAGCATTCAGGAATATCTTTAAATCTGAAATATCCTCCAACTCATCAAACTTGAACCGAGACTTGCTTCAATTGCTATTACAAGGTACAGCCCTCCGCTATACGTAACCTTTTCAAAGTGGCCCATGAGCCAAATTAATTGCCCACCCCTGTACTGGTGATCCGTTTTGCCCCTAACAAAAGTAATCAAAAGGCCGTCGTAGAAGAACAAGCGGTTTGACGTGACCACAAAATTTTTCAATAACAACCAACATGTCAAGAATTCTCTTATCGCTTTGAAAGTTTCAACGGTTTGCACGGTTCAACAGTACCCTAATGTTATAAAGTTTCATGAGGCAACTTGAGGCCTGTCTCAAAAAAGTGGTACACGAACAGAAGGATTTGAAAATGCCTTAGAAATATCAACATTTTAAACCATCTCCCAAGTTTTGACAATTCCAACATAATTGTGGTTAAGCACCAATAATTTATGAACTTTTCGATAAGATTGCCTGTCTCAAGATAAATCTTGTAAGGAGATAATTAAGCAGTAGGACAAATAAAAATTCAAATAAGACTTTTCTAAAAAGTGATTAGAATATAAATTTCATCTTTATTCTTTGAAAGTTTATGCAAATGTAAAATTTGCTAGGCAATGTTTTGAAAATTTTGGGATCGGTAAATGCCTCCAATGCCCTCCCCTGGTTGCGCGCCTGCCGTCAGGAATGCCCAAAAGTATAACATTGAGCAGCTGATAGAATTTGCCCTTTCGTCGTCGGATGCCCCTTGCATTGACGCATGTGAAGAGATAATCATGATGTATCGCCAGTAGTGCGCATTCTGATCGACTTTAGACAAGGGGAGATGAATAATGTCTATTCTACGCAATGCAAAAGTATGCTGCGCACAACTATGCTAACACCACGCTTGGTCTTTTCAGCGCTGTCAAAGCCGTTCCAAAATACATAGTATAAAGTTCTTCTTTGATTAATCCGGATAAACTCCACTAGGTTTCGCTGAGGGAGGTCATCTGAATGCCGAAGTGGTACAGTTCAAGATTAACTAAGGCTGACTTCGGGGAGAAGATGGCGTAGCCTCCTTCGGACGTTCCAGCAAGCAAGTGTGAGTGAAGCAGCAGTAGGCTGACGACCCGGCCGAGCCTGCTTCACACGCAAAGCGAGCCGGGAAGCAGCGGCCACGTTGAGTGGTGCTCGATCTGCCAGTGGCTTGGAGAAACTTTTTTGCATTTTCATATATCAAATGGATGGCGCCGAGAGCTGGGGAAAAATACGCTGAGGGCAGATGTTTGCCCAGGACAAATTCCTTCCTCTGGGCCTACCAACACCGTGACCAGCGGAATGTCAGAGCATGGCGGCTGGGATGAGGACTGGCTGCAACGCAGTGACACACAAGAGTGTGCCTGGTGATTCCAACATAGAGGAACAGTATCTGAAATCTGCTGCAGCAGGCCGACAGCCAAAGAATAGGTTGGCGGACGACCTGACTGAAACTGCCAACCTCTGCTCCCGAGCTGACATAGGAAGCTTGGTGGAGTTCCTATCTCGCATATCCAAGGCAGGTTGCCGAGCCTGGCTACCTGCGTCTGCTTTAGTCAGACCTCTATCTTTTGACCTCTCTGGCATGGGTGACCCTCCTGGAAGCGTGAGCTCTTCCCAGCATAACTCTAAGGGTCACAGAGGTACTCAAGATCCTCCGCCGCGACAAGGCCTAGAGAAATTGGTGGCAACTAGCAATGTGCTGAAAATGAGAGCTAAGTGAATGAGTCAGGTTAAATTGAACTGACTATGAGTGAGTTGTATTGCAAAGCCTGTATTAGTCGATACCGACGCATCAGCATATTCTATTTGAATAAGACAGGGGATGGTGTAGGTAATAACTTAAGTAATACTGTATTAAATAATTTGCAACTTACCGCTGATTTTGCTGGTCTATTGATATTGGATAATCAACCTCATGAAGAAGTCAAACATAATGAACTAGGGTGCATGGACAAAATCAACTTCAAAAGAAGAAATCTTCACTCAACTCTGCCAAGCCCTCAGACACATAAAAGAAGTGGTCAAGCTAACTAATATCCAGAATGAAAACTGGACAAGCGAACTAATATCACACAAAACCTTGAAAACAAACTGAATGGAATACAAAAAAGATGGCTGAACATGAAAATAAGTTGAATCAACTTGGAGAAGAAAAAGTACTGCTACGCAATGAGATGGTTCAGAAAACAAATCTGATTGTTTTTCAACTTGACAGACAAGAACAGTACATAGAAGAGAAAATATTCTTATTTACGGAGTAGAAGAAGATAAAGAAGACAACAATGATGGGGAAAAAATCTTGTTCAAAATAGCAGATGAGCTTGAAATCTATCTCCAAAATAATGATATACAAAAGTGCATCGGCTAGGACAAAAAAGAAGAAACAAGGAGAAGCCACGCCCAATCATTGTTTAAATTTGTGTCATACAAGAAACGAAACGAGCTTCTTTCCAACAAAAGATATCTAAAAAATATTGAAGGCAGACAGCACGTCTTCGTAAGTGAGGATCTCACACCTCTACGGTACAAGCTATTAAAGTACATGCAAAAATCCTGTTCTGGTACATTTACCTCTTGCTACACTCGAAACGGCAATACAAAAGCTAAGCTCAAGACATCTGAAAAATGGGTCACCGTCACTTCACCTAATGATCTCTTCAAGCACGGAATTGATTTTGGTTATAAACAGACGGACTGTGACAAAATACTTAACATCTAACTCTACCACAAAGATATTCCCTTTCGTGAATTCTGAAATCAAACACTCAATGTAAGCGACTACTTACACTTGAGCAACAAACTGCCAGAAGCAAAATGCATACGTAAGTGTGTTAATTTCGTATGTTGGAATACTTTTTCTGTTCTGAATATATGGCTGCTGGGGCAGCAGTGCAGAAATATGCTTCCCACCTAAACCTAGATAAATGGACTGTCAACATTGCTATGCTCAATTGTTTCCTGACGGTGAATGCTCAACAAGTAGCAACAACCGCTATGATAGCGATCCACAATTTGCTTAATCAAAAGCACGTTCAAACTTAGGTGCTAAAATGATAAAACATAGTGCAATAGAAATCTGGTCGAGAATTCCTTCAGAAATAAAAAATGAAACGTGTTTGGCACTTTTTTCGCAGGAGTATAAGAAATATGTACAACTCGGCTAATAGAAACATATTTTGTGGTCTTATTGATTGGTGTACATAAACCAAGTGGTTTATGATTGGTTTTGATTGGTGTATATATTGATTGGTGTACATAAACCAAGTGGTTTATGATTGGTTTTGATTGGTGTATATATTGATTGGTGTACATAAACCAAGTGGTTTATGATTGGTTTTGATTGGTGTATATATTGATTGGTGTACATAAACCAAGTGTACATAAACCAAGTTGATTTAATTACTTAACGTTGTTCCAGTGGAAACTGTCAAATCATGAAGTATTTCCGTTAAATATTACACCGCTTGGTTTTGGTTGTGTTCACAAAAATTGGTCGCATCAACCAGTGTATGAAGTAGTTGGTCTGCAGATACAAAGCAAGCGAATTTCCGTTCTCATGCATGCATTGACAGCTAGTTCTTTTCCGAAAAGTTTGATTGCGCGACTGGTTCTCGACCTGCTTAAATCTCGTAACACCACTGTAGCAGACACTTTCTGGTCTGTACATATTAAATGCTGCTTTCATCAAAAGAAGATAAAGTCCAAGCGTCTAACGACAAGCTTAAACCTGTTGAATGGCAATGCAGAGACTGTGATCGGTCAAGCACGAAAAACGTGACAAGCAAAACACCACGTTTACACAAAATGGCCAAACA
>JGI24159J19872_10014938_pt1 | contig 10019 bp, 8 predicted proteins | sample Ectturendosymbi4_FD_19872 | JGI IMG/M metagenome (IMG submission 19872) | reverse complement strand
ATCATCATCATCATGGCCCATCCCGTCGTTGTCGACGATGAGCTCGGCGCTTCTCCATTTTTTCTACGTAGCTTGTGGCTGACAATGAATAACCAAAACTCAAAGAGGCACGCCATCTGTTGCGATGGGCAGCAAGTGTTTCCCATGACTGTGGAGAGATGTGGAAGCCCGCCATGTCACGCTTGATGACGTCTTTGTAGCGCAGTTTGGGTCTGCCAAATATATGCACACTCTAGTTAAACACACAAAATAGATTGGCAAATTGCCAGATTTGTTTGTAGTTACAAGTTGCTCATGCATATCCTCTCAGTTGCAACTCTGAGGCACTTGTAAACAACAATTGAAAAACCACTCTTTTGAGCAAAACTGCATAAATTAAGTGTTGTAAGGAAGCTTGTTTATGTGATTTTAAGTTAGTATCATTATCTGCTTCTATATGGTACACACTGCACAGCTTCCACAACTTAGTCTAAAGAGACAGTTTTAGTGCTTTAGGTTGTCTTGTGTTGTTTTTACATTATGTTATATCTAATTATGATCATTTTAAGACTTGTAGATAATCATGTAGTAGGGTGTGAACTAAGTAAATTATAAAATTGTAACTCTATTATTTCAAAAACATTTTGTTTCTAGATAAGAAGCAAAAATACTGTTTATTCGATGTAAGCCACAGCTTATAATGTTTTTTTCATCAGCAACCAAATGCTCTTTTCACATTCTCTTTATTGTCAGCATCACGTGCTGATGCAAATTTCTCTTTATTTTCAGCATCACTCATCAAAAGAGGAGTTATGATGAGCAAAAGGCAGTTGTAGTGGTGTAACCATCATTGCCAGGGTTGCCAATTAAACGCGAAAAACTATCTTAGTGGCTTAGGTAACTTATATTGAAGTAGCACATACAGTCACAGGTGGCTTACAATTAAGTGTGTTGACAATTGAATAAATTTGGTCATATTTCTGAAATTGTTTTATATTTTTCACAACAATATCAAAGCCTTTTAAACCTGTTAATGATTTATTTTCTAAAAACTTTGTCAGTGTTGATGAAAATGATCATTCTACCTAAGTAATTTTATTCCTCAAGGCACCTGTTTAGTGTAGAATAAAATAAATTTTAACAACTTTGTTATATAACCTTTTGGTAACTACATGTTAATTGCTCGCCAACAACAGAAGAACCATATGTTGAAGAAACCATATGAACAAAACTTATGGCATGCACAGAAAGAAATTAAGCCGCTGTTATAGTTTCTCTTTTACCAGATAGCACATCTTGATTTTGCCTTTTGTTATTTAAAAGTCTAAATATTTTGTGACTGACTATGAAGGGAATCCTTTTTCAGATTCTCTTGAAAGTGAGCTGCAGATAATTCATGATCACAATTTTTTATGTTTGTTGATTTTTGTCTAGATCCAAGTGACATGCGGCTCAGTTATTTTTATTTTTTATATTACCTCATAACTCATTGGAAGTTGATCCATATATTACTGCTGTATTTTTGAATTTTTGACATAGGTGTGATAGTGAGGCACAGTTTATCACAGCATTGGTTGGTCCTTGTCATTGTAGTCTGTACATGTTTATCTTAAATGCAGTCACAGTCAAAAAATTTAAGACCACCTGCCTAAAATTTTGATTTTTGCAACAAGTTTGGAAAACATTTGTTTTGTCACATTGCTTTTTACATTGGAAGAACATTGTTACAGCTTCTATTGCTACCTTTAAGAATGAGCTTTTCAACACTATCACTGCTGGGTGGTTTCAGCCTGAATCAAGCAGTTTGCACGTGTCTTAGCAACTGCATAAGTCACCAGGCGATTGTGCTAGAGAGCTGTTCAAACCCTCAAAAGACTCTGCAAGTCTGAATAAAAAAATTTTTTTTTGGGTTGCGGATTTTTTCTGAGTGATAATCTAATTATTGGATGAATTAATTATTTTGTTGTTTTTAGATCATAACTTTTGAAACCGAAACCTTACCTAGTCATTCAAAGTCTCAAAAGACTCAGATTCTGGCCTAGTTTCCAATAAAAACTTCAGCGAAATACTTCTGTCTCGCAGTTGGGTCCAGGTGCAGCTAACAGGAGCCAAAATGGCCAAAAACCTACCTAAATTATGACGTCACTCACAAAAAAACTAAAACCCAAAACCCAAAAAATATTTTTTCATTTCAGGCTCAAAGACTTGCTAAGTCTTTTGAGGGTTTGAACAGCTCTCTAGCACAGTTGACTGGCACGTTATGGAGTTGCAAAGTGTTGTGAAATTAACAGCTCAATGCATGATTTTTAGGTACAATATATTCATACATCAGCAATGAATGTGTTAACAATCTGGTTTTCTTGGAAACAAAAATCTGCAAAATTATCGCAAGTTTTGCTGCTGAAATCATGGGCAACAGCAGGCTTATCAGTTGCATGAAGAGAGGTACTCAGAAAAGCAAATATCTGGAAACTGAAGTGCAGCAAGACTGCATTCTATCTGGCAGTTGTCAGATTCAAGAAGTTCGGTAGTATTCAGGGCTTGCACAAGGCTGGTAGGCCCAAAGTTACCAGCCAAAGAGATGATCACGTAATAGAGAAGATGGTAGTCATCCACCACTTCAAGAAAAAAGGTTCAATCAGTTTTGTTTCTCACAGATGCAGACTTCAGTACATCTATCATGAAACGTCATTGCAGTGATGAATGTGGGCTCAGAGCCTATAAACCTGCCAGAAAACCTAGGCTTACACTTTCCATGAAAGCTAAGAGGTAGACCTTTCTCACCTCGATTGGACTGTTGAAAATTGAAGAAAGGTATTATTGATGGATTGCAGTTTTTCAGATAGTTGCCCTTCTGCATACCCTCTTCATGCATTGTAACGATTTTTGACCTCTCCGCAACTGATATCTCCTCAGTTTTGCCTATTTTTTCAGCAGCAAAATGACAATAATTTTGAATATTCTTGCTTGCAAGACAACCAGTTCGTTGAAAAGCTCATTCTTAAAGGCTGTAAAGAAGCATCAGTTATGTAACAATGTTCTTCCAACATAAAAAGCATCGTGATGAAACAAATAAGACAATTTTCCAAACTGCTGCAAAAATCCAAATTTTAGGCAGGGGTCTCAAACTTTTGAGCGCAGCTGTAATTTGTATGAATTATTAATGAATTAATGAATTATTGAATTATTAATTATTAATCATAGCTGGTGTTTCTGCAGCATTCACCAAATGGTGGTGACTTTGGAAAGAAAAGACATCAGTTTGGTAAAGCAGATGAAGAAAAACATTGGAAATTGCTTTCAAGTTTCATTAATCTGATGCCATGGCATGCTCAAGACCATGACAATGCTTCAATTAGGTAAAACATGAGTTGTTGTTCTGTATCAATGCCTGTGTGATGTAAATACTTTTTGCGCATTTGGGCTTCTGTTTGATTTTATCTCGCTTATGTAATATATGTTCCCTAACTTTAGTGTTCAACACAAAAAGTATTTCCTGAGATCCATGGCAAGTATGACACCACAAGAATTATTTGAATGCAAGATTATGGAAAAAGAATATGGAGATGCATTATTACTTGCCAAGGGATATGGCTTGGATGTTGACGCAGTTTACAAACACCAATGGAAACACTCAGATGTGTCAATGGCATCCATTGAAGACTACCTGGTAGTAAAACGCAACTCCAAGTTTACTGTATTTTTGTACTGAGATGTAAGATTTACACAATGCATGCAGTGCATTTCAGAAATGCAGTGTCACTGGTGTTCTGCATTCTTGCATATCAGTGGAAGGTCATTTGTGTTTGATTTGTGCTGTCTTATACAAAATCAACCATAACCTTTCCACACATTACTATGTTCAGAGATCAGTAGAAGGTATTATCTTGGTCATGCTTCTGCAGTTATTTAACACATAACTATTATTTAGTCAAAGGTTTCGGACACCAAATGGGTTTGTGATGTATGTTGTTCAACCATACCAGAAACATTGGATGGAACTATGAACCTGCTTGCCTTTGCCCTGCAACTGACATCATTTGAAAGGGTTATCTGTGACAAGTAAGTTTAGATTTTGCTTTAATCCAGAATCAGTGAAAAATAATATACATCCAAGTAATTCAAATGTCACCATTCTTGAAATCAATGATATATCTCTGTAACACACAAAGAAATGATAGTTTTAGTTAAACTAAAAATATTTACATGTGAATAGCTGTTTCTGAAGCAAACAGAGTTTGCTGAAACACCAGCTTGTCTGAACCACCTTTATTGTTAGTAAATAAATTTGAGAGATTAACACTTGAAGACAAATTATGAGGCTCTGGCAATATGCTGCAGCAAAATGCAATACAAAAGACTGTGTGTAGATATTTAGGAAAAAGGCCAAATGTTCTTGCTGATGTACATTATGCCAAGGGCAGGTGGGAAATGTAACATTAGAAGTTTAAAACCACAGTGCTTACCAAAATGCAGTTTGATTTTTTGCAATGTATCGCAAATGCGAGCATGCAAAGAGAGTTAATCAAGCTCCATATCTTGAGGCTGGTACATGTTAGGATCTGCTGTTATGCAAGACAATACATTCCATGCAAATAATATTTTGGTGTTTGGCCTAGTGGTAATTTATCTGAGCTCTGTGTTTAGGAACTTACATCTTTATTTTTGAAGTATGGTCATGAAAGGCAGCTTAGTCTGATTCACTCTAACCCGGTTGAGAATTGTGTAAAGATAAAAATTAAGTAGAGCAAACTAAACACAGTTTAAAGACTGATGCATTGGTGTAGTATGTCAGTTCATGTAAGTTTTCCAACACTTCAAAAAGATATTTTGTTAAGCCGTCAATTTGAAGTACCAGCTGGGTTTGTCATCAAGTGTATTATGAAGATATTTGTGTTTTGTTTTTTTTTGATAATGCATTACAATTTGTATCTTTACATCTCTAAGGTTTACTAATAGGTGAGATGATTTTGCATAGGAAATTTTGGTGAACTATGATTTTTTGAATAGAAAGGATGTAAGCAGTTTGAGGGGTTGCCCTTTTATGACATAGCAAAATAAATTTTGAAGCGAAATGTTATGGTCACTATAATTGAAGTATTTGCCCAGATCAGCGGTGGCCAAACTATGGCCTGTCAACCAGTTTATTCTGGCCCGCCAAATGCCTTGTGCATTCTTTAAGCACCACGTTTTTGACTGTGGACAGCAGTGCAACAGCATTGGCTACTGCCTGTCTCTTGTTGACTTGTTTGTCACAGCAGCACTTAGTTGCATGCAGCACTATGAACGGGTGAATAAAATGGTGCGATTTTATTGTTATTATTGTACTACAATACATTTTAACCTATTTTGTATAGATTACGTAAATCGCACTGTATCTGGTCTTCCAGTGGCCAGGCAGTCGCGAATTCAACCCTTGGGTCAACAAGTTTGGTAACCCCTGACTTAACAACTTTGGTGGTAACCCCTGACTTAGATCTAACAAGATGTATGTCAAATCAGATAGGATTTTAGAATTCTAAATCATTTCATTTAAAAGCAACCTGTTCACCTACTTAATGGTGTATAGATGTTTGAGATATTATGCACATTTTTAATAAACAATTAACATTTCTATGCTGGTTTGCTAAGACTTCAAATTGACAACTTCTACTTATATAGTATAGGAAAAGGTTACTTTGTAATATTTGATTTTCCTAGCATTCAACAGTGCATAATGCAAAGACAAAGTGATTTTGCTTATTAGATCTGTTGACGGATATTGTTGGTTTGAACTTGATCTTCTTCAGCTGCTGCTCAGCCAGCATGAGGCATTGGAAGAAAATGAAGAGTATGTTCAGTGGATAAATGATACATCATCGTGGAAGTAGGTTGTTATGAGTGGATTTCATATGATAGTATTTTTCACTAGAATTCATGTCACTTGCAGTAAGAAAGGAGAAGGATCACAATCGTAGTAGTTCATGGAGTTTCTACAATGTCATAATAGAAATGCAACCCAGAAACCAATGACCAGAATAAAATAATGGTGGTTTTGAAATCAACTGTTTTCATTGAAATGAAGCTCAGACCACAACACATGAGGGTGGTAGTGTACAAAAAATGGAAGCAATTTTTACGTGTCAGTCACAACTGCAGTGAGCAAATATTGCAGTGAAAGAATCTGTGAAGAGCTGATGATTTCATCTGAAAATTTGGTCAAACATGTAGATGACACATCTGCTGATTGTGGCTGTTTGTTTACAAACAAGTACTTTAATAAGTGTTTCCGATCATAGTGCATGAGTCAATTTTTTCAATTTATTAAAGTAAACAGTGTGCCCAGGATGCTTCTTGGGGTGCTCATTGGAGTCAGGAAATGTACGTCTTTTAGTAAGATTGTTCTGCAGAAATAAGTTGCTTGGCATGAATTTGCCTACCAGTGCAGGCTCCTGACAAATATAAACCACTATATATTTTTTTGATTATATGGAAGGATAGCAGGTAGGTAAGGCCTATTTCTAATTATCCTCTCGAGCAGATTTTGTTTCATTTTTGTAAAGTTAGGATGGGTTCAATGAGAGTGTTTGTTGATGTAATGAAAACAGCGATGTTTCTCAGGGCATCTAATTAGAAAACCATATGGTTATTTCAGATGTCCTGGCAACAAAATAAAAGCTGTTCTAATGTGGTTTGTTTTCTGTGGCATGATTTGTTGTTTGTTTATAGTTGCTCCCTAATAAACTGATACTGAAGCATCACATGTAATTTGATTTAGGTCAATATTTTTTTACTTTGCAAAACTTCTACTAAATTTTAGCGCTTTCCTGCTTGCCACATGTAAATCTAGATTTTGATAACTTATGCACTCTTCTCAGCAGGTATAAATATATGTTTTTACTGCAAATTGTGTTTTTGGGACACAGGTTGTGATGGTTTTTGCCTGGAAACGGCTTAAATTTATGTTCTAGATTGAGTTAAAAAATAGTAGGTTTTGGAATGAGATTCCAAAGTCTCTGGTTCAGTGCTGTTTGAAAGCATGGTTCTTTTGAGTTGGTCCACTTAGGTTGAACAGGATCCTACAGCAGTGACTGCGATCTTGTGATGAAAGTGCTTTGATATGATGCCAAATGCTAGGAAAGCAGGAAAGATTGTATTGTAAATGTTTATGTAAGTGCATATCGGCATGTTGATAAAGTTTAATTGTTCAATGCCAATGTTAGATGCTTTCATGGTATCAAAAATGCTTCCAATAAAACATTCTTCAACTACTGTAGATGGTGATAGTAGGTCCAGGTGTGTTGCAGTGCTAAGCAGCCTAAACTGTTTTGGAAATGATTTGATATGTTGGCAATTGATTCGTGCAGTGGTTCTTAACCGGGGGGAATACCCCCAGGGTGCATCAAGAAATTTCCAAGGTGGCCCTTACGCACCCTACAACACGAAAAGTTTGATCATTTAAATTTACCAATAAATGCATTTGTTTTACAGCTTATTTAAAGTCAGGGGGGCTTGATACAAAAGACATTACTTAAGGGAGGCATGGTAGAAAAAAGGTTGCTCCCTTGAGGACCACCGGATTAGAGTAAAGGCAACAATACCTTTAGCATGTTTTCCGCTCTAGCCTGCAAGTGGAAAACACCTAACAGTATCCACCTTTTAGTGATTTGAAATTCCCGTCGAAAGTACCCTGTAACAGTGGATGTTGCCATTGGAAACCACCCAGTATCAAAAGTGTTAAAGTGTACCACACCTGAATTCTGGACCAGTTTTATGAAGCAAAAAGTCAAGCTCCTTGGAGTGTCCCATAGAAAAGTAAAGTCATTATGTTGGTTCTTTTAGGTATTTTCATTTAAGTTTCTCAGTTTAGTTGCCTTTTTGACCTGTTTCTGTTTGACTTGATAAAAGGCATTGCATGCAACACATACATTCCCTGTGAGTGTTTCAGAGCATTTGATCTAAAATCGCAATTATAAAGCAAGGTGTTGAAATAGAGTTGGTCCCAGCTATGTTTTTTCATTATTTCATTATCCAGTCCTGGCAAAAAATAACAATCTTGTTTCTGCTCCATCTCCGCTGTACAAGATGTCAAAAATGTTGGTATTGTGATATTGTTACAGAAAATGATAATTTCTTTCCTTTTTTTATAACTGTAAAGTTCATGTGATTGTGGCAAAGGATATAGAAAGTAAGAAATGTAATTTTCATTCAATGCTTGTTTCACATGAAAAGTTCTTCTGTGCAACTTATTTTTAAGTGACCATGCTTTTACTTGCAGTCTAACATTGGAGCAGCATGAGTTGATTGCATGTCGTCAGAGCATTATCCACTTTGTTGACAGTTTGTTTATCTATATTCAATTCCTTGGTGGTTATAAAAATGCTCTTGATGAGTAAGTTACTTGAAACATATGATTGTTAACATGTTTGTTGTCGAATTTATTCCATGCTTCTGTTTCTGGTTTTAATCGCACATTTAGTTACAAACCTGAGGAATACAGCACATTGAGAAACAAGAACATATTTGTATCAGCGTTGGATCTTGCTAAAAGTGGATTTTGTGAACAACTTGGCATCTTATTTGAATACCAGTGGAGACATTTAGCAAAGCACAGGTGATTTTTTACACAGTGACCAACTGATTTTGCAACTTCAGTTCAGTTTCATTCATACTTGATTTTGCAGCTTTCTTTACTTTATTTATATGGTTTTAATTTTTAGGTTAACTTTACTGATGTATATTCCTGAAACCTGTTTTCCAAAGTCATACCATGATTTGCTGCCAGCAATACATGACAATGAAGTGATTGATATAGTGAAAGAACCATTCCGACCAAAAGACTGGGTTGAAGAAATTGTGTCAACTAAAGAAACTGTGTCTGGTTTTTATGAAGGAAATCAGTTGCAAAAATATTGGTAAATGTTTTTCTTGTTTTTTTTGTTCAGTTACTGATACAGGATCATACCTGCAGAAAAATTGACTAAATACCACTTCAGTGTTTTTTAAAGGAAAATGTTAGGTACCTGGTATGGACCTGTACGATCTGATTTCTCTGATTCTAGGGATCCAACTTCTTCTGTATCTAGGGACCCGATGATGATTTTCTCTGATACTAGGGATCCGATTTTCAATTCTAAGGCCCCAAATTGGATTTCAAAAACACCTTTAAAAAACCCTGTGCTACTTAAATCTTTGACTTACCCAGTAGCAATAACTACCCTACTTGTTTAGCAATATGAATTCAATGTATTACTGCAGTTACAAAGTAGAGTCGTTCCTTTAGCTTAGTGCAATGTGTATGAGGGTCACTTCGGCACAGTTTTGTGAAATGAATTTTGCTTCTCTTGGTGTATATTATATTAGTTTTTGCAAGAATTTCAATTCCCCCTTATTTTGTTTGTGCTTGATCATGGTAATGGTTCATATATAATGTTGTAACACTGAGTTGCACACAGTAATGCCTTCGTTTCTACATCTCAGTTCAGATCAACTTGATCAAGACTTGGTGACTGAGTGGTACAAAGATCGAGCTGCACAGATAAGCCAGAAAACAGGACTGACACAAAATGCTTTGCACTTGCTAGAAATTGGAATGGAGTCTGGAGTTATTGGATTGCGCGAAATGTGGAATACACTTTTGGTTTTAAACTATCTCATATATGACTGTGAATGCAGCTGCTTAAATTTAGTTGAGTTTCAAAGCAAAGATCCTCTAGAAATTGTCAAATTAATGATGAGCAAAGTAAGTTGTTTTATGAAAAATTAAAGAAAATTCTGGTTGCAGTTTTTATTCAAGTTTTGAAATTAATTAAATAAACTTGGTGTGTAGTACCCAGGGGGAGGCCCTGATTTCTACTAAAACAGGATTGGGCAATTAGCAGCCCGTGGGCCACGTGACCTGCCACAGCAGTTTCAGTGACCTGCAGAAGCAATTAACACCTTCACTGCCTGGACAGTTCATGTGAATCGTGTTTCTAGCATCACATAGCTCAACGAGAGCTGTTTAAACCCTCAAAAGATGTGGCAAGTCTTCTACTTATAGTTTGGATTAAATTTTTTTT
>JGI24159J19872_10014936_pt1 | contig 10020 bp, 6 predicted proteins | sample Ectturendosymbi4_FD_19872 | JGI IMG/M metagenome (IMG submission 19872) | reverse complement strand
GTTTTGAGAGGAGTTTGTGTTTTTTATTTTTCTTTGTGTTTATGATTTAAAACTCCATTCAAAATTTTGAAGTGATCAGGTTTTATTCACTGAAAGCAAGGCATGCACTGCATGCTTTGCATTCACTGACGCTACGCCCCTGAGCCCAATTATAAATTTTTTAATCAGTTGAAGGTAAAAGCTAAATTTGGGGAAATCTTGACCGTAGTAAAACGTTTTGATGTAATTTTTGTTTTGCATCACAAAATGCCAATAAAATTTTTGGTTTCCACCCTTTGAGCTTTAGAAAGTCAAGGGTGCAAATGACCCACTTGTAAGGAGTAAAGCAAAAATACCGATAGATAAGAAAACGTAAGCTGCTCTTAAGTATTCAGAGGAAGGTAGCTTATGTTTGAAGAGGATCTTCAGATTCGCCATTCTTTAGAGTTTTGTCTTCTTGATATAAATTGAAGAAGTCAAAATGCTCTGAAAATGCTCTATTCATGTTCTAATGCATTTCAGTTTGATCCAACTGGGCGCCGACGTGAATCTTAGAAACGCAAATCAATGGACAGCGCTGGACTGCGCGTGCGCCTTCGGATATGTGAAACCAGCAAAAGCGCTACTCAAGGCAGGAGCACCTATTGAGCCTTTTGGAAAAATCAAGGTGAACGAAAGTCCGTGGAATTTTACGTTCCACGCTTGGGGGTGGGAAATACTAGTACGAAGGAACAACACGAGGGAGTAGCAACAGCACGAAGGAGTTACTCATTTCCCTACAGCTCTGTCCACAAAAGACGTCAGTTTTTCAAGTTTTTCAGTCCGAAATTGTGTCAGAAAAGCGCGATTCGGCAATTTATCATTGGCACCTCAATAAACAGAAAATATTCATAATTCCTCGATATTAAATAAAAGAAACAAATTCATTCTTCTACGACTGTTCTATGATGAGATACAAACTCGAAAACTTAACGCGTTTTGAGATTTTCAGCTAGTTTCATCTGGTTTATTTTTTAAACAGTTTGGGGGTCAGTTTCAACCTTTTGCATTACGTTTTGCACAATATTCTGCAAATTTCGATGTGCTCGACGCTAAAAATAGTGTAGCATTCACCGAATCCACCCTTATAAACATTCACTGAATTGAAAGCAGACCGCGTCTTTCCAGGAAAAGTTTTTAAATAAAAAATTATTGTTAATAAAAACTCCCTCTGTTTTAGAAAAACTACAGATTACTTCAAAGTTGTGGCAAACATTTTGTTATCAGGAAATTCAAGATTAATTTTGAAATTCTCGATTTCTCCTGAAGGGCGAAGTATTCTGCATTTAAGCGAGGAATAGTGTTTTGCACACCGCCTCTCGAAAAACGACTAGACATGTTAGAAATGTGGAGGCCATGGCCCCTTTGCTGCGCCTATGGGTGGACCTAGCATTTGTCAAAATAATGATCGATTGACCCCACTATAACTAAAACTCATTGTAAGAGTAGTTCTTACTGTTTCTCGTGTCGTTTGCATGTGAGTAGCAACCAGGTAACCTGTGCAGCATTTCAATGCAGCAAGGTTCGCGTGACCTGAAGTCATGAAAAATTCTCTTCGCGACGTCTTAGCGAAGAACCTGAATCTCTACAAAATAGTGCCTGTTAGTACGACACTCTTTTGGAATACGAGTTGTACACGCTTATTGTTTTTGTTCCAACAGATAAGCCCTCTGCATCTGGCTTGCCAGCGGGGTCATATGGAGGTCGTCAACCTTTTGCTGGAATGGAAAGCTGACGTCTCTTTCCGGTCTATTGACGGTCGCAATGCCCTGGATTACGCAATCGATTTTGGTCAACGTAGCTGCGTTTTAACCCTGATCAAACACGAAACTTGGAAGGAATCGCTGAAAAACGCCTACGTCTATTCTCGAACTGGTTAGGCAACACTGTTGCGGGTTTAGTTTAACGACTTGTAAAAATCAAGTAAGAGTTTTTGCTTGAAATGATGGTAGAAAAACGTGTAATTGCACGGAAACGAAAAACAAGTTTTCATGTTGCGAATTTAAAAATTTGTTTTTGTTTTTCAACCCTAAAAATTGTTTATACAGCCAATTTTTACAAACCTAATTTGCATTACATTTTCTAAAACGCTTTTTAAACATTTAATTGTCGAACCTGGAAATTAGGAGTTAATGATCCTGACAGAACAGCATACACAAGTCACCGTTTTGGTTTGTTAGATCGCTTTATTTGAACAGTATCAGAACTTCAAGCATTGCTCACTGAAACTTTTGAATTTTGTTTTGATTTAGATTTTCATGAAACCTTTCCCAATCAGTTGCACCGTAAGTAGAGCAATTAGCACATGTACGGGTTCGATGCCTTGTCAGGTCATACCGAAAACTTAAAAAACGGTACTTGCGGTGTGTTCAGCCTCCTGACCGGCGGCCATGTCTGGGTGAAAGTAAAACCTTCACGTTCGCTGCTACCATTGGCTCGCTTGATAAAGTAGCTGCGTAGCGCAGAATGAACGGAGATTGGCGCCAGCAAACCACTGGTTCCACCTTTAGAGGCAGCACAAATCGAGTAAATGAAATTATTGTTCTATCTTTTTTAAACTTTCTAATGTAGCGTACTTACGGTGTATATGGCATTCGCATCCTTGTGTTGTTAATCAAAATTTCAAAATAGTAAGAAAGCGTGGCACATCGTAAAATTGAGCTGATTCCCTTGACTTCCTGTTTCGGAGATCGCACAGCTTGCAAAATGAAACAAGAAATGCTTCGCTCAGTTGGAGAAAGAGCGTTTATCCCCACAAAAACAATTAGTAATGATTTGGAGCGAAAAAGCTACATGCGTTTTAAAGGACTTTGAGAAAACCTGAAATATTTTTTCGAAGATTTGAAGTAATCTTTCAGTCCTCTAAGTGGTTACATAAAATTCAAAGCTTACGCAAACTGTAATGCAGTTTGCAAAACAACGCCGATATCAATTTGTTCTAAATCTGATCCATCCTACGGTATACCCATAAACAAAGCCAATTTTAACAAGTTAAACAGTTGACATGAACGTGTCAACAAATAGACGTTCACCTCTGAAAAGGTGAAATCCTCCATTTTTGCGTGATTAGTGTAGAAACTGTAATCAGAGAACGTTTCTTTCAAAGTTGCTATCTCAAATTATCTCGTCATCAACGTATAGACCTTTATGAAATCGCAGATGGCTGCTACGATGTTGTCCTTTTAACTCTACCAACTTATTTTGATGAAGAAAAGGTAGCGCAAAAATCTCCCCACTGCAAGGGCTAAATAAGCAGCTAACGATTAAAAAAAACAATTTTAGCAAAGCATAGTTATAGTCCCTAGTTGACCCGATCAAAATACTTCACATACCCATTTAGCAAAAGAAATATTTCTGTTCAGTTATATTGCCTTTGTGCTCCTTTCGGAGCATCACCAGTGGTCTGCAGGCACTCATCTCCGCTTGTTCCGTGGCAGTTCCGCCGTGAACCGTTCACTTGCACCAATCCATCAATCCCGAGCAAAAACTGGCCAGGACGCAAGCACCGTTTTCATGTGTTCGGTATGGCCCACCCGGTATTCGAATCCAGTCTACCAGTTTTGGTGACGCCAGCTCAACTAGTTGTAACACATAGCCAGTGCAATAATTGCATGCAAAATCCGATTGAAATTTTCCTTTCTTTAACTTTTCTGGAAGCATAAGATCATAATATTGCAAGCGTCAACGGGCATTCCCATACTAAACAATATTTTTTTATCTTGCGCTCAAAATTTTCTCGACCACCAAAAATTGTATAATATTTTCAAACATTCCCTTATCTTGTATACGGCGTTTCAATGTTATACGCCAGTAAAAATAGGTTTGAGTGCATCTTAATCTATGACGGGATCAATCCATTTTAAACATCCGCTTTTTTCCATTAGCAATCAAGAAGTGTAATATCGAGCGATTCTCAACAAATCAGAGTTTTTGTAAAAACATGTAACGCTAAACCATGTAAAGTTTATCTGTATATATGTTTTGGGCCATTAATGTTTCTAAATTGTGCAAGTTTTTTTCTTTTCACAACGCAACAAGACTGCAGCTTTTGTTTGTTGCTAGGTCACTCGATTACTCCCATGCGAAAACTGATCATGAAGATGGAAGACATGGCTGAAATAGTGTGCAACCAATGTCTCCAAGGTAATGGAAAGAAGAAAGATGACGACAATTTCAGTGTAAGTGAAAAATGCTCGTTTTAGTAATTTTTCTGTTTTCAATATCGGAAATGCGGTTACTTGTAAAAAATAAAACAAATTAAGTTTCTTCAAAAAATGCTTATCTGCTTTTGTAAGGGATCATTCGGTTTTGCGTTTACACCACTTTCTCGCAGGCAAGCAACCGTGTTGCCGGATGTAGCAGCTAATTTGCAGATAGTTGCAGTTTATTGCGAAATTATGTTTCATATTGTAGGTAACAATGTTGTACGAGCTGCTGGACGATGGGTATTCGTCAAGTCGTTGGATGGCAAACACAGAAACGGGAAATCGAGCTGTTACGCCTGCAGATGACAACTACAACGTAAGAAATCACCACGAACAGAACAGCAGCAACACTTTTGTTTCTCCAGTTTTCCCTGGCAATGACATTTACATATTCTTTTGCTAAGAAGCCCGACCTACATGCATGCATTATAAAATATTACCTTTATTCACAGCAATCGATTAAAATAATGGGAAACATCATGCTGTTTAATTTTGTGTGGTTTGATTTTGCCAGTCACGCTTCAGATTGTGCAAAAAGTGTTTCATCTTTAAGCAAATGAAACGCGATTGCTTTTATTGAAAGGTTTATGACGAAACTGGTCACGTGACTGATGAAGCTTACTCTTATTATGACGAATCATGTTTGCTCCGGAGAAACCATCCTTTGATGTTGATGGTCAGTATATTGTTAAATCTCTTTGCCCAGAGGAAAGCTTAGTAAAAGTAGCAAGCCTTTTTCCTTTCATAAGAAGAATAAAAGAATTTCTACTTGTTTGGAGACTGAGAGTTTCTGAACAATGACAGTTCATAGATAGGTTTTTATTTACTAGAAGTAAAATTTATTTTTCAGACAATTGTGTATAACAGAGTGTAACATATTCCTTGGTTGTGATTAAAGCTTGCTTCATATCTTCACATCAAGACAAGGGAATGCACCTAATAATACAAAATAGCGTAAAAAGCACAAAATCCGTATAATGCGAAAAATACACCGCAAATGATGTTATTTTGAAAATTTTGTAAACTGTTTTAACTAGTTTTAGCAATGTGGCGGCTTTTGCAATAGGTCTACACTCGCATAATATCAAAAATTATCTTTTTATCTTTTTACGAAGCTTTGAAATACTCGTGTTGTGGTTTCATTGTTGCTTCACAATCTCAACAAAACAATGGATATTGTTACGAAAAGGCAAAGCGCCTAATAACATCCCTAGTCCATGAACCACATTAAAAAAGTTTATAGAAACATTAATTCAAATTCCAGCAATGCATTTGCTGTTTCATCAAATGTCTAAAACAGCTTTCAAAACAATGCTAAGGGAAGAAATGTTCCTTAAACAAAGGCTTTTCAAGGGTTGGTCAATGGTATTCGACTATTTTGCGTGATTCCGTTTGGGGGTAATCGATAATCTTCAGCGTTACTCGTGTTGCAACACGACGTCGCAAATGCATTCTGTGCAGAATAGCCTATTCTGGCAAAAGCTCACCCAACCAGCAATCTGGAACAGTTGGGACAGGATTTTCGAAAAGCTGTGGCTGCGGATGTTGCCAGCCTCCCTCAATACAATTTTGGTTCCATTACCGACTTGNATTTGTGGTGACTGCGTCGTACGTCGTACGTCGGTCCAGCATATTTGAAAACGTTACATGAGTGGCGATCATTGATGCTGGACTGCGGCGAGTCAACCGTGATACGCACTTTTGATCAAGTCTAGGAAGTGGATATGCGGGCCACCCGTGGATACGTTCCTGCGACTACGGCATGACTGATATAATAGAAAATGCAAATGGGTATTCATGATACAAAACTGAAAGTTCGGTAGACAAAGCTAGCAACACATAAAAGTTAAGCGATAGCAAGTTGGCATCGCCCCCACTTCTGTAGTTTAGCGCCCAATTTCTCTGCATTAACCATCTATAAACTAAAACGTTTATAACACACTTTCCCCCCTGAAAAAACACTTGGTTTCCTGAATTTGTTCACAGCCATGTCCTCAAGTGACTCCATGAAACCACAGGCAACAAACAAGTAGATTCAAAACACTAAATTTGTTTCGAATTGGATCCTTTTAATTATATTCAAGAACATGGCATACTTACAAAAGCATCCAACCTAAGACTTGTTTTTAAAAGCTTTGAGGCTGGATGAGTCAAAGCTGCCTCATCTTGCCTTAACACTATTGTATATTGTTTGAAAAATGTGCAAAAGTAGCAAATAATTTATCATATAAATTTTTGCAAACATTGCTACCGCAAGTAGTCTACATAACTGCTTAAACATGTATTTAAAAAACGGTTGTTATTGGGGCCTCTTTGAAAGCGGAGTACTTACATATTGCAGTTGCTGTTGGGGGCCATTTTGAAAACAGTGTACTTACACATTATAGTTGCTGTTGAGGCCCTTCAAAAGCAGAGTACTGACACATTGCAGTTGCTGTTGGGGGCCCTTTTTACAGAAGAGTACCTGTACAATGCAGTTGGTGTTGGGGGCAACGTTTAAAGCAGTTCACTTGCACACTGCAATTGCTGTTGGGGCTTGGCAGCCCTTCTGAAAGCAGAGTACTTACTTATGATCTGCTTCGCAGTATATTATATGAGTGAGAGTGGATACGTTTTTCATCAAAATTGAGATAAATTTATGCGCGAAACACCTCGAGATGGACCCCTTAAAAGGGGTCCGAGGCAGGCACCTTCCTCGCCTCCCGTTAAATCCCCACTGGTGGCAACAGTACTTTCTTGTTATTTCAGGTGAGAGCGAAGTGCAACGTTCTGTTGAAGCACCCAGTGGTACTTGGTCTGTTAAGCTATAAGTGGCAAAAGTTTGGAAGGTACGTGTACTACATTGGTCTTATCATCTACCTCATATACCTGGTTGCTTTGAACGTTTTCATGGAGCAAATTCCTTTCTTTTATCAAATCGACTGGTTGAAAATGTTGGAACGAAGAAAAGTAGCTGCCGGTGGGTTGTGTTACTTTAACAAGGTTCTGAACAGATGGTTTAAAAAATGTAAATAGCATTGCACGGTTTTCTTGAATTTATCGCTAAAATCGGATGGATTCATTTCTAACCATGTATCTTGCAGAAAGGCAAAATTGAAGACAGCTTTCGAAAGCTTTTTAAAGTCACGCCTATCTTGAATGTTTTCAATCAACTTACAAACTTACGAATAAAAGTCATACAGTACGTTTCTGAGAAATTCAGTCATAGCAAGAGCTGGGCAATGTGTCTTCGCTGCAATAGGTCAAGGACTGATGCTGCAACACCTTTATAAGATTTTTCTCCGAGTTCTCGTTTCGTCTACTCATACGGTCTCACACAAAAGTAACTTATATCATTTTTCGTTGTCATTTAAAATCTGAACACATTTGAAGCTGCACCAAAAAGTCGTTTCAGGCAATCTTGTCTACTGTTTGATGGGCGATTTTCCGATACTTAAATGTTTNGACTTTTAACATTTTTCTTGAAACAATGGTTGCACGCAGTGGTGTAGCCAGTCCAAAAATTTGGGAGGGGCTAAAAAATNTTTGGGGGGAATTGCTTGATTTCAGGCGAATAACACTATTTTGTTTTGGATGACGCCTCTCAAAGCACAAAATGACTATATGTTTTAAAAAATTGTGGGCATGGCCGCCTAGGCCCCACTAACTACGCCTGCGGTTGCACATATTTGCGCAATTCACCAGATTCTGTTAACTCCGCAGGTGTGATCAGCGCATCATCCGCTGAATACAACATCTCAACAGACTCGTGAGTTTTTTGTTGAAAGTTGGCACGGACACGCTTGAAGTTTACGTTGACGTGCCGGTGCAGATCCAAGGGGGCGATTGGGGATATCATCCCCTAAAACCTGCGAAAGTAACTTTATTCACCATGATTTTGAACAATTCGGAAAACAGCATTTGCGATACAAGGCCATTTCGGCGTTATTTGTTTTGTCACAGCAGTGTTGTGAAGTATACTTCATCACTCTGAGAGGAAAAGCGAAGCAGTTATGAAACTTAAAATTACCAAATATTACTGAAAATCGATCCCCCCTAAACTTACCGGCTGGATCCGCTCCTGATGACGTGTGCAAGTTTTGTTTTTCTCGCCTTTAGTCAAATCGCCAATGGCAGCAGTGTCCAACACTGAACACATATTGCTGACTTGGAAACAATATCTGCAAGACTCTTCAAACAAGTTGAGCATTATGTTGGTTCGTAACAATTGTCATGAAATAACTTAGGCCTACGTTTAAATTTTGGCCATCCGGAAATTTTGTTTGTAAAAAGCAAGCACATGATTGTCACGCCTGATCGAAATAAATTCATTTTGGCATTCATCACACCGAAACATGCTTCATGCCAAAAGTTGCTATACCTCGTATATCAGTTTACAAGTACTGTCTTGTCCAATGTAATAAAGCTCATTTAGTTTAACTACGTTTGTGTAAGCTTGGCCTTCTGTCCAATCTACTGTATAAGGTAACATGCAATAAATTACTACACCTGCAAAAACAGGCTATGTTTTACGCTAACACTCTTCAGTTAAGAGTGAATAATTTCCCTGGAAAAATGATGTAGTGGTTTAACTTCAATAAAGGTCGAATATTTTCATAAATCTGAATACTTTAGAAATACTGGTAATGGTGTTATCTCTATTTATTTTTTGTAGCATGGAGTGCATTTACTACCGTAGGGAGCTGTTGACGTTATCACAGAATCCCCAGCCGGCCACGTGCGTAAAATTAGGCGTGGCAATTACTCATCTCGAGTGGACATTATTGATCTTGTCAGCTTTCAATCTGGGTCGTGAGGTAAGTTGCCTTGCCATTGTGGAGGAACAACACTAGGCTGTGTTTGCGCGAGAGCCCTTGATGCTGCAATAACCTACACCAGTGGTTCTCAATCTTTCATGGTTTGTGACCCGCTTCCAAAGATTCTCAGCACTTGTGGCCTCCTGACCATCAATAGGGTTTGCAACGTCACGGCAGAGCTATTTAGTAAAAGTCTCTGCTCGTGGCACCCGGAGAACCGCTCCGTGGCCTCCAAGGGAGGCCAAGGGCTCCGGTTGAGAAAACCTGATCTACACCTTCAGGTTTAAGAATGAGGCCGTTGGAAAACTCACACTTGTGCTTGAAATAAACGTTGCAAGAAATACACCTACACCTTGAAATACACCCACATCTTCAGGTTTACGAATAAGGCCGTTAGAACACTCACACGTGTGCTTGAAATACACGTTGCAAGAAATACACCTACACCTTGAAATACACCCACATCTTCAGGTTTTAAAGAACAAGGCCGTTAGAAAACTCACACGTGTGCTTGAAACACACGTTGCAAGAAATACACCTACACCTTGAAATACACCCACATCTTCAGGCTTAAGAATAAGGCCGTTAGATATCTCACACGTGTGCTTGAAATACACGTTGCAAGAAATACACCTACACCTTGAAATACACCCACATCTTCAGGTTTACGAATAAGACCGTTAGAACACTCACACGTGTGCTTGAAATACACGTTGGAAGAAATACACCTACACCTTGAAATACACCCACACCTTCAGGTTTACGAATAAGGCCGTTAGAACACTCACACGTGTGCTTGAAATACACGTTGGAAGAAATACACCTACACCTTGAAATACACCCACATCTTCAGGTTTTAAAGAACAAGGCCGTTAGAACACTCACACGTGTGCTTGAAATACACGTTGCAAGAAATACACCTACACCTTGAAATACACCCACATCTTCAGGCTTAAGAATAAGGCCGTTAGATATCTCACACGTGTGCTTGAAATACACGT
>JGI24159J19872_10014933_pt1 | contig 10020 bp, 5 predicted proteins | sample Ectturendosymbi4_FD_19872 | JGI IMG/M metagenome (IMG submission 19872) | reverse complement strand
AGCATAATGATTAATCTATATTAAATCTGACTGTATTTGTCAGTCATTTGCGCTTGTGATTTGTACAATGTTCCTTGATTTTTAGCACATTGTCAATTTCGTTTTCTCTATTTATAAAGTATTTTGATATTTTTGGAAAACATTCTTTTGTGTTGCCTAGAAACGTAGATTATTTTCTCATAGAAATCAACCACGAAACCCTGATATTTCTGAACTCACTGAAAGAAGAAGTACCAGAATTTTTTTATCGTTACGCAAGTGAAATTCTTGGAATAACATCTCCAACAAGTTTAATGATCTTCACTCACGCTTTTGAAAGCAAGAGGTACGTATGTTAGGTTATGAAGGATCTGTTGGTTAGAATAATAAAATAGAGTTGAACATTTAAATCTGCATCTGCTAAATTGAAGTCAAATTTTGTTTACGTTTATAAATGTTGAACATTTATTCCTTTCAATCTTCACAGCGAGGAGTCTTCACGAAACAACGATGAATTACGAGAAACCGAAAATTCAGCAAATGAAGATTCTTCCATCCAACGTTTACGTGTTCCTGAAAATAAAAATAAAGACAAAACATCGGAGGAGGGAAACTGCTAACATAAACACTATCTCGAACAGTTATATATCATGTTTTGAATCGAATGTTACATACGAGGGGTGGGAATCTTGTGTGATCAACTGGTCATGTGGCAAGAATGCAAATTGTGCTGACTCTCATTCTCGTCCTTGAAATCCTGAAAGTCGAGGGCGGAAATAGTTCAGTGATAAGTGTCCGCCTCTCAATCAGAAGATTGGGTGTTCGATCCACGGACATTGAGTGAATTTCGTTTAAGTAAATGAAATTTGTGTCTACAAGGCACAGTTTTTTTGAGTGAATTGCCGTAGCGCTCCTTTGGCAAGAGCGTTCACTTAAGTTGCTTCGGCAAGAAGCAAAATTCAGGCTTCGTCCTGCAATTGCTATCACCAAAATAAAAAAAAAGGTTGAAAAAGCATCGTGTAAGAAAAAACCTGATATTCCAGTGAGGAATTGCTGTTGCATTTTAACCTGCATTTACCTTGGACAGAAACATACCTTAGAAAAACATCATTAGCAGGTCTTGGGCTTTGCTGACAAAATATATGGTTTATTTGGCCTTAGAAAACATTTTGATTTGCTTTAAGGGAAAAGTCTTGAAAAAGCTTTGATTGAACTTTCTCATACTTTACCTAATTGCACGCGATAACTTGTTTCAAAATCTCGTCGCACTGCAGTAGTTACAAGGTCAACCGTTTTACGTCACGTATAGTGCAAAACAGCAGCGGTTGCATGTTCAAGTACATTTGATTGATAGTCAATGTTGCCAAAAATCGCCTTTAAACAAACCACCTTCATGAAGTAACAAAGTCAAAGCAGACACCCAGTTGGAAACGTTTTGCATAGCTTGTTTAGTGGGTTCAGATGAGTGCTCATCAACGCCTAGTACGAATCTTTAAGGCCATCCATCTCGAAATCAAAAATCTGATTTCCTTTTTTAAATTACGGATTAATCCGTGAGAACAAGTGATTTAAAACTCATGATCGAAAATAAACAGCTCAACAGGTTCTATGCCGGTCATCACTGACAAAATTTACCATTAAGAAATTGTGTGAAAAACAGGACCTCTGAGAGAAATTTTTCCACGGGGTACGAAAACCGATAGAGGACCCCCTAACTTCTGGGGCTCTTTTCAAAATTTGCTTCGAAATTTGCATTTGTTTTTATAGTAATCAGAATATAGATTTAACAACTACCGTGCTAATATTTAGAAATAGAGTAGATTAATTGCATCACAACAACTGGCTCACACATAGTTTTGGGCTTGACGACAGAAAAATCTAGAGTGCGAACTTTCATCCTCCCGGACCCCAGCACCATTGGGACCGGGTACGATGCACCTTTTTTATCCCCCTCTCGTAGACCCTAGTGAAAAATTTATATTTCGTAATGCTTTTCTGTAGACTGTTTGACTGTATCATTATAAATTTGTTTGGAAAATACTCTTACCTAATGGTTCTTTTGATAAGGTCTTTGATTTGGACTTTGTTGGCAACGACTAACGTGTTTTGTTTTTCATGTGAAATTGAGGCGATAGTTTGTTGACTGTGCTTTTCGTTCGTCTGAACCTGATATTCGCCACTAACTTCCGGTGCAAACTATCATACCGTTCTTTTTCATTATTTCTGCTATTCAACTTGTTTGCAACATATCGTCGCTGTACATCATTGCGAGACTCAGCAGTTCCAGACAATTTTAGCACACCATAAATGTACTTGTGTGTCTCATTTCCTTCCAGAGGACAACAAAATTTTGCCATGTTAAGTTCTTTCTAGGAAACAAAAAAGAAATTCTGTCTGGGCAAGTGACAAGCCACGCAAAATACCTATTTTCGGAGCAGTACACTCTTAGTGCTATCTTATGAGGTAACCGTAAACCAAAGATCACTTATGGTGATGGTGGCCGGCGGCCTGTCTTGCTTAGGGTTTACCTAATGGAAGTGTTGTATATGGTGATGTTTCCTTCACAAGCGAGTTCAAGCTTAGAGTTGTATTTTTACGTCACTGTCAAATGCGTATGTTAAAATATCGCTTTGAGTGTTTTGCTTACGCAGCCCTGAACTTTGACCGGTAGGTGTGGGTTTTCAAGAAAATATATTGACATTGCTCTGTAAATACGTTCTTTGGTAATGTGTGGATTGGAATATATTTTTAGCGAAGAAATTGCCGAAGATTGATTATAAAGCAGGTTATTTTTTCATCTTATCCAGTTTAAAAATTTTAATCAGGTCAAAAGTTGTTAACCACGTCTAGAGAGAGTTTTCGATTCAGTGTTCAAAATACTAGTTTGCCTTGGTGAATAACTCTCATTTGTAGCGCGTTCAATGTAAATTGAACTCACCTTTAAGCCCTTTCAGGGTATCGTATATATTTGCAACGTGAAAATAATTGATCAATCCTTCAAAATCTATCATGGTGAAAATATCTCTAGGCTCATGGAAATTGAAGTGAAGCAATGATTTTGGAGTGACTTCAACTGGATATCATTTGTGAAATCATGAGTTTGTTTGAGGCGATTTATCTGTCAAAGATATTGAGATACATATCAACCACTCAACGGAGAGAGTGAAGTTTATTTCAACTAAATTTAAAGAAGTTGATGGCAGAATGAAATGTTGGGTTTTACCAGACACGCACCAAGTCTGCCTGCAAAACGAGTTGAACTGCTTTCCTGTAGCCTGGAAAGAGTGGAACGTTCGTGAGAACTCTAACCTAACTACCTGATATAAAGTTTTTTGGGATTACACCTGACTTCTACAACAAAAGGTTCAACGGTAGAATGTTACAACCCTACTGCGAAATTAATGTTTGCAGATTCCTCTCTTTCACCGAGAAAACGTTGTTGGCTTGCGCTTGTTAAGTGCAATAGCAGATGCAGTAAAAACTGAAATTACAGTATTTATACGTCGCTGACTGATCGTCTGTTTCTTGACTAACAGCCATTACAGTCAACCTATAGATATTTTATAAAACTTGAGTTAGATCGAGAGCTGGAATCCAATCCAGCAATTCCTTAGAATCGTGTAGCTGAAGGGTGAACACGATGAGAAAATGTGCACGCGCCAAAATTTTAAGACAAAAACCTGCGACATTTGCGCTTCGCAAAATTCGGTTCTGGGTAATTAGTGTGAATCAAACAAAGGTCAACACAATGAACACACCCCTGGAAAAAATAAAAGCTCGCACTGATCAATGGAAAATGAACTGGAAAAAACAAATCCAATATGGAAAAAGTTTGCATTGACCATTGATACTTGGTTTCGTCAAATGTTTCATACCTTCCTTCCGCAAATTGCTCCGCTAAAAGTTGTCTAGTCTATAAGTTGCTCCGGTTTTTGGCACATACTTCACTCTACTTGCTTTGGATTTTCATCACAACTTTCAGTGACTTTTTACTATATATTAGCTTTGCAATTCTTGGCCAGTGCATTATGTTAGGCCAAAATAATTGTTTGCACTATAATGTGCTTAAGTAAGCTTTCCAAATACTATCCGATGCAAGGTGTAAATATTTGTCATGCAACGTGCGTTACTGTTTTTACGTTACCCAACTTTGAGCATAAGCTGATGGCAATGCAATTACTTCAACACCAACCCACAGCTCTGGCAGTTTGGAAATCGCGTTCATCGTACGGACACAAACACTGTGATGCTTGCATTGAATCCCATTTTGATACAACAAAAGGGTGCCTAGTTTAAGCCCGAAAGCAAGAACTTAAGCCATTTTCTCTACTATACCTAGAATCGGTGTAATGTATGCTTTCAACACCACAAGGAAGCGGGTGGAACGTAGAGATTTTCTAGAAAGTAATTTTTCATATAAGGGGCTGACTAAACAGTCCAAAATATGTAAGAAATGCTTTAACATTCTAGCTCAATTGACAAGTCAGTTGCAGAAGAATATTGTCGCACAGTCGGCACAACAGGAACCCAATCAATCAATTCCATGACCACAGGCCAGTAGCCGACATCACTGTACGTAAGAAGTCATTTTTGACAAACACTGTTACCGAAAATGTATTGGACAAATCCCACCACAAAATATGTAAGTTAATCAACCTTAAAATTTTTGTTAGATTAAAAAATGTTAATATTTTTTTCAAAGCCTTTTGCGCTTTTGAGCCAACTGTTTGTATGTACGTCTTTATCGCTGTTTATTTACGTCATTAAGCGTCCGTTTTTTCCTCATTAAATCAAACAGATTTTGGTTTTGGAAAAGGACTTTAGCTGAAAGTTCTATGATTTGAAAGGATAAAGTCGTTACAGGATTAAAAACACACAAATTAATGAATTAACCAGTGTTTCGGATCTAAGCGTCTAACATCTTTACATTCTGGTGTTATTGCTTACGCAAATTTTTAGTTTGCACCTTTTTCGACCTCAGCATTTGGTGAAGGTGTGCAAAGAACTGCTCCTTGCGTTCCACTTGTCTATTACATGACCAAGCTTAAACCAAACACAAAGAACAGCTGTACGTTTCAATGGCATAATAGACCGAATCAGGCTTCCGGTACTTTAGCCCAGCCTACAACGCGTTCCGTGCTTTCACGTGATTCGTTGCTGTTGTGCCCTAAACACAAAAACAATGTTCTTTAGAGGCGGGTTTTCTGTTAGCTCGCTTGGATTCGACGGTGAACAATGAATCTGGGGACTGATACCTGATTTAGCATTTCCAGGGTCCTCTTAAGCAGATACTAGCACTCGGTAAAAGTCGCACAAAAGGTTATGGTAAAATGTATGGTTGTTTCTTACTGGTTGCTACTGCTTTGGAAAGGCGACAGTAGTATACAGCGACTTTATCACTGTAATAAAACCGTCATTTTTGTGATATGCATCACAGGATGTTTTGCAAAAGATTATCTGAGAAACTGCCAGGCAGTTTAAGCTCGAACACGTTACCCACATGGATAAAAGTGCACAAAGTTATCGATAATTTAAGATTGGAGTGACCTTGACCTTAACACCTATGTTGAATGGAGCTACGCCATGAAAATTAAAATCAGATTAATTAGTAGAATCGATTGCGTTTTTGTCAGTCAGCACGATTCTCATACGCTTTAATAATCATTTTTCTGGCTAAGCTTGAAACAGTTAAAAAGCTCTTCACAATTTGCGACATACACCACATTCATAACAGGTCTCTTCACTGATGCAGCAGCAACTGTGAAACTGCAATTTACATCTTAAAATGGCTGAATTGTGAAACATTTATCTACAAACAATTAAAAGCCGCACCTTTTGTTTTGCAATGAATAATGAGGTTAAAATCGGTTTACCCACTGGAAAATCCGTGTACCCATGAAAAGAAATGACCAATTCCAAGCATTGAGTTTTTCAAGACCAACCAGGTTTCTTTCAAGATATGCTTGTAGATATCGTGTGCATCTTGACACAGTATCCATATACTGCTAAATGAAATGTGGTTAGTGCACTTTTCTCTTAACAAAACGTTTCCTAGTGTTTGCTTTTGTTGCTTGTAGTTTTCAAATGGCTTGTTGGTGTAGTTACCGGCAACCGCAGGAGTTTAGCTGTGAGCTTGAAGTGAAAACGTTTAGTGCAAAGCAGTACTCCAAGTTGGTTTTATTTCCGCAATGTTATACTTCTTGTGTGAGCTTTCAGTGTGTGAACAAATACAGGAGAAACAATACGAGACATACAAAATATGTTTGTACAAATTGATAAACGTAGCTAAATACGGTTTTGACGCTTTCAAATTTGCGACAAAAGTTGGTCCGCCTTTCTGTAGGATTATTTAGGAGCTCACAAGTAGATTTTTTGGTCTTAATCTATGTCACAAGTCTCTGCCAACTTTGTGCGTTACTTTAGACCGTGTTTGTTGTTGTACAGTTTTAGACAATCTATTTACAGGAGTTTTATTAGAACAGTTTTTTTGGTACCTCGCAGGCCTCCACGAATCTTACTGAGAGTTTCTGAATTGTTCTAAAAAGTTTACTACGTTAGAAAATAAGATCAGAACAAATCTCATGCATGCTTCACTCTTAAACCTATCGATGTAGCAGGTCTTCACGTCTTACCGTAGACGTGGTCGTAGGCTTTGGCCTTCCAGAACTGAACGAAACAACTAATTTTGATGCGCTTACAGGAAAAGAGAGGATGTAGGTAGAGTGTTTCATAAATAGGATAAACAAACAAAAAATATGTTTTGATTGTGTGAACCAGGGTTGCGGAGTCAGTGGTAAAATGTCGTACTCCGAATCCTAGCTTCAAAAATTTTCCGACTCCTTCAAAGAACGTGAATGAAGATTGGCTGTCAACAATGTTGTAGCAACTGGCAATCAATGGAAATCGTGGTGCACAGCAAGAATTCTCTGTTTCAATGACAGTTTCAAAATAAATTCTACAATTTCAACAGGCACAAGAGGCACGGGTTCCTAACTTAGGAGTGCGATGTAAAAATAATTCAATTGGACTTTCAAAGTCGAAGTCGGATAAAAAAATTCGACTACGGCTCCTAGTGTTCCTAGGAATCCAACTCCATCCAAAGACCTCCGACTCCTTGTGACTTCGACTCCGCAACCCTGGTGGGAACTAACGTCTTTTTTAGCAATTCTTAAGTGTAATGTACTGTTGTTATAGTGCTAAAAACTTTTCGAAGCACTATGCTGGTGCAAACACACAGTGAAAGTAGCATTCGTGTAGATATTTATCACACGCATCGTTTTGTTGCAAGAAATTGACTGGTCCTATAGCTTGCAAAATTTTCAAATATGGGGAATAGTATTTGTTCTTCTTCTTCTTCGCAAAAACGCTCACCGGACAAATGTCAAGCCTCAAGGCAGCAAGACGCAGTTGGTAATAATAAAGCAGTATTTTTACTAGCCTTACTCTTTTACAATATTTACGTTGGCTCATTTTGTCTGCAGTACAGGAGGGACGTAATTGGAATGACAGCATGCTTTACGCCACTTTTGCACCATTGAGCGCACTTCTGCGAAAAGCCAAAGAAGAAACAGAACCGAAACGCCAACGTGGTCTCAAAATGTTGCCGATGGGATACGCGACGAAGCGCTTTCTTGAACGAGCTAGTTTACAATATGCCTTGTGTACAACACATGTAAGATATCTGTATTAACATCGGGTACCTAGGCGATAAAACATTTTCAACAAGTTTAAGAAATGTGCTGCAAATGCATTTTGTTTCAGTATGGAATTAGAAGTGCTATGGAATGTAAAATTTTTGAGTTGCCAAGTTTTTGCAGACTGTCTCGTTGACAATTTCTTCCGCCACATTTGTGATTCACATGCAGTCCTTGCCTTCATGCCAACCAAGTGTTTTGTAGCATGACGCATTGTAGTTCATTCAATGAATCTTGTTGACGACAGCAGTAGGTGTCTGAAAACACCAACTTGTTTGAAAACGCAAACTTAATTTCATGAATTCTTTGGTGTTTGAATCGTTGTTTCAAACTGTGCTACATAGCGTGAAACCGTTCTTGATTCATTTTTATAAATGCTTTTCTTTTCGTGTATTTCTTTTCGTGACATGAACTTGAAGGCATTACCTCGTGTTATCAAATTTTGTTTTATTCCGTATAAATGATCAGACTATCTAGACAAAAAGCTCGTTAGTGTTTTGAAATTTACGGCTAATCATAGAATCGTTTAATTTGATTTTGAAATAATCATTTCAAACTTACTTTTAATTTTAGAAGAAGAAACAAGCATTTGGTGACACGCTTGCAAAGAAACAAGTCTGCAAAAGTGTATTTTCAGCGTATTTGGAAGCATATTACAGAAGCACAGCTAGTGATCCAGATTCTGCTGTTGAAGCATTAGCGGAAATTGTTGAAAAAAACGAATGGGAGCAAAGCAGGTGCATTCCATGTCAGGAAAAATATGCTATTTGCTGCTTTTTACCTATTTTTTTGACATTTTGCGTAGTGCTTGATCACTCTATGCTACTTAGGTCTGCCCGGTATTATATACTTTTCAGCTAGCTTCGATATTTATTCGTGGTGACTATCGCATCATTTCGCCATGTGATGGTACTTGTACCATTACAGACATGTCGTCATTGTGAACTACGAAATGTCAAAAATTTGCATAAATTGAGTTTTATACTCTCTTAAAACTCTTGCATGTCAAACCAATCTGCGTACATTTCAGTGAAAGCGAAATTATTTTGCAGTAATGGGATTAAGCGTCGTATTTCCTTGAGCAGGAAAAGATGCCGCTCAGTTGACACTGCACGCAGTCGTTCAAAGTTTTCGTGGTGTCATAAATGTTGATTGCAAATCATGTACGTAATTTGTCCTTGACGTATAGTTTGGACCGAGTAGTTCTAGTTATTGCGTTGATGAAACGTACCTTTTAGTATTGATGAGATCTCCGCGGCAGGGCACGCATGGGTCACTTTTGTAGTGAAGATCCACTTCCGATTTTCTTTGATTAAGTCGATTGTATAGCCGCCAAAACGTTGAAACCGTTTCATACAGATTCAGCATTTGTTTGGTCAAAATTTTTTTTATCTGTTTTGCTTCAGAATACACAACGTTTAAAAATTGTGTAAATTGATTTTGCTCAAAACGCACGAGAAATGCTTAGAAATTGCTGAGTAGATGTTAGAATCTTGGTTAAGGAATGACATGGACCAGATGCAGTGGCATTCATGCTACAGTAATTAACAACTTTTTGTTTGAATATTTTTTTGCAGAAATGAAGTTCTGGACATGTTATATTTTTTAGTCGAACTAACGTCTTCCAGCGAGAAAATGAAAGATGAATTTGCAGACAGCGCTTGTTTGCAAATACTGATGAATCTTTTGATATCTTTAAAGTCGTCGTTCGAGAAGTCTGAAAAAGTAAGTACGTAAACATTAATACCGACATTTGTACGATTCATTTCGAATACGAAAACCTTATGTTTGTTTGAATTATATTCAATTTAACAGCAAGCGATTATCCAGTCTTACAATTTTTTTTTAATGTTTCTGTTTATGATTTCATCCACGGTAGGTTTAGAAGTTTCTCGAAGCAAAATAAAGAAATATGACAAATGTTTCGTACATGGACGTAATTGGTAAGGCAAGAACAGTTTGTGACTTTTGCTGTGTACGGGCAACGAGACTGGACGCCTGTATTTTTGAGTTGTTTCGTCCTAAACAGGCGGAACTACTGTATATCAGACAAGACGTGCTGCAGCAATATGTAAAAGTAAGATAAATATAGATTTCAACCGGAATAAGAAGACAATGCAACTTGAAGAATTTTTGTCTTTGTATCTAGATATTAGTAACCAAACTCTCAGAAGCTAATCAAACGCATCCTATTTCCAAACATGAAATACCAGAAACCAGACCCCTGTTTGTCTAAGCCAGGGGTTCCCAACCTTTTTTGCTGCTCGTACCCCTTTGTTAGGTCAGAGCATTCTTAGTACCCCCCAAAAAATTTTGCTCTATAAGAGATATATAAGCTGCTCTGTGA
>JGI24159J19872_10014927_pt1 | contig 10022 bp, 11 predicted proteins | sample Ectturendosymbi4_FD_19872 | JGI IMG/M metagenome (IMG submission 19872) | reverse complement strand
AAATAGTTGAAACTCTGGTGAATGGTCTTCCATAAACTGAATAATGTGTGGTTGTAATTTGAAATAAATAGCTTTTTAATCAAAGTCACAATTGAAATTTAATGGGTGCACATCTTTTTGGGTCACCCTGTACATGGCGAATGTACACACAGTCTTCACATACCATCAATGTAACGGCCACATCTACATTGTCGAAAGCATCAGCGAGACGACAGTCGATTCTGAATCTGGTCACGTGATACTCGGTGTTCAAGTCAAGCTGCATGTCACGGTTGAATGCGTCGCCTGCAAAGATTACATATTTGACCATTACCGACTACTTTCCAAGGCAGCAACAAAATTGCAACTATAGTCGTTTTTCCTCCAAACAAACTGAAGATAGTTTACGCTTTGTGAAAATTAGTCACCAAATTATTTTGAAAGGGTTTCAGCCATGTTAAAAGTGAAGAAGATCAAAGTTAGGGCGAGGTTTAAATGAAAATGTGAAATGAATACCGTCCGGATTGACATCCCAATACGTTCCCGAGGTTTCATCAACAGCTAATGTTCCGTCTCTGCTTGAGGTTTCGCCAAGGATATTGGTAGTTCGTGGTAGTTCATCTTCACCTCTGGTCCAATCTTCACCAGGAGAGTACATAGTTTCTTCCAACCAATCCGACTCCATTACCCACCCTGAAAGAACTTACTTTATTAATTGTTGTGGGCATTTTTGGCATGAACGTTTTCTTTGGTTGAGCAGTGCCAGGAATCGAGAGCAAAATATTTTTTTCACAATAACAACAACATGGTTGTTTTATGTCAAATGAGCTGTTAACCTTGTCCCATCTTCTTTCCGTTCACTTCACACGGACAATCATTGGCAGATGACCTCATACACAGCAGCAAGTTGATGTTCCAGTTGGTTCCAGGAGGACAAGTGCACGATATGTCGGTAGAACACTTCTTAACAGAACCACACTCTGCCACTGGTACGCCGTCGCAGTCGCTGTCGCAAACGCATGTGCATTCTGTGCGAAGGTATAGGTATGAAGTGCATATTATATAGGAAATTGCGAGTTTGCACGGTTTGACGACAGCTCTGAAGCAGTGGTACTGAAACTTTTTGCCGCTGCCCACCCCTTATCACTGCACCGAAAAGCCGCTACCGACCCTTCCTCTTGTCTGCGTTTTTACGACTTATTGAGAATTTCGAGTTGGTGGCTTGTTAGCGTAAGCATAATGGCCCAAATGGGCGGATAAAAAGTTGTGGATTTTCTTGATTGGGTTTGGTTAACGGACACCCTAAATCACATTGATGTGCCCCTAAGTGGTCCACGGACCCCAGGTTGAAAAGCCCTGCTCTAAAGGGTTTCGTGTTATGTAGTTATTATGACGTTCAAGGTTTGGTCCCCGTGTATGGTGGATGCGTTTGCGAATTATAACGTATGGATTCTTTTTTGTTGTGTTCGAAAGAAAATATTTTTTCACGGTCGGGTGACTGCATGATCTCATGTTGTTGCATCAAATTTTTGGAAAAGATGGTGGTTCGGAGTAGCTGTGAACTCATAATTTTTTGGTAATTGAAAGTAAGCGGTAACCGGTTTGCAGCCATCAGATATTGGAAGATCACCAAATCGCGAATGTCCTGAACAAATTGACCAGAAAATTTTTTTTTAACTATTTGGTATTTTCTCGCAAATGACCTATTTTTCCTCAAATCGTATGAGTTTTGTTTCTTTAAATTTCTTCATAACGTTGGCGAGCTCTTTGGATAGATTTTGATAAATATTTTCGTGCGATTCACTTGATTTTGCTACCTTTTTCTTTGGTGTTCTCCGTAATTTTAATCTGATAAGAACAAGAAAAAACAAAAAATAATAGGGCATGGAGTTATGTTTTTGTCATGGCAAATAATCCGCCATTCGCCTTTGCTTGGCGGCGAATTTAATGTGTTAACGGCTACTCCTCTTAAGTGAAATTTTTTGTTGTTTAGTTCGAAAGAGAGCACAGGTAGAAACGTAATGGTCATGTGCTACTGCGATCGGAAAGCCCGAACGGCAAGTGCGCAAAACTTCACAATAGAGATCACCCGACGAGGTCACTCAATTGCTGCTTGTTCGCGCCACATGCATATGGGTGTTATTCTTCGCGCACCTCCCGTTCGTGGTGAATCACACATTCAACGGAACGCCAACCGAGAGGTTGCAACAGTACCCGAATTATAAAAGTTCACACAAGGTCCAACTAAAATATTTATTATCCATTTAAAATGACTGGAAACAAGTTCCGAAATCCCGGTTCACCTGGAGGCGAAGTGGGCGCGGTGCTTCCCTCAGTTGTCTCCAGGACACCTGAAGTACTGGTGCTTGATGAAGAAGTTGGTATAGTACTGGACGATGTGGCGGTCTTGCTTGTTGGAACAGCGAGCGTAGTAGTTGTTGGGGACACCACAACACATCTGCGACACATGCATTTGTTTTTGTGCGTTTGAATGCTTGTTTTGACTTGATTTGCGCTGCTGATACACTCAACTGCCACCACAGAAAAAGTCGGAAGCATTCTATTTAGTGAATGAACATGACCAACTCACTTTGCGTGCGTATCGTGCACAAACTGTGGTTGATTATCGTAATTAAGGACTAAAAGTTTTCGAAAAATCGGCCGATGAAATGCAAACAATAAAGCAGATCAGGTGCCTTATTTTAAAAATCGTTCAGTTCATGAAGTTTTTCAAATAACATCAACTAATCTAACTGAATTTAGGGAGTGCATTATACCAGTTTTTTTTAAGGGGTTTTAGGGACCCGATTCGGATCCCTAGAATTTCAAATCGGGTCCCTAGAATCAGAGAACATTATCATCGGGTCTCTAAAATCAGAGAAAATAGGGTCCCTACAAATCCATACCGGGTACCTAACATTTTCCTGAATAAAAAACTGATTATACCATAAAGTATCTGTACCTTTTACTAATGAAAAACGATTCACCACATGACATGGACAGTCCGACCACATATTTTTTACTTTCTGAAAGGAAGACAGGGTTTAAGTAAAAGAAAGAAAGTTTGAGATTTTACACAGACTAGTTTTGCACAGACGAAGAAACCAGTCATGTGGCAAAGCAAACAGCATCACGAGGACGTTAATGAAAAACGACTGGTGAAGTTTGCAGCAAACGATAATTTTTATCTGGCTAAAGACAGTAATCTACAGCCTCGTCCGCAACAAGCTGAACCGTACTTGCAGCAAACGTCGTCTGTGTTAAGCAGAACTTTGCCTTCGTCCGCGCACATTTGCTCCGTTAGACCACAATAAGGCACACAAGTCTCGGCAAATTTTCCGTCTTCGTAGTAGCACTGGCAAACCTCGCATCCTCGGATGAATGTTTGGTTTACCTTGAAGAGAGGACGTTATGACGCAATAATCGATGGCTGAAAAATCTCAAAGCAAAACGTTTCAAGCAAGTAAAACACGTACAGGGTAAACGGTATCACCAACTCTGCATGGCCTGTCGCACGGGGTCTCAAACACCAAACACATTCCGCTTTCCCAGAAGGATGTGTCTTCAACACTTCCAGTTGGGCAAGCACATTCCCAGCAAAATTCGTCAACAACGAAAGGTATCTCGCCAGGATTTCTGAACGAGAAGGAGGCCTGCGAGCGAAAGAGCATGGCTGTTAGTACTGTAATTGATTTGCCTTAAAATAGATTCTATTGGAATAAGATGATAGGACTGAAGATGCGTAGTATTGCGTGAAATCGATTTCCTATTAAAAAATTTGTGATTGTTTCCTTGCTTCTTTTACCTGTGGAGTGGAGTTACTTGCCTTAAAATATTTGCACATTTAAAAATCGTAAAATTAAAATGCCAACGCATAAACAGAAGGTAGATTTCCCGAAAATAACTATTTTCAAAGTTTTCGATCGCTACAAACGGCGGCTTTTGCGGAACCAGGCTCCATTGTTTACAATAAGTGAAAGAAGTTCAAGCAGGGTATTTTGTCAACATCTATTTATTTTTTCGTTCAATGTGACAATATATTCCCAAAGGAAAAACGCACTGACAAATCATATCCACAAAACCAATATTTCTCGTTCTCCTACAGTAATAGCTTTTAACGAACTTTACGCACAAATTTACATCAAGCACCAACACGAAACTTGCTCGCTTTGGGTCAGACCAAACAGGGACATGTGAACTTTATGCTGCAGCACAATGATGCATCAGTCTCAACCAAACTTTACTGGTGCAGTTGCGTGCTTTTAATGACCCTGCAAATAAGAACGACTTGCAAAGATAAATCTACACAGTCGCACCTGCTGTTCGCAAGATACATTGACCAAGCAACTGTCTGAACATACAGGACCGGAAGGAGTGGTCGTAGCAAGAATGGTTGAGGTGGGTGTGGCTGCTGCAGACGTCGTGGTTGGCACTTCTTTGCAGTGACAACACACCTCGTCTCCTTCAACCAACACCATTCCTTTCTGTAACAGAAATCGTTCGAAACTTATAGCTCGAACAATTGAATGAGGTGCGGGTTTATCTGGAATAGCCGCAAGGTGGGTCAGTCAAATATGAACATCGAAAATTGGCAATTAAAAACAATACGTTAGGCGTGTGCGTTGGTGGTGGAACTACGTGGAAGGTAACGCACGAGTAAGACACGATATAAAGCTCCCTAAATTCACTTCTAACCATCACGTTCAAAAATCAAAAGCTTGGTTTAGACTTGTGTTGATTTTATTTCTGAGAAGCTCATACAGGCAATTTTAAATAATAAAAAAATTGTGCAACAGTGTTTTTCGTTTGCTGAACTTGTTTTCACAAAAATCTTGGTGTTTACGCAAAAAAATGCATTTAGATAATCATCGATATGAAAATGGCTTTAAAAAGCCGTTACAGACACCGTTGGGCACGATTTCAAAAAGCCTTGTCACTTTTCTGCGGTGGTTTGCACGAGTAATATATCTACAAATCTCTTAAAATGAACAAAGGCAACTCACGCTTGTACAATCATACGATCGCAGGTTGCAATGCGGATAGCAACTGGTTGAAACTGATCCATCCACCAACAGGCATTCGCACTCCTCGCACGTACCCTTCGCGAACTTTGTTCCAACTGGGTAGCTGACGTTGTTGTGAACGCAACCTTCGCACGACTCAGGGTAACTCATGCACAAGCCGGTCTCCCAAACATCGTCTGCAAGCATCAGCGTATATTTGTCATTTGATCTGCTTCAAGCACTTCGATTAAAAGGATCTCCAAAATCCGCATCTGAACAGTCAACTGTAACACGCATTGCACGCAACCCAAAACTTTATTTAAGGGCTTAGAACCGTGAACTTGTTGACACGACCAGAAGTTGGATAAATCAATTTACAGTTTTTTTAAGGTGTTTTAGGGACCCGAATAGGGTCCGTAGAATCAGAGAAAATTATCATCGGGTCCCTACAGGTCCGTACCAGGTACCTAACATTTTCCTTAAAAAAAACACTGAATTTGTGACGTCACCGAAACGTACTGCTTAGTTTTAGCATTAAATGGAACTTTCTAATCTATAGTTTCTGATCTAATCTGGACTGGAAGTTAAAACTTTTTTCAAACGATTGCAAAGTTTCCTAGAGTTCAAGCAACAGGAAACGCAATTGGATGGCATGTGAACACATGTCACGCAACCATTCAACTTTGCCAATGAATGCTTTGAGCTTCAAACCGTCTACTGCGCGCGTCGGTCAGTGGGCAGAAAAACTGGTTGCTAAGTTTCGGTATATTGTACCACGTTTACGCGTGAGCTTGACTTCACATTTTATTCGGGTTTTTGTTGGTCGTTCCTGAACTTAGCTTACCCTTGGTAGATCCAGCTGGACAGGGGCACGAGCGGCACGCGAACAAGTCAAAATCCATTGCAAACGACGGAAGTTCCATCGGGTTGTAGTTCCTCATCTCTTCGCATGTCACGCTGTGCACGCACGAGGCATCGCAAGCTGATAGAGAAACAGCACGTCTTTAACAAATATGCGACAGAAGCGAACTACAGTACAATCGGATACATGGGCGTCGGAAGGATTTTTTCCAGGGGGGGGGGCAGTAGGGAATTTTCCCAAAAATTTTTCCAGGGGGGGGCCAAAAGTGGTGAAATTTGTTTTTTACCCCTCGAAATTGAAAAAACAACCTTTTTTTGCTGATAATTTCAAAATCCAGGGGGGGAAAGGCCCCCCCTGCCCCCAGCGTCCGACGACCATGATCGGATAAGTTGTGTTGGGGTGGCAAGAGTTGTACCGGTGTCTACCAAGGTGCTCTGCGTGGGACGAGCCTGTCTAATGAGGTCTGATTGGTAATATTTTCTGAAGAGTTATGTGGAAACCTTCGAGCGTTTGGAAGCAACGAACACCTTTAGGCGCGTTTCGTAAGAGAGAAACTCGGCTTCAGATAAAATGTATCAGCGCAGCATCAAAGAATATTTTATTGCAAGGAGTTAAAAAAAATTAAATACGTGTCCCAATGAAGAAACAAGATATTCTTCGCAATGATGTGATGGAGGAAGTCTGTCACTTGTTTCAGCCAATGTATAGGTCATGCCAGAAGCAAAAACAAAAAGCTAATGGAAAGCCGAAAAGTATTTTCAAATAGCAATCGCTTTGAACTAAAGTTTTAGAGCAAAATCTTTTACAGCAAAAATCTTTGTGTTTTGCTAACTTTTCATTTTGGTAACTTGCACCATTACTTGTGAGCAGTGAGCATAAGCATATTTCTCCGAACCAGTGATAACAATCAGCTTCGCCTTCCTACAGGCATCGCTAGCTCTAAAATTTTGAAATCACTTGCATAGATGATTTGTGAGTCTTACATCGATTCAGCTGCATAAAAAATAGGCAATTTATCTTACAAGCAGTTGAAAAAGTGAACGCCAAAGTTACAAAATGAAAAATAAAGAGGAAAGTTTCAGATCCTTCACATATTAATACATCCTCAATTTGTGTTCAGCTGCATTCAACGATTGTGCAAACTTCAATTTTATTTTGTTGGTGTTACCTGCTTTGATTTTTCACCTAATCACGATTTGCTCTTATTCGAGCGAAACAATCAGTTTCATGCCGCAGAATATACGAATGAAACTGCTGCGAACGTTTTTGCACTCACGCGTTTCTGTTGTTATAGCAACTGTTGTTGTTATAGCAGCTGTTGTTGTGGCTGAAGTTGTAGTTTCTGAAATCTTTGTCGACTGCGAAGCAGTGGAAACCGTGGTTGTGCTGGTGGCAATTGGACAAAGGAAAGACGGCGGGGACAATATACATCGCCAATTAGATCGATCGTACTTGTTTGATTGGCTGAACGGACACTCGCATCTGCCAAGAGAAGTGCTTTTGAAATATTAAGTGAAACAAGTTTAAAACAACGCTTTGGAAGCTTTGCTCAATCAAGAAACTAGCAGCTTGTGATTTTGCTTAATCAAAGTATTGTCACCTTGACAAGTCAACAAACTGGAAGCCATAATCACAAAGCAATTCTCTGATGTAATGTTTGTACAAAACAAATTCATTGCAGAAAAGTTCACTTACGCTGCTGTGCATTCCAGCAGAGATCCACAACTGTCCGTGTTGCCTTCACAGTCAGACAAACACAGACACTCCCTCGAACATTCTGGTGGAGGCGTAGTGGTGGTAACAATTGCTTTCGAAGAGGTTGTGCTGACATGCGAAGAACTGCTGGTTGTTTCCTGGGTCAAAGCTGTCGTGCTGTGCACGTCTGCAATTGTAAGAGCGCATGTCTTGGCTAAGCGAATAGAAATGTCTCAGCTGCTGAAAGCGAACGCTGTATTCTGCTGAACATTTCACGAGCTCCGTTTGCACACGAGCAAAAAGATTGTGAAGGCCAGGACCGCAATGTTTGTGATAATGCCGACTTGCACCAGTCATCTTTACTTTGATAGTTTCGAGTTTGGTTGGCTTAAATGTACCTTAAAATCATCATGTTGGTTTTCATTCCGCAATCATAAAATGTACGTTTAACGCTCAATCTGCTTTTCTGCATGCTGCGAAAATTCAGATTCAACCTTTGATTGCTATGAAGTGCCTTTAACTTACATGAAACGGTCTGGCTCTTTGATCTAACAACACAGGTTTTATCAGTCACCTCCGAGATTAACAACTCGACAAAAGTTTAAAAATTGAGAGGAATTTTAAATTTACTTGCGACATTCACGCAGTTATTTGCAACTAACATTACAGCTTTTCAGGTGTTAACGAAATCTTTGCAATGCGTGAAAGTTGAAATACAAATCTTAACTTGTAAAAGTTTAGATGTGAATATCCAGAGTTAGAAAGGTTGTCTGAAATATAGTTCAAACTAGATGGGGTTTAATATTCAGGGAAATCAACGATTCGCAACAAAGAATATGGTTGCTCCAGAATTCCTACAAATGTTTTTTTGAACAAGAATTGGAACACCTGAAAGTTTACCTCCTGATGTCGTAGGTGCGGTCGTGAACGTGGAAGGTGTCGTTGTAAACATATCAACGCATGCGCAGCAAGAATCTGAAAGAAAACAAGTTAAGGTGAAAATTAAAAGAGATCGTTCATTCACACCAATGATACGATGTTTGCAGGAATGCCGGAGCGATATGGCCCTGTCTGAAAAGAAGTTATTGGAAAACAGACTTAATTATCACAACTTTCAAGGTTTTTGGTGCGTGACCGTAGAAGTAACTTGAAATGAAATCAAAGCCGTGTAAAGTACTTTTTTTAACATATAAAAAGTACGTAATAATGATAACACTTAATACAGAGTAATCCTTCTGTTCATAGCCTAAAGCAAAAGTACGATGTCATGTCAACAAATTACTTGCAACATTTGCTCGTCGGCAAATAAAAATCCTTTTGAAAACCCTGTATTCTAACGCAAACGAGCTTTTCACCTTCATCTCCTTTCACTAGCACCTTTCCTTCTTCTTCACACATTTCCGGTGCCAGATTACAGGAAGTGACGCAGGTCTGTGTGCGACCGTCAGAAGAGCAGTTGCACAATGAGCAGTCCCCTTCAGGCCATGACAGGGGTTCTGATGTAAATTAGAAAGAAATCGAAATTGGAGTTGGATTTTAAGTGACTGCTCGCATGTACAAACACAGGATTACTATACTAAAAATCGTTAGTATCATTTATGCAGAGATTTAGTTAAGAAAGATATGCATTGATTTGAAAAAAAGTTAATAAATAATTGAGGTTTATTTTTGTTTTATAGCAGGAATAGATAAACATTTGGTGAAGAGCAAGAACAACTTAATCGCAACCACCATGCATCATCCAAATCAAAACTTGAAACTGAATCTTTGAAACGGTTTCCTACAAGACTACGCGGCTTTATTTTTCAAATATATTTTGTTTTGACCAATAAAACCTCAGTGGAGAGTACCATACCGTCGATAATAAAACTAAACAATTCATGTTTGGGTGAAATTCATAAGTACTCCCAATTTATGCTCGTCAGTTTAACAATAAGCAAAACATTTAACGCAGTCGTTTTCAACCTTTTTTACCGCGACCTATTATAGGAACCCATTTACCCAACCACCCACATCTAAAACTCGAATGAAGCAAATATAATATAGCTGTGCTCACAAATTATCTGCTCACGATCCCTCCAAAATTGGTAGACGACCCCTCTGGGGGTCGCGACCCCAGGTTGAAAACCACTGATTCAACATTTGAAACTGTTGACATTTTGATGTCACCTGAATTATGACAGTCTGGATCATCCAAAGTATTCAATAAGCATCTTGTATTTGGTGAAGTAAACCACTCAACCTAACTACGTCTGCAGTCATCATAAGTTTGATATCAGTGGCATTAGCTGGGAAAAACTCGAAATAAACGGGACACACTGGTTATTGGAGTCATTAATTGCACAATTATTTACCGTCAATGAAAAATGAAACTTCTGCGATTTGTGGTTTCCTCCTCTCTCCAGCAAAGTCTCTCGCAGGTGTTCCCAAAACATGGACAAGGAAACGACGAGATGTCGTGTCAAACGGTTCTGATGTTTCGG
>JGI24159J19872_10014921_pt1 | contig 10024 bp, 4 predicted proteins | sample Ectturendosymbi4_FD_19872 | JGI IMG/M metagenome (IMG submission 19872) | reverse complement strand
AGCAACTGTAATGTAAAATTCCTTGCTTTCAAAGAGGCTGCCAACAGCAATTGTAATATGTAAGTAGCTTGCTTTCAAAGGGTCCCCAACAGCAATTGTAGTGTGTAAGTAGGCTACTATGCTTTCAAAGGGGCCCCCAAAAGCAAGTGTAATGTATAAGTACCCTGCTTTCAAAGGGGCCACCAACAGCAACTGTAATATGCAAGTACGACTCTTTGAAAGGGGCCCAAACAGCAACTTTATTGCGTAAGTAATGTACTTTCAAAGGGGTCCCACTACCATCTCCAATGTGTAAATAAAGAAAAGCTTCAAACCAACTTCTATACCTAAAAAATTGTGGGTTAAAATTTCTTCCGAAAAGTTCTGAAAAGACCTTATCAAATAAGAGCAAAGATTTATACCAAATGATAACTTTTTATACCAAATGATAATTTTTACACCGAATGATGATTGTTAGAGATTGGAGTGTTTGGTGTATCGATAATTTTATGAAAATGCCACATATGAACAGAACGTATCCAAGTGGAGCAGCAGAAAGTATGAAATTCAAAGCAAATTTAGTGTTTTAAATCTTCTTGGTTGTTGTTTATGGATTCATGCATTCCCATAAAGATATGAACGGTAACAAATTCAGTTTACCAACTAGCAAGCATTTTATTAAAGGTGAAAGTGTGAAACTTTAAAAGGGTAAGCTTTGTAGTTTATTAATGGTGAATGCAGAGAAAGGGGGCATGAAAATAAAAAGTGGAGGCGATGCCAACTCGCCATTGCCCAACTTTTGTGTGTTGCCAGCCTTGTCTTCCCGCTTTTCAGTGTTTTCAAAGTTGTGTATCATGAACACCCCTTTTCATTTTCTCCTTCTGCTATGTCAGTCATGCCGTAATCTCAGGAACGTATCCTTCGGTGGATATCTTAGACTTGATCAAAAGTTCTTATCACGGTTGGCTGAGTATGATGACGTCATCAGAGGGCCCCTTTTTAGTCTTGCCTCGGGACCCCAACCTCAAACCCACCACTGCCTACAGCTGCCCAGTCTAACAACTGCCAAACTGCCACACATGCACTACAATATTGTTTGTGACGTAACAAACGGAATAGTTTTCATATTATCATCACAATGGATGATTTAATAAAAAAACTATTCGAATAGAATGTACTTTTAAACTGCTGCAGCTGAGATTTGATCAGCCCTCTTAATTCTGTTTTATTTGTTGAAAAACGACGTTTGTATTCCTTGCCCGTTTAACAATAATTTTGAATTGGAGGTTTCATTGCTCCAGTAGACCCCAGCAGTTATTCATTGACCACTGGCCATTCAGTGACCCCAATTCAACCCCGTGACTATTTTCGACCCCTTGGATGGTCCAATTGACCCCTGGGGTTCAATATCGACCACTCTAAGAACCACTGCCCTAAAGCCTAAACCCAAACCTTTAGACTAAAGTTAAACCCAAATTTTTTGAAACATGAAAAGCGGTTCCATCAAAAGTGTCATATCTTTTCACCGATTTATCGCCGAAACGTCCATCGCCGAAACGGCGTCGCCGAACCGACCCATTCCGGTAAGGTCAGCCGTAGAAAAGATAATTTTTCCGCTCTTGCTTCGTGTTCCTAACAGCAGTTCGTGTCTCCTTTTTTCAATTCTTGTTCAGTGTCCACATTTCGCTAATAAGTTTTCTTACTGCTTGCAGGCATGGGGGCAGGGTTGTCATATCTACTTTTTGCCAAGGGGCCAAATCTAGTCCAGAAAAGACCCAAATTCTAAGACAAGGGGCCAAAAATAGGGCCAACCTTTTTTTCCAAATTTATCAGCATTTACAAAGTCATATGAACCCATACCTATCAATTTATTAAATGGCAATGTTCCTCAATCACAATTGTAACGTAACAGCAAAACAAGTAGGCTACTTGTTAAAAGATCGTAAGAGAACAATTTAATTTCCCTGTGTTGCTAAAAACTGAGATAAACTTACCATCCTGTGCTAAAGCCATCAACCGCAATCTGAACAAAACCAACAAACACGTGCACGACCAACAGGAAATAACAGGAAGTTAGGTAACGTAACAGTTCTCATCGCTACCTCTACAACTGCAGCAAGTAACAGGTATTCTGATGAAATTACTTTCACATTAAACTCTAAGCATCCTAACAAAATTTTGTAATCAAAAACCTTCAAAATATAAGGAGTTGGTGAAAATCTGCAATCAATCAGTCAAAAAATGTGAAAAATATGGTTTCTCAGAAAGAACCCAGAGTGCTCAGATCTAATTCTTACAAGGGGCCAATCTATCCTGATCTATCCTGGAAAAGGGCCAAAAAAAAGCCAAAAGGCCAAACGAAAATTTTGGGGCCAGCAAGTGTTGTTTGGCACAAAATTTCTGAAAATTGGCCCCAAAAGGGCCAACCTGGCACCCTGCATGGGCGCAATTTTGTTGCAAAATGCGGGGGGACAGCTTGGTGTGCAACCAATATAAGCTATTCATTCGGTCTATGCAGAAGTGAAGTTTTATAATACAGATTCCCAATTTTGTTTTCAGAGGTGTTTTGAAAGCAACACTAATCACGCTTTGCTTTATCCTTTTAACATCAAGTTTTAATAGATTTAACGTCAAATTTTAACAGATGAAATTTATGGCAAAAGTTCCATTCTAAGACTTATATTTGAATAAGGAAAATATATTTGAGATTAAACAGAAATCAAACTGCACAACGGTGAATTGGCAAAAAAGTACCAAGGTTAACCTGCATTAACACGAAAAGAATGTCCACCTAAACTAGGTTTATACGTACCTGTAAAGCAAATGTTTTGCACTTGGATGAAAACATTGATGAATTGTGGGTTTAGTTCAACTGAGGTAAATCAAATGACTTGCGAATCCATGCATTCAGCACAGGCACAAAGTGAAAGAGTCAAGGAATAAATATGTTTTGGATTGGTTGGTCAGTTGAACCACGCTGGTATAGCCTATTTTTTATTTCTAAACAAGTCCTTAAGTTTTTAGTTATAGGCCAATATGTAGCCAAGTCCACACTTCTCCAACGTTTTGATTTACATCCTGTTTACTAAGGGTTGAAGACAGTCTTTTGCAAAACTGGCAATCCTAAAGTAAAACTATGTCTCCACAGTAGTTCTGCTTTTCGTTTCCGGCAAATAATTCGCAAAGATTTGCCTACAGATGCAACTTCTTAACATTATAAATGTACATCTGTAAATTTACGTGACAACCAACGTTACAGCAATGTCAGTTACATTTCTGCACGAAACAAATCATCAGTGCTGCCACACGCTCTCTGCAAAAATCACTAGATTCACAAAAAAAATTCACTAGATTTGAAAAAAAATCACTAGATTTAAAATTTTTTCGTCGAAGTTCGCAATTTTGCTTGAATTGATTTAGTTATTTACTTTATTTCCCAAAAACCTATACATCACTTGCAAGTATCTTAAAGTAGATGATGCTTAACTATGGGTGTCGGAAGGATTTTCTCCAGGGGGGTCACTAGGGGATTTTTTCAAAACTTTTCCAGGTCGGGGCCAAAAGTGGTGAAATTTGTTTTTTCCCACTCGAAATCAAGAAATTAATATTTTTTGCTTAATTTTTCAAAATTCAGGGGGGACAAGGCTCCTTGCCCCTCTCTTCCGACGCCCATGGCGGAAACCTGGAAAATGAAATACCAACAATTTTCAGGCTGTTTTCAAGAGCTGAAAACGACACCACTCACGGAGTATTTTAGACCAGTCAATCCATTATTTAATTACATATTTCCATTGCAGTGTTCCTGCAAAGAAATGAAAATACTGTCATGGCCAAAATTACCGCAATAACCAGCACCGACGTGAAAACAATGAGAAACCCAATTTAGAAACACTTTTTCGTTATTTTGCCCGAAGTATTTCAACAACGATTCACGTAATCAATTGTTTGTGGATTAAAAGGACTGAATATTAGAAAAAAGGAGCAATATTCTTCAAAAACACATTTTGCACTAGATTGCTTTGAAAAATCACTAGATCACTAGGTCAGCCTAAAAATCACTAGATCTAGTGAAAAATCACTAGACGTGGCACCAGTGCAAATCATGGCTGTACTGTGGTCTCTCACACGTGCAGCTGTTAAACTCTCATTGTTTCAAGACAATGACCTTTCTTACAGTATGCAACCAGTGATTACTAGAAAAATCACTGATGCCACACAGGGTGAAATGTCGGACAGAAACAGTTAACAACCTTTCGCGGCCTCCAGAAACTTGCAAAATGTTAAAATCATTTTATCAAAGCGAAAACTTATGAAAAGATCAGAATCAGTGATACCACATCAAACTCAGTTCAACATCAGCTTGGATTCGCTATGCATCTAACATGAACCATGACAAATGTCACTTTCATTTTTGCAGCCTCTCTCCAAATATAAAACCTAAAGAGAAAAATGTGGGGGGGACGTAGCATATTATGTCCCCCCTGTCTGAAAAAGTGAGGGGGACACGTCCCCCGGGTCCCCCACCTAATTGCGCCCACGGGCATGTCTACTTACCAGGGGTGGCCAAACCTGCTCTATGTAGGAGCCGCATATCGTAAACCCAAGTTTCAAAGAACCGCAACATAAAAATCTAAAAACACAAATTTGTTTGCAATCGACACTTCTGTGACGTCATGATTATTTTTTGACCGACTTGCAAAAGTAATACTGTAATGCAGGCTAGCTATCACAGTACCATATTACAATATTTCTATGCTTTGCAATCGAAATAAAAAATGATGAACAAAAACATGATTTTTTGGAAAGCTCAAAGAGCCGCAAGCAAAGGTTCGAAGAGCCGCAGTTTGGCCACCCCTGCTATATACACTAGCATCATTAAATTTTACGCTGTCTATTTCTGAATAAGTGTCAACCAACGTTACAGCAAAACCAGATACATTTCTACGCTAACCAAACCCATGCTATACTGTGGTCTTTCACATGTGCAGCTGTAAAACTATCACTGTTTCCAGAAAATAACCTTTCTAACAGTATACTACACAGGGTAAAATGTCGGGCAGAAGCAGTAAACCATGTTCCACGGTCTCTAGGAACTCTAGAAACTTTTTGAATCTAAAATTGATAAAGTAACAGAATCTAGTGATACCACGCCAAACTCTGTTTCAACATCAACTTGTCTTTGTGTAACATCTAACATGAAAAGCACTTCACGCAAAACGTGGCAAACGCCACTTTTATTTTTGGAACTTCTCCAAATGCAAAACCTGAAGAGAAAAAGTGGGGGGACATGGCATATTATAGCCCCCACCTGAAAAAGTGGGGGGACACGTACCCCATGCCCCCCACCAAATTAAGCCCATGCTTGCAGGACTGAAGATGCGTTAAATACACGAAACTAGTTTCCCTGCGAAATAATTGCAATGCATTCACTTGCGTACGTCACTGCTGTGGCTTAGAACTATTGGAAGACAGATATGTGCAAGTTTGAATCGTCGCAGAAGGATGAGAGCGGAGCCAAGCAGGCAGACTCCTCAGAAGCTGGCCACAAAGCTACAGCGTGTTTTATCATTGTCCTGAAGAGAAGACACCTTGACATTTATATCATAGTTGAATACAGAGATGGAATCGTCTTTCCAAATCCTTGAATTGTTTTGCAAATAATGCTGACGATGAGTGTCTATTGCAACCTACGAGAAACTGATTCTTACATACGCTTGATCAGGACAGATTGTGTGATCCAGCTTTGAGTACAGGAAGGAACGATACAGAAAAAACTGAATTTGATGAAATGATAAACGAGTTTGCTTCGATAAAGGCGCGGAAAGTGTTGTTGCAAGTAGCATGTTGTGTTATTTAAAGAAGCTATATTGATATTTCGATGGAATCGTGCTTTTCGGACACAAGTAATACATGTATCGCATTAAATAATTGAATGTACCATCCAAAATAATATGTTTCATTTTTAAAGAAATGATCGTTTGCAGCAATATGTTGTGTGATTCTTTGTAAGATTTACAATTTGGTTAGCCAATACTGTGTTTTAAGTTATGATAACGTTATTACTTGAATGTTTTGATATTCTCTATAAAATAAATCAATGAGTATAGAAGTATGTTATGGTCCTTATGCATAATTTATGTTTTATTTGCTGAAAAGCTTTTATAAAAAATAAACGCATATTTTCTGTTTCAAAACTGTTATTATTATAATGGTTTATCTTTGGTAAAAATTGTGCCTACATATAATGTTTAAATCATTTAAAAGGGCGCACATTTAAACTTTGCTATGGGCGCCAGTTTGCAATAGATACGCCACTGCTTAAAGCCTACATGATATTCAATCCTCCAGTGGTGGGCAAAACAATATTATTATGCTAGAAGTCGCAAATAAACACTGTTGTTACAGAATTACAACTAAACTTGCATATGCATATCAACATCTGTTGTTATAGTTTGTGACTGAATAAGCGTTTGGTGGTACAGAACTTGAAGATGGCGTGAAGTAAGAGATTCATCCCAAATTTTTCGTCTGACACTCTTCAAGGGACATCGTCAGAATGAAGTGGAGGTACAACCGAACTGATTAACAAACAGGAAAGCAGAGTTCTCATTGGTTGAAACAGCAGCCAATAGGAAAGTGGTTTAGGAGATCAAAAAGGAGAGTTTTCGTTGGTTGAAACAATTAGCCAATGGAAAGAGTTGATTTTTTTTCGAACTTCGTCGAAAAGGTTTGGGAAATCTTCAGGGAGTAAACGAATTCTTTTTGTTTGCAGAGAAGGGATTCAGAGATTTGATGAAAGTCGCTTCTAGGGTTGAGAGATGAAATGGAGTGCGAGCTCGAGCGAGAACAGAGAACTTGTCTTGATTGTAATGTGAGGCAGAGGTGTTCGGACTCAAGTTTTTTTGAGTCCGACTCCAGTCCGGATGCAAGAGGTAGGAAACCTGATCCGCATCCTGTTTGCAACACAACTATGAAATCCGAATCCTGAAAAAATCCTGTTAACATATTTGACTAATCAATGTGCAACCATTCAAAATTTTTGTTTCTCAAAGATCCGTAGTGGCTACAGGTTCATCAGTGGACCTTCGTATTTGAAAAGTTTTTCATCCGTTACCTGTAACGTGACAGTAACACACGATGAGTGTGTAGTAGAGTGCACTAGGTTTGTTATTATTGCACTAAACCCTAAATCTAAACCAAAACTGTAAATCTGAACACAAAAGTTTTGGACACATTTGAAGAAAGTAAAAAGCTGGTCCCTTGACAAGTGCAAGCATGAGACTGCCACCAAAATGAAGGCGCCAAGGTGTGAATCGAACCGAAAACCCTTCACACAGCAGACGTAGACGCATTCGCTATACTAGCACGACGATGCTGTTAAAGTGACAAAGTCAGCATTTTATTCTAACCAGATCACTCTCACTGTGCCTACAGCCACTTTCTTTCTCAAAAGCAAAGTTTTGCCAAACATAGACTGGAAAAAATAAAACCACACATAACCAAAAATGGCACTAAAACTCAGATCTAGAAAATGCAGTCAACCAAGATCATGCAACGAAACATGAAGCTAAAAGCAATATTACCAACACAAAACAACTTAAGCTTGCTAGACTTGCTACATTCACTAACAGTAATTGATGATTAAGACCTAACCGATAAGTAAATAGGCACTAACTGATATTGATGCACACTAAAATAGATATTACGGCAGAATAGGCACAGCAACACCACATCTCTAACCTCAACAACTCACAACTTACAAAGGTAACCTGACATCACGTTGTATTGAACCTGATAGTGGACTAATGGGATGCTACTGTATGGTGGCGGACTGGTGCTCTGCAGTGCACGACACGTCCGGTGTAACAGCGCCTTTGTTACACATTTGCAGTTGATGTGAACTACATTACATCCTTTAAATCTTTGCAAACATTCTTTATATGATTGTGTTGGCGTCAAATTCCAAAAAATGAAATTTGAAAATCCTGATCCTGATCCGGAGACTCGAATAAAACCGTAGTCCTGATCCGATCCGGTTTGTTCAAAATCTGCTGAATTCTGCCGGATACGAGTGCTGACATCCGGATCTTGTACACCTCTGATGTATGGCACATTGGGCGTTGTCAAGAAGATGTTGACCGATGGCGGATTGGTGAACTTGTGGAGGACTGGTGGCCTTACCGGGGCGGGGAAGGCTTTGACGGATGCGTGGATTTGTATGATTGGTAATCGACTTTGGAATGTGTTGTTTAATTCGCTCTTTTAAGTGCTGAGACGTGCGACCAACGTACCGGCTGTTGCAGTGGCACACAAATTGGCAAATTACGTTGCTTTGATGATGGGAAGGTAGCACGTCTTTCTTTGCTGCTGGTAAAAGCTGTCGGGTCGTAAAAAGAGCACGTGGTTCGACGGAAAAGAAGCAGCGTTTCACGGCAGACGTGATCTGCTTTCCGAACCTCGTCGAAACGTTTCCGATCCATGGAACGTGTAGATAGACTGGGCATTTTTTCACTGTGTGGACCGGGCTCGAGTTCAGTTGTTGAAGTTTTCGTTTCAGAGTGGAGTTGATTGAATGTTCAGGGTAGCCATTTTCCAATAGGATTGAGCGAATTTTGTCAAACTCTGGGTCCAGTTTGCCTTTTGAGCAGAAGATAAAAGCTCTGTGAACCAAAGTACGAATTAAATTGATTTTCCGTTTGTGGGGCTAAAGCAATTGCAGCGTAGATACTGGCCAGTGAAGGTAGGTTTCCTGTAGACTGATGTTGAAAATTCCGAACCGAGTCTTTCTACCAGCACGTCCAAGAAGGGGTGGGAGTGACTGAATTCCTTTTCATGGGTGAAGCGTAAGGAAGGGTGAAGGGGGTTGAGATGCGAGAGAAACGTATTGCAGTCATCTTCATTGTCGACAGTCGGTACGTTGGTCGCACGTCTCAGCGCTTAGTTCTGTTTTGTCTGTCATCACAGTACTATAGAAAATGATTAAAACAAGAATGAGCGCAAAGATGCATTTCACTATGAAACTTAATTCAGTAAATTAACTCATTTAGCAGTCGGAAACTGTTAGTGTTAATGAAGGGCTCGATTTCGTTTGAATAGCATTAAACTTGGACAAGAAGGTGAAGATTGCTGATTTGGCTTTAATGAGGTTAACACCATCCACCTGCAATTGCAAATTAACTTCATTGAACTTCGTGAAGATATCTGTGGACTGTGACAGCCACCAGCGTTCGGCAGTGGCGTAACTAAGGGGGGGCAACGGCCTCAATTTAAAATAAACTTACTTTGTTTTCTGGTCACGGATACACGCACTGTGCAAATTTTTTTATGACTAATGTACGTTTCCTCTGCTTGATTTTCATTTTACTATTTTATTCTTTCACTGACACAATTGCTTCACCCGTGGCTGTTAAGTTACTTAACATAGGTAACAATTAACACCAGAAAAAGCTTCGGCTGGCGTGAGATTTGAGCCCACAAACTTCAATAAGCGTCTTCTATAAGCGATACATGTCTAAAACTTACAACATCCAAACACACATATAAATTTATTTCGTGAGCCTCAAGACAACAATAGTTCAGTTTTCTGTCCCACCGGCTAATAAGTCTCGTAAAAGCATTATACTAAAACTTGCTTCCAGAATGCATAAAGATGCGAATTTCTAGGTGTAATTTTGCAAAATTTTCCAAGGGGTATGCCCCCGGACCCCCCTAGAATGGTCGTGCCTTCGGCAATTCCCCTAAAGTTGATTTGTGACGTCACACCATTGTGACGAAACTTTGCCCCCCTTCGGAAATTTTCTGCATACGCCACTGGTGACAGCCAAGATACTGTATCTATGACACCCTTTGGCAGTCACCTTCTGTGTGCAGCAACAGGCGTACAAATTCTGTTCATCATTATCCGAGTGCACCACATTGCCTAAACTTAGCAGAACACTTCTAAACCCATTGGTGTCCTTTGATCAATCAATCCATTAATATTCTGTCACATTTTTAGTAAATTTTGAGTTCGGAGCAGTGCAGGATTGAATTTAATCTGCATATT
>JGI24159J19872_10014919_pt1 | contig 10024 bp, 7 predicted proteins | sample Ectturendosymbi4_FD_19872 | JGI IMG/M metagenome (IMG submission 19872) | reverse complement strand
CTAGGGAACAATGCCAAGGGCGCCGACTTGCAGTGGCTTGGACAGACCAAAATTTTGGAGGGGGGAAATTTTTTATTTTAGGCGAGCAACAGTATTTGTGTGGGGCGCCGCTTCTCAAAGCACAAAATGACTAGATCTTCTAAAAANTNGAGNGGGGACATGACCCCCTGGGCCTCCTTGGCTACGTCGATGGTATTAAGATGGATTTCCCAGCTATTGGTGCCGTTTGGGGGTGAGTTGCGAACCCCACTCATGCCCTGCACCCCGGCGCCCCAGACCACTCGACGTCGAGTTTCGGTGACATGCGTCAATCATTTCGTGCTTTGCCCGATGACGAGGGGTGGCATTTCAAATAAAACTGCCTGCTTGGCTGTGACTGTGTGACATCACAAAGAAACCAACAAACAAAAGTTTATGACAAGCACAAGTCAAACAAAGCTTGGAGGTCCTTGCGTTTCGAAATGTTCCCCGAAAATTTATGCGAAAACCAGGCGCGATGTGACCCGGAAGAAGTTTGTTGCCAGGCAACAATACTTCTCTGGGGTTCAATCGAGTTCACGTTGAAATAAAAGCTGCAAACAGTGAAAACACTCAGTAAAAAAATCAGATGCACCCAACACCCAAAAGCGATCGATGCGCGATGCAGTGAGAGGGTTGGCAAAAAAAAAGGGGGGGCGGTTAAAATCTGTTCATGTTGCGAATCGCCAGAAGCCATTTTGACGTAACAAACATGTTTGTTAACATCAGTCTTACGTCGAAAAACAAAAAACGAGATTTTTTCGTCTGACAAAAACTTCCAAAAGTACCTTAAAATCTACTTATGCATCGACCAAACTTGTTACGGACCGTTTGGCACTGACGTCATCTGTTTCTTAGGAACAAGACAAGGCTTTGGACAAAAACGAAGAAACTTAATTTTGAAACGCGCGGCTTTGCCTGATGCGCGTTATAGGTCGAAGTTAATTTCAGCTCCTTCTTGAAAACAGTCACTTACTGCGCAGATAAAATGAAACTGTGTGCATCGATTTGATGACGACAGTGTCTACGGGACTTCCTCTGCTGTTCAACTTCTGTTGGGTGGGAAGTTAATTTGCGACGTAAGCGGAAGTGAAACAGCTCATGCAGAAAATATTAACTCATCGTAGTCGCTTACATCAGGGTCTTGGGGGGATGAGGCGTTCGCTGCTGTAGACGTCATTGTTGTCATGGAATCCTGGGTGGGGGTGTCCACGCCGTGCGACGAGGCGGTATTGTGATGCTTAGGAGCGGATGACGTCAGCAGAGGTGATTGTCCACGCACATCTGAGCAATGAACAATGAGGATTGTGTCGTAAACAAGTGCTCACTCTTACGTAACAATGCACAGATAACTTTCGCTTCAAGCACACCGGAAGAGCCGTTGCGTAAAAAGGTAAATGTATTTTGTTTATAATGGTTGCTGATTAAAATCCGTTTGTCTGCAGGGGCGCATCGGCTCGGGGGGCTACAGTCCTCCTTGAAAAATGTAAAGCGAACGATTCCGTCTATTTCGTCATAATTTTGTTATTTCATCACTGATTTAGAAAACGCAAGCTTTTAATTGCTTCCGATACAATTCGGACTGAAAGTTTCATAGAAATCCAACAAAAAACTTTGTCTTGCGACAATGCCGCTTACGCAACGATCGTATCAACAGATCAACAGACTTAATGATTTGAGCGGTTTGAGGTTTGTCTTCGACACAGCCATAAAGAAGAGAAGCCAAGGATTTGGTTACATTTTGTAGATGGTGGTTAAAACGGCCAAATCAAAATGTGATTTGTTATTTTGACCACGAACATTTGTTTTAATTAAGAAACAATATTTCAAACTGATCATTATTATTATCTGACACTTCAAATTCATGTGTTTTGATATTTTGTGCTGGCTAATAAGAACTGCCACCAGTACTTTAGTGATCTTGGTGGTAATGGGTCTAAATCCAGTCCCCAATCCTGGGTCGGAAAATACAGTCCTTCGTTTCTCTACTGCAGCCTGCCGTTGTTCACTGATGAGCTGTATTAGGATTAGAGTTTGACGATGGAGGGCAGAGACTACACTGTTAAGTTTCTGCAACAGTGAACTTGCGCAATTTACTTTGGGAGAGGATATGGGAATAAAAATAAGTCACTTAACATTGCCCTAGTGACCAGAAGTAGAACTGTGTAGGCTGCATTGTAGTTAACTGAAAATTGTTGGTTGCTATGGGAAGTTCACACCATTGACAGAAGATCCACAGAAACCGAGGTCCAGGTAAAACGCGGCTGTTCTCGAAAGGCCTGAGATATGAAAAAGCTTTAACGGACACATGCAGGCCGCCCCAGTGCGTGGTTGGAAAGTCAAGTGTTTACAACAAACTCTTGCTTAAGCATCAAAGCCATTTGCAAAGCCATGGGTATGAAAGCATTTTTGTGAAATGTAAGCCACGCAGCCCAGTAGTTACAGTAACTGTGGAACAACGGTAAGTTGTGATATTGATAGGATCGCTCCAGGTATGAGAACTTGTACCCCCCACCCCCTCACCCGACCATTTCCACCACGAGCCACCGATGTTTATCCGCGTAAGTGGAACTACACAATTAAGTTTGCGAAACGAACAAAGACCTAGTTGATCGCTAATTTTTTAAACGTCAACAGTCACCAAAGCGAGGTACAACCATCAATTGCAATCTAATCCGGTTTTCAAATTACTTGAAAGTGAAGAAAGCATCGGTTTTTGCCAAGCCTGACTAACGAACTGTTTAGGACAAGTGAATCGGCATTGCCTGAGTACCACAAAACAATTTAGCCCACCAGGAAACATAACACAGGCTCACGGGCATCAATCAGAAGGTTAAGCCGTGACCTCACGCGAAAACATATGAAGGAAACCGACAGTTGTTTTCAACTTCGCGAATTTTTTCTTGAAGAAGAAAACTTTACCGCCGCCATGTTGACAACCGGCCTTGGCCAGAAAGGAAACAAAAGAGGCAGCCACAGATAATAAGCTCTACTTAGAACCCTTGCAACACAACCTCACCCGCGTTCCTGCCCACTGGCCAGCGGAGCCATGACCCCCGTCGCTTGCCCTTGTAGTGGTGGGGTGTTGAAGTGGGAGACTGGGACGCTGATGACGCCACTGTTTTCATCACCAATGACGTACTGCGCGTGTGCGTCATCGGCGCCTTCTTCTTCTTCCGTTTAATAAGTTTGCCACGTGACTTGTTCTTCCGCTTGCCGCACTGGATCGGTGTGGAGTCAAGGGGTACGGACTGGATGGTTATCTGGACGAGGGGGCAAAACCGTGTTGAGGGGGCAAAGTCAACATAACGCTCCACACTGTTCATGTTGTTGCGACAGCACGAGAGCTTAAGTTCATTCAGTCAAAAGGGTCAATTACAATCCACGGTAGTCAGCGAGGATCAGTCAACAACCGCCCACACATCTCCTTTGGTCGACCAGGACAGTAGCCATGTTTTAAGGTTTGGGGTAGCAAAATATATTTCAAGGGGGAGAATTTGTTTTTAATTATATGTTTAAAACAANTTTTTTTATTCAGCACAAAACTTAGGTGGCACAGCCCCAGGGGCTACGGGTCTGTGGCCGACCTCGGTACTCTTAACAATATCAGACATGCATGTATGCGAATGGAATTTGCTGCAACGTATCTTTGAGTTCCGCGACTTTTTAAACACACCACGGCCTACTAAGATAGTAGGCCGTGAACACACGCTACTTTTATTTTAGTTTTTCAAGTTCCAAACACGAGAGTTCCTCTGCAGAATTCGTAAATTACAACACCGCTCCAGAAGAAGCCTTTGTGTGGTCATAATGCGTAGTGAGTTTGAAAATAAACATACATCGAAGCAGTACACGCACCTGGTGGTTTGCTTTGTACAAGGTCTGCAAAACATCCGTGTGCACCAATCCCTGAACCAGTTCCCCATTGATGTGGGTGATCAGGTCGCTCACCCTCAGGCCAGCCGCGTAGGAGGGGCCTTTCTCATCGACAGACTGTGATGCAAGCATTTACGGCCGGAATGTTAATCAGGTTCTTGACTGGCCTATTGCGCGGCAATAGAATACTCTACTCGATAAATTCTGGGGATGTGCATTATGGGACATTCAGAGGTTCTGGATACTCCGGAATAACTTGGGTGCAACATGAGCTGGTCGTGCAGAGGTTTAGAACGCCGATCAGCAATCACGGGAACTGTTCATTAGCTGGTTGCGTCACTACATAGTGCCATGAGCTTGTTGAGTGTTTCTTTCTTTCTCTTAGTCAGGAGCGCAAAGAGCACCACTGCGAAATTATTGAAATTATTTGTTTTGCCGACGTTGCAATTTTTCACATTTGTTTACTTCTAATTTATTTCGAATGTAAATATTTGAAAAAAACTCTGATTTTGGAATCGAATAATGGAGGATCCGATATTTCAGTATATGCATCCCTACTACATACACACGAGTGTTTTTCAACCTTTTATGAGGTTGGCGGCCTAAAGGACATTTTTATAAGCTTTCCCGTTACTACAACAGCTTTGGCGATCTGCGAGATTGACCAACAACTCGCTTTGATCAAATCTCCTCCACTGTTCAAAATCAAATGAAAACGCTTGCGAAGCTTTTAATGAAACGTTTTATGGTGTCCCCCCCTAATAACTGGCTAAGATTCTAATGTGTCCGCATCGGAAAATAACGAAAAAGCAATCTAAGTGAATAAAAATATAGACTGATTAAAGACATGGCAGTAAACAGCAAGACTTTTTCACATAACTCTAAAAAGATTGCTCTCTGCTATTTCCATTACTAAAAATCATAGGAAAACGCATTCGTGTATCAACTAGTTCAAATATGTAACTCGTTTATTGAACAGAGGAACTTTCCAAACCTTTTCAAATGATTTGAAAGTTTTCAAATATGTAACGCGTTTATTGAACAGAGGAACTTTCCAAATGTTTTCAAATGATTTGAAACGCACGTAAAATTTCTACGCTCATACATCATATGAGCAAAAAATCCAACGTTACATAAAAGATTCGAAAGAAGCGATCGCTCATGCTTGGCGCGATTCAAACCGTAACCTTTTCACATAAAAACGAACGTCTGATTAGCATTTGATTTCGTCGCCATGGTAACCGTGGTCGTCGCGCAACCGAAGCGAAAACAAAGCGACTCACAGTGACGATGTGCTGCAGGGTGAACGCGTTGCCCGTACTTCCGAAGTACACCGGCACCGCCTGCATCTTGAAGCCGAAGCCACGGCGTGCGCGGGGAATCACCATGGCCGGCCTGGGAGAGCCCGGGATGGGGGAGAAGGAACGGCCGGGAGACGAGTCCCTGGAGCTGGGGTTCGAAAACACCGTTGGGTGGCTGGGGTAGATTGAGCGGGGGCTGGCTAGGGGCGAAGGGGGCAAATTATCATCTATGTTGGGGATCATCAGCTGCAAAATCATAGAAATAGACATCAGTCCAGGTTTCAACGACACGCCAGCGATGCTGCGAACAAACGCTTCGATTATTCCATTATTACGTTACAAACACCAATTTTTTAAAAGTCGGAACAGCGCTTTCTTTGGATTACAGGTTCTTGTCGCTGAAATTATGTGATCTACGGTTAGATGCGATACAATTGCCACCACGCCGAAATCAACGATGCACCAAAACAGGATTGGGGAAGAAGCGGTTTGAAAACCACTCGAATTTAACCCCCGCACACTGCAGCAGTGTTTCAAAAAAACTTTTAGTTCTTAAAAACCGAAAAACAATCCTGATTTTACGCTGCGCATCACTGCGCGCCACGTACTTGCAACGATGACGCGCTCGACGACTTAATCATGCTACGCTTGAGTGATCTCGACCTCCTGACCTCTCCGCTGAGGTTTCGCGACCGGGAATTCCCGTGGAATGAAAGCTTGCGCTGCAGCACCTCTTCCAAGCTTGGCTCAGTCAACTGCACAGACGAGACTTTTAGCGCTCTTAAAACTAACGTTGATTTTTTCCGAATTTAAACATTTTTTCGCATGTTCATAACGACATCCGTGGAGCTTTTGCCATGTCTTTTATTTTTTTCTCCATTCTCTACTTTCAAACATGACACTATTATTATTTTTTCCGAGTAAAACACAAACCTAAAACAATTAACAGAAGGTTTTTCATCACATAATGACAAAGCAGAAAGAAAACTTGCAACGCCGCGTACCGCAGTGAAGTATGAGCTGGTGGGCGCGCTGACCGGGCTGCTGGCGAGTACATCCGGGCTACTGGTGCCGTTGCTTGAACTGCTCCCAACACTCAAATGCGATCGGTTTCGAAGCGCTGCGGGGGTGACAGGGTGCTCCGTTTGATGGCAGGGACTATTTGAACCTACACTGCTGTTTCCTGCCCCCAAGACAGAACTGGAGCCCGATGAGTACCGGTATCGGTGCTTGTGGGGCCTGAGGCAGTGCATGGGGTGAGATGTGTGCCGGACGGGCGCCAACAGGCCCTGGTCTGGTCCCTTTTCATCCGAAGACGAGAACGCTCTGGTGCGCAACGACTGTTCAGTGGTCCCCTCGACGTGGAGGGAGACCTTGGCCAACAACGGGGACTGGCCCTCGTCGGCGCTTTTATCGGGGCACTGCATAATGGAGCAGTCGGCCGACATGCTGCGCGACTTCTTGATGCTCTGCAAGCTGCCCATCTCCGGTGACTTGGAGCGTGACAGGTCACGTGAAACGTTCTGCTTGGCTAGCGGTGACGTGCTGTCCGACAAGCTGCCGACGACCTTTCTGTGCGCGCCTTGCTTGAGACTGGGGCTCAGCGAGGAGCTGATCGGAGTGGAGGTCAGCTTGTCGNCTGGAATGTTCGCGACGGGCGGGGGAGTGCTGTTGCCACTGGCAACGGAATCGGCGCGATCCGACGACTTGCTGACGTCACCGACGAGATCTGACGCGTGTTCGGGTCTGTCCACGTCACAACCGGAACCTTTCCCAGGTTCCCTGATCTCGAAGCTTTCCGGATGGATGGGCAAGCTGTAGGATTTCTTCCGCGTTTCTATGGCAACTTCCGAAGTGTCGCTTTCGCTCAGCGATTCCGACGCCTTCGACTGCCGGAACATTGTTGGGGACAGATCTCCGTCGTTCGACGATTCGTAGGGGGACACAGAGGGCCTGCGGGGGGTGCAAAGTCGAAACGTTAGTTGGATGCAATTGCTCCAAGCGCAGAAACATCATTTGGCAAACCCGACATTTTCAAACCCAAGTTTAGATTTCACGAATAAAACCAATAAACCGAGACGTTGAGCAAAAGGGTCAGGGACGAAAAACAGAGGTAATCTGCAGCTTTGGCATTCTATTTCAAAACATTTTCTTCTGGAGAAAACAGACAACACACGGCATTACTTGGAACACTTTTTGATAACATCCACTTTTGGAGGGTTACTTTGATTATCACAGGCTCTGCCCTCGAACAAACAATGAGTGGACGGTCTGCGAAGGCCACTGGCCCGTGTGGGCCAACACTGGTCCGGAACCCAGGTTACTTTTCCTTCCCAGTGTGAGGGCCATCATCCACGACCAGGCACAGGACCACCATCCTGACCCAGCCAGCCCGCAATTCATCGATGGACGATGACAGCTGGCTGTAGGTCATATTAAGACGCTGTCTGTGACGTCACAATTGTTGTTTTTGTTTGAAAAAAGCCACGAAGCGTCGCGCAATGGACAACCATTCGATGTTAACGAGCAACGAACGAACTCACATGCGGTTCTGAAGCCTGATCTTAGCTTTGGGGGTGCTTTCGGTCGAGTTCTTGCGGGCTGTGGGGGGAAGGGTCTGATGAAAATATAAAATCTTTAGTCGTTGATGTATTCAAAGATGTTTCTTTAATAAAAATGCTCAAAAAAATGCTGTCAATCACAGTTTAACACATACTTGGCGGTTATTTTTAGTTAAATTTTACAGCACAGAGCATAGACAGAAAGAGAGTAGAAAACAACAAGAGCATCTTCCCACAACAAGTTCGAATAATAATAATCCTTTGTTGTTAAAAAAACACCAAATTTGTCCAGGCACAAACATTTAAAGCCTCAAGTTTGTTTGGGCAACAGCACGTCATCACAAACAGGATGACACCAAAAAAACGAAAACTAACATGAAACTTCAACTGCCACAAATTCCATGTTTGATCATTATCATTCGCGTCACCGCACGTCATGACATCACTACACGTAACGATTGATGACATGTTATTGCGGAATGGCGACGTTACACTTGAATGCACATTATAATTGTCATCGTTTACTCTATGCGGCGTGAGAAAAGATTTGAACTAAACTCCTATTAAGAGTCGCTGGGACGGAAGAAATAATTTACTCGAAAGAATTCACAACAAACTTCCAGGGCAAGCGGGGATCGAACCTACAGCCTTTCAACAGGGAAGCAAACGTGCTAATAGCTAAACAGTGTAGGTACGAACGCACAATGATCACAGCGCATTACGAACCCGTGAAAACCTAACAGTGCTGGTCGAGAAGTTGGCCAAATCGAGTTCCTCCATTCCATCGTCGTCTTCTGACTTGGTGCTGCTGTCGTGGTTGTAGCGGTCGGTACGCGCTGCAAGCAGATTGTCGACGATTAGCGTCACATAAAACAAGCGGCGCATGCTTAAATGGGGGGTGCGTGAAACTTCCAAGGCATGTGTCGTTGTGAGGATACGCTGGTTGTGATCGGTGTTGGCGCTTTTCATTTTGCAAAGACAACACTGTCTGTCATAAACGATAATTTCAGTCGCTCACTTCACTAATGGCCAAGATTTTTCGTATCATCAACGATAAGTTTATTTACTGTTAGGGTTAGCTGCAGCCTGCGAGAAATTGTTATTACATAACAGTGCACCAGTTCTCCTCGCAGCGTTTGCACTGAACTGCAATAACCTTGTTAACCTGCAATAACCTTTCTGACCAGCTCACGTCCGGCATCCAATGATCGCCCGACGACAGGCAGTCAACTTTCAAAACAGCTGACTGTGCACTCAAACGCACCCGTTTCGCTTCGCGCTAACTGCAGCCTTGCATCAAACGGCTTGCCAGTCAGCGGGCCATACTTTGTGTGCAATCGTGTTCACGTTTGGTCTGGCAGCAAAACGTACCAGTGCCTAACGGAAATGCAAACACTGAGTGCGTGCCTTACAAGTGAAGTTCACTGTGGTTTGTAAACTTTGAAAAAAGGATCCGACATTTTGTTGCAATATGAGTATATCTTTATGACCAGCAGGGCAGGAACCTGTGGATACTTTGAGAGTAAGCAAAGCAGAATAAAAAACAAAAACCTGCAAATCTCAGCTAACCTTAAAATTTAATCGAAAATTGGCGGTTGGTCAAGATTTTTCCTGTCCCCTTATAGCTTTGACGGCATCAGACCATCACCAATCACATCTTTTAGCTCTTGTTTGAAGCGCATCGAAGTGGAACCGCTAGACGTCAAGTTTTTGTTTATCTGGTGCTTTTTAGTGCTTTTAAATGTTTTGGGGGGCGGCGAAACCGATTTAGACATGATTTTTAGTCCAATGTCAACAGTTTTGAAGTTATTTGCGAAATTATGTTTGCGCCAACGCTCCCTGTAGCAAATGTGAATGCTTGAACACTTTCGATCCCAAACCACATGTATATAAGGTTTTGTATTTACCTTTCGTGTTCCAAGCCAGGTATTATATACGGTTGCGAATTAGATGGTTTAGTAACAATTTGGGCCTCATAAAAGTAAAGCTTTTTACTTCTCGTATTAAAGAATGGAATTTTTCTAGATTCTACCTGCAAATTTTTCTTGATTCTACCTGCAAATTTTTCTTGATTCTACCTGCAAATTTTTCTTGATTCTTCCTGTAAATTTTATAAACTGAGAAAGAGACATGTGACCTTGAACACTTTAGAAGTTTTCCCACTGGACAAAAACATCCTTTGTTACTGTGCTGATATGGTGGCTTGTTTGAAGAGAGTGGGATGAATTGCTTTGCTCGCGATTTGCCTTTGTTTGTTGATAAATCAAC
>JGI24159J19872_10014917_pt1 | contig 10024 bp, 7 predicted proteins | sample Ectturendosymbi4_FD_19872 | JGI IMG/M metagenome (IMG submission 19872) | reverse complement strand
GTCTTTATTAATTTTTTTAACAAAATAGGCCTCTTTTCAGGTAAAACTGTGCTCTCAAATTTTTATAAGAAATACTCAATAAGCCACTAATTTTTTTTGTGATCTAAATAGAATTTATGAAGACCTTTGGTTCTACTTGGCCAATTTTGAAAAATTGGTGCATTTGGAATCAGGAAAAGAAGTTCTACAAGCATACCAAAGTTCATAAAAATCTGAGAGGGTGGGTTGCAATTTTGAAATTTTCTGGATCAGGTGATGTGAAATGTCCCTGCAGGATACTTGGTGAATGCAAATGCAGATAAAATTTACTTTGTGTATGACAATTTTAAACTGTTGGTATGGAACTACTGAGTATTGACAAATCAGTTGAGGTGTTTCATTTCATACCAATACCAGTACTTCAGTTGCATTACCTAATGCAAGTACCGTGGTTTGCCTTTTTAAGGACATGCCGTTATTTCATGTTACATTACATCAAAATTCCAAACTTGATTCTTTAAAACTTGGATTGACTTTTCAAATTGAAAACCTACTAAGTTGCAGAAGAGTCTAGTTTGAGTGGTGCTGTGAAAGCTAGTTATTCGTTTTTTTTAGGTGTTTTGTGTAACGACAACTGGTTTAGTATTATTTTACTTAGTTGCGTAAATTCTGAAAAGTAATTTACTTTCTGTGGAGTTGGAACCAGCATCTCCTCTGGCCACCAGATTTACATTTGAAACCCTCTACATATATTCAGCCACACAAGTAATTGTGTCTGACATACAATGAGCAGTGAGTACAGAAGTCTGCAATGACTGTGATAATAAAGAAATTTCCAAGGCAGTTGAAAGTTTGTATTCAGAATGTGGGTGTTTGCTCAAACTCTGTTGTGCAGGTCTTCAACCTGATGATGACATCCTTATGAGAATTTACCATATTCCTGCTCTGTTGAATATATAAAGAAAAGAACAATGTCAGTGCTGTCAGGAGCCTTGTTGTTCCAGTAAGAGGTCAGCCATTGCTTTTTGCTGTGTCTGCCTCTCCTGTATTTTAAAGTTTCCGGTCAGTAGTAGGATAAGAATTTTCCCAAGTGGACTTGTTCAAGCTGCAATCTCATTCTCAACCCTCCACTTTGTTTAACTTCCCCTGACCATGTTTGCTTCCCATTGGACTTTCTACAGTTTGCAACCTGCATCCTGTTCATGGCATACAAAAAATATCCATCACTCTCTTGTTTCAAGCTTTATTGCGCTCATCAGATCTGCGATTTCTTCAACTAAGTTGTTAGTTAGCAACACCTTTCATGCTACCCCCTGTGTGTCCTCTCTGCAAACCATGGTTAAAAAATCTTTCCATTGACTTCCTCAATGAAGACCAAGGTTAAGTCTTTCACGAACTCAGATCAGACTCCTGATTCACCAAATCCTATTACCAAGAATGACCATGAAATCTTTGGTTCCAAAAAAGCCCAGCATGCTAGAAAAATTGTGTTTAGTGAAGCAGCTGTTAAGCGATGTCATTATTTTAGGAACCTTGCAGGTTCTCTCTCTCTGAGAAATGTTTTTTGCTCACTCTGACTCTGGCTTAGCTTCAAAACTGAAAAAAAACACTCCCCTGCCCCTTGTCAGGTGAACCTTCCTTTTGTTCACCCAAACTCTGACCTGCATTTTACAACCTCCCAAATCAGACCATCTCGTCATTCCCTCCCAGCCCAGTAGATAGCTCCAATGGCCTTGGAGCCTGACACATACAGGACAACATCTGTTTTAGCTGGCAATGCAGGACCCAATCTCTTAAACTCTCACTGAACTTGTCATTTTTTAGTCAACAGAAACCTTTCCCATGAACTTCAGCTGTTGCCCAGCTTCAGTGCTTGAAGAAGACTCACAGTGACCTGAGGCTATTCCAGTTGGATGCACCCACAGATGTTTGACTGCAAAAGTAGTGCTCAAGTCCTACATCCACAGACTATCTCTTGCTGCTTTTGCCCATTCAGGCTGGTGTTGCTACTTCAAGGGGATGTCAACTGTGAAGCAGTCATACATGCAACCTGCAATTTCATCCAGCAACCCAGCCCATCAAAAGTTTGCATAAAGCTCGACCTATCAAATGCTTTCAACAGTATCAACTATGACACCTTCTTTGACACTGTCCAAACTCAAATACATACCAGAATTGCTACCTTTTGTGTGGGATTGCTATTCATAAGGCAAAACCCTCTTCCATGGTAATTTGCAAATTAAATCATCCACAGGTGTTCAGCAATGACCCTTGTTTGAGCCCTGCCCTTTTCACTCTCACTATTCGCAGTATCATCTCCCAGTTGCACACTGACCTTAATATTTGGTATCCTGATGATGGTTGCATCACTGGAGGCCCAAATACCACTTAAACAGGTGCAAGGGAGCTGGTCAAACGGTTCATCCTTAGCTACCAACCTGAAGAAATGTGGGCTCCTGGTCCCAGGCCCAAAAGGCAAGATCCTAGATCAATATTTGGCCCTTTTCCAAAACTCTTTTTCCTTAATATCAATCCCTGAACATTATGACTGGCAATTGCTTGGTTCACCTGAACAACCAGATGCCAGTGGCCCCCTGCTGCATACAAAAATTGAGGATCTCAAAGACATCACAGACAACTTGGAACTTATTGAGATTCACCAGGCATTCTTCACTTTCAAGAACTGCCTGTCAATCCTAAATTTGTGTTTATTTACTGTACAGCACCCTTGTTTTAGGCAATTTACTCTTCTGGAAGAGTTTGATATAGTGGTGAAAGCAAACTTGGAAAAGATCTGTAATGTCTCTTTTGGCATAGACAAGAGGTCGCTGGCTCATCTACCTATAAGAGATGAGGGCCTTGGCTTTTGCTCAGCTGCAGATTTGTCTCTTCCTTAACTCCTGCCTTCCTCACACACTTGCACTGACCTTGTGTAAAGGGGAAGTCTCCTGGTCTTCAACCTTCTCCAACCATCCCAAGCATAAATACCCTCAGTCTGCTTCGGATGACAAATTCCATGCATCTCGTATTCCACAAGAATCATATTTACGCCAATCCTATGGATCTGCTGTATGGCAAGAATGAAAGTTCCACTTGCAAAGCACACTGCAGTCTGGTCTGAGGCCTTTCCAGTCTTCTGTGTTGGAAATGTACTCCAGTCACAATGAATGTCGTGTTGCTGTAGGCCTCTGGGTCAGAGCCAAAGTTTTCACTGATGCTAAATGCCATTGTGGTAACTTGTAAGGATTAACAAGATTGGGACTTTATGGCCTCTCCCATGAAATGAATGCCGGTCATCACCCACAGTATTCTGACATCAACAGATGTCACTCACATACAGTTATCCCTAAACTGTATCTACAGCCTTGTGGCCTCATGGCAGGTGGCAAGAGGCCAGATGGGCAGGCGATTTTCCCATAGGGGCACTGTTTAGTCTGGGATGCAACAGCTATGAACACTTTAGTCCCCAGCCACTGTAAGAACAGTGCTATTCAACCGCGCTTCATGCTGAAATAGCAAATTAACAAATACCAAGAGCATAATCCCAATTACATTTTTACAAACAGTGGCCATTGGTATGTTTGGAGTTCATGGCATGGAAACTGCCCCTCTTCCTGTAAGATATTTTTTTATTTTCAAGAATGTTATGTTATTTTTTTGCAATGCATGTGTTATGTTTTTGGCATTTCAATTTAAATTGTCTGTATTGCAGGTGTGTCTTGATTAAAATTATATCATCTGTCGAACATTGTTGATGTGACTTCAGTCTTTGTTTATTGTTATTAGATTTGATGGTTGATACTTAAATATGCTGCGTAAGTAAAAGAACTTTTCAGAGTAGTCACTGTGCCTTCGAGTGACAACTTGTTCCAGCAATTAAGTAGAGATGGCATGTGGTAACAAAGTTCAAGACAGTGTTGCAAAACTGTCTAACGAATTTCAAAACTATTCCAACTTTTATATTTTTCAGGAAGACGATTTAAGTTAGTTGCATTGCAAATGCAGTTGTATGCAAATTCATTGATATGCAAGTGCTGCTTGTAAATAATGTTTGTAGCAAGAAGCATTGGTAAATAGCTTTTCTACTACCCAGCTTGATGAAGGTCACCCGTCATGCTCTGCATTCCAAACAGACTAAAAATCGTTGTGCTCGCCGAAAGGTCTTTGTTGTGAATAATCACGTCATAAAGAAAAGAACATGGTGGCAAGCTTTTCTTGAAAACAAGCAACACAATGACCACCCGAGAGGTTCAGATTTGTCTAGAAAACACTGCGTGGTCCACGGAAGAATGTGCCATAACAACAGATTTCCCAGCTTGTTGTTTAGGCGACTGTTTCATCCGTCAATTAGAAAAGCAACCTTTGGAAAAGTCTTCCTCAACCAACTTATTGCTTCGCAGTGGCAGCTATATTACAACGTTTACGGCAAGCTAGCTCGAGAGCTATTTTCCTGTAGACAACTGCAGTTCTCGCGTAGACGAGTTGAAATTATTGCAATTGGTGATGTGTTCATAAATGTTCCTGACCAGACGCTTGCCGCCAACAGTGAAGAGTACCACGTCACCCAGGAGGAGCACGTCTACACTGATGCTCATAACTGGTCGCTGCCTTGTGATAACCCTGACAGTGTGAATGGTCACCGCGCGTTGCTTTTTACGCAGGATTCCGCAGAGAAAGGCTCCATTCCGCAGAGAAACACTGTGGATGGAGCCTCACGGGCAGATGAAATGACTGCAATTCGACAGGAAGTGGCTCCTGCTTCGAGACGAGATTCTGACATCTTTCGTGGTTTGCATCCTTCGGCTGTATCCGGAAACCTTACCACTGCGTTGGACGGCGCCCTACAGCTTAGCAATGATTTTATGGTCAACCTTAGCGGGAAAGAGACAGGTTATTCAAACCCAAGGCGTTTATCTGTGCGAAGTGAAACAAAAGTACGAGCGGTGTGGTTTCACCCTTCCTCTGTCAAACGAGTTTGCGCCATTGGAAAAGATAATTTCTTGCAACATGTTTTGTCAGTAAATCATCTTCAAATGCTTAAACACTATCCAGACTTCCAGCTTGTCTCTGGACAAGTTATCTGCTACTATTTTTTAGCCTTGGCCCGGCATCGAAATGTTTTAGTTCTTGACATTGAGCTTATTAAGTATATCATCAGTGGGCATCGTGTCGGTCAGTGCTTGAAGGGATTCTATTGGTGGCATGACGAGACATCAGNATCCGAAATCAAAGAAGTAAATCTTGAAATGATTTCGTCAATAAATGTTTTGTCGTGGGATTTGATTATCGGAGCGCTTCACATAAAAAATGAATCCAAAGGAGGTCACTGGAATTTGTTTGCTGTCTACCCTAAAATAGGAAGGGTTTGTTCCCTTGAACCTTATGGGACTACATGGGAGGATTCAGCCTTTGCTGCGAAGTGCTGGAAAGACTTCCTCGCAGCGCATAGGAATCCTGCTGCAGGAAATGACTGGCGTGGAATGGTTATTTTTCATGACGAGCAAAGAGTGACTGATTTGAAAAATTGCGGACCTATAGTTATGCTTTTGGGTGCTGTGTTGATAGGCAGTCTACCAGATATACCGACGCGTATTCCTGTTCCCTGCTGTGACCAACATTTTAACCACTTGAGATTTTTCCACGCCGTTGTTGCTGTGGAATTTTCGGACTTGGTATATGACGACAGCACACCATGTGGTCATCCTACTGAGAACCTCAACGCATTTGGTGGAGGAGAAGCAATAGTTTGTGAGTCTGGCGACAAAGCAGATTTCAACAGTCTTCAAGGAAAAAGTGATGACTGTATGCGTAAGGTGTTTAATGACAACTTCGAGAGAGTGCGTGAATCTGGAAATAACAGTGATGCAGATCGTATTGGCAGTCACAATCAGGATGACAAAGCTGTTTTGCTGCTTGTGGTGTACAAAGGAGGTGGGGTTTTGGGCTGCAAGAAAAAGACTCAAACGCCATCTACGAGGAAGCACAAAAAGGCTTCGCTTGAGAAAATTTCAGAAAAACACTGCTTCCGATTGAATTGGAGAAGTTTGGTTCGAATTGTAAGAAAGAAGGGGATCTGATGTCTGATGCTTTGTTTCATCATGAACAGAGTTGATTTGAGGCGTATGTGATCTATGCGGCCAAGTCGCCATTTTCGAAGACCATAGTGTTTCCCAATTATGTTTACTGTTTTCCGCGCAGTAAAAATAATTTGAGAAGCACTGTTGGCATTCGAACGTAAGCGAAACTGAAACCTACCGAAGAAAAACGTCTCGAGTCGAGTCTGCTCCGTTTTGTGGAAACGCGCAGCTTGTTTCTTGCTCCCGTTGGAGGTTCATCTGCGGGTAGTGTCGAAAAGTAACTTGTGCGCAGCGTTGTTTTTGTCTTTGAAAAATCTCACACGTAAATATAGAATGTGTTCATCCTGAATAATTGATTTTCTTGAAATCCAAACATCAGTGTCTCCTGGTCGTGTTTTGTTGTCATGTTCGCATGCGTGAGTTAAGGCTTCACTTGGGATTTGAGCAAAACAGAAGTTCTTGTGTGCTTCGTTAGATTTCACTGCTTTGTGTGCTTCATCTTCTGTTTCGTTAACTGTGCTTCATTTTATGTGTTCTTCATTTCTATTTTGCAATGTGTGCTACATTTTCTAATTTGTAATGTGTGCTTCATTTTCTATTTTGTAATGTGTGCTTCATTTTCTTATGTTTTGGATCTCGTGCTCATTCTATCAGACCAATTGCTTTTTTATCACTGTAGTGAGTTCGACCAATAGTGGACTGATCGTCGAAAGTGGTGCTGTCTGTAACCACTGCTTTGAGACAATGCGACGGGGTTTAGCACGATCACGTTGACCTTATGACCTTATGCAAACGTCATGAAATTGAAGGAAGGATTGTTCCCCTGTCACGTAAACTTCTTTGTCGAGCATGATAATATATGAAACTAGATGGAGTTAAACGCTGTGGTTGCACAGTGACATCCTCACTCATTAAACACTAACGTTAACAACTGCTTTGTTCCGTGTACTATTTTACTTGATTTTGATCTTCATATTGCACACTGTATGTCCTTTCATAATTGTTTTTTTGCCAAACTTTACCTTAAATCGTGTGTTGAGTTTCATGCCCAGGTTTGCTATATTACTAAACATAAGATGTAATTTCACATTTACGTCATTCCACTGTTACAGCATTGCGTACATTCCGGATTAAGCACGGCGTGCAACCTTGTCTAATTTCCACTAAGTTTTATAATCATTTCAAGAACTTCCTAAACAGCACATATGCATGAAGTTACTTTCCACTGCAACTTGTTTCGATTTCTGTCAATGTCAAATTAAAACTGTGTTGTGAGTGACCGAAACATATTCCAACAAGCCAGCTAGTTTAAAATGCTCTGAAATGACGCCACACCGGCACGTGACGTGACCGAGCAAAGCTTTTTGTTGCTTTGTGTTCAGATATGTGTGGACATTATTGTTATCGGCCTTAAAGCAGAGGTTCTCAAAGTGGTCGATATCGACCCCCAGGGACCAACTGGACCATCCAAGGGGTCGATAAATATTCACGGAGTCGAATCGGGTTCACTGAATGACCCCTAAGTTCTAAGCATATGTTCGGATTGTGTATTATATTTTATCATGCATTTTTTCACTGTCCATCATGGCGGTTTTGCGATGTACTTGACATGAGAACTGTGNAGTTTTGGAGCTTTTGAACAGGAAATTGGTGTCTATGTCATAAATTGGTGTCTGNCATTCTTCATTTGCTCATTTTTCATGTACTTTGATGCTTATGAAGCGTTCCTTTCGTGTTTTTTTTCAAATTTTTATCACCTACACATGAGTTGTTTGCGCAGCCCTGTTCTTATGCGAGTCGAAAAGTGCTGGAAATTCCACGCGTGTTGTTTTTAGGAAAGCTAGTAATGTTTTTGTCTACAAAGCACGTAGCTATACACTGAAAGAACAATCTTAGTCACTGCTTGCTTCTTCGCTTTCGTTAGTGACCACGCCGTCGTTTACCGAAGTTCAAGTTTTTTTGAATGAGCATTATTCTGTGCAACGTTTGCTGGGCGCCTTTGTTGTGCGACGCGTTTTCCTTACGTTGCGTTACTTCGCTGACCAATTGCGACGCATTTTCTTCGTGAGTAAAGCTGCCGTTACAGTTTAAGCTTACGGGATTTTTATGAATAGTCCACGGTACGACACTTCGCGACAAAGTGCGCAAATGTGAAATTCGGACCACTTCTCCGAATCGAGAGATCCCAGCTACATTGGTTGGGCCATGCCTCCAGATTGTCCCACGAAGGATTGTGAGGCAAGTCCTGCTGGCTACACCCACGGGAAAGCGACCCAGAGGTCGTCCAAGGACCAGGTGGTGTGACTACATCTCCGACCTTGCTCGGTACCGTCTTAGCGTGGAGCCAGCAGAACTGTGTGTGATTTCTGTTGACCGTGAGGTACTTCGAGTCATCCTAGGGCTGCTACCACCGCGATTCTCCTTCCCAAAAAACGGGTTTGAAAATGAATTGAATGTTTCACATTTTTCAACCGTTGCCTTAATCTCTACAAAATCATGGCCCGTAGAACTCGTTTGCCAAAATGTGCCTTTCGTGTCTCAGAAAGTTTCCTAAGTCAAAGCGGATGCAGTTTGTTCACGCGGTCAAAGCGGATGCAGTTTGTTCACCCAGTCTGAGTTAGAGCGGCGTGCTTCCAAGCTGTGTGCTTTTTGATCCACGTGTTTATTTATTTGCTTCTGCTTTTCTGATTTATTCAAATATTTGCTTTCAACTGCCTGGAATCGAGCTTGAACTTCAGTTGCCGCAACCTTAAAACGTGCGTGTAACAAACAGACCAATAAAAATCGCTTCGTCTGTAATTGACATCTGCTCCAGTTTGAAATCAAACATCAACAGACATGATGGAGGTTGGCCGCGTAGAATCTTTGGAAGAAACCTGTTGTTTGTTCGCACTGCTGCGTATTTTCTGTATAACAACTCAATCCTGTAGTACAGAGGTTATCAAGTGGGGCGTCATTTTGAGATTGAAAGGGCGTCGCAAGTTTACATCCATCACCAATATGATGATCTTCCAATCGATGTACATGTAAATGAGTCTGCAGGAGGTTTAAAAGCAGTGACGTAACAACAGCAATGAGGTAAAAGTCTTATTACTCCCGAAATTCAGTTCATTTAGGATAGATGAGTAAAGTTAAAAAACAAGCTGCGACTAATTTTAGGCAATTCGTCGTCCAAATCTTCACATTGACGGTTTGAGTACAGTAATGTAGAGTTGTAGAGAGCGTATCGAATAGAATGAGTTACAACAAAGACGACAGTATTTAGCGATTGACCAAGAGATACGGGGGGCGCAAAACGAATNAACGCGCGGCGTGGAATAAATCATTTGCCGGCAGAAACAATNAGTGCCGCGGAACCTGCCCAACAAAGATTCGAGAAACACAAGTCGGAAAAGATAGAAACTACGGTGAACCTTAGTTGCGGGTATAAGTCGACGTAATACCATGACGACTAGGCAAAAATTAATCAATTTTTGCGACCATCTCCGGGCAGGGTCGACAAAAGCATCTTTCTGCGCCCATACGAGTCATCTCCCATTCACTACTGCATTTACGACCAGAATCATAAGAGCACTTCCTCCACGTCGCTGTTGCATTCCTATCGCGGAAACAATTGTCTGCAAGAATTGAGCCAGCTTAGTGCTCACAACACCCTACACAGTGCACACGCTTCTCTCTAGTGATTACGCAAAAACTTTATTTCGAAACTCGCATCTCTCAAGCAGCAGCGCTGCTAGAGTGAGGCCGAAGAGGCCATGACTTCCTTCCCGAAACAAGCTACAAACTTGCTAAAATTTTTTGCTGGTGCTTCATATTAATTTCAACTGTTCGAAAATAAACGGAAGGAAGAGTCGGACTCAAACAGCGACTAGTAAATCTCTCATGTTTATTCACTGATCAGCGTTTAACGTGACCTTTTACGATCAGGTGCAAAAATATGCGACTAAAGCAAGCAATTTTATTAGCAA
>JGI24159J19872_10014912_pt1 | contig 10027 bp, 8 predicted proteins | sample Ectturendosymbi4_FD_19872 | JGI IMG/M metagenome (IMG submission 19872) | reverse complement strand
TAACTTGGACCGCTGATAGTTTATATTCAGTGCAATGCCACATGAAATAAGGGAAGTGGATGTAGAAAGATATGCATTATTATGTCAAGAAACTTCGACAAAACGTTGGTGTGGAAACATGGAAATGACGTCAAATTGTAACGTCACAAACAGCAAACACCAAATACAATTGACCACCATATGACCCTGAACCAACCCCCCCCCATGAAAATTTTCTGCGTACGCCACTGACTGTACTAACACTCACGCAATGGGAGTGAAAGTCCTATCGAGAAGAGGAAAATGGGGAACAGGCAAGGAAAGTTTTAATTTGGTTGAAAGCGAAAATTTGCGCACGATTGACGTGATGTTGTATCTCAAAGATAAATGATAGGACAGTCAAACAATTACAGGTTAAATACCATAGTGTTGGTTTCAGCTCTTGTGTAAAAACGATCAAAGATAGCATGTGAAAAAGTGTCTTTGAAGCAGCCAAATTACAATAAGTTCTTACAAAACATCCAGGCGTATCTGGCCGTGAGTAGCCACAGACAAAGTATAGGAAGAGGTCGCGGTATTTCATGAAGAAAGGTTCAAGTTTTTCTTAGTTGCCCGTATGACTCAAGTAAGAGTTTTTTGTTTGTTTCTACATAAATGACGCATCAGTGATCGTCATGGATGAAAAAACAGCGATTAGTTCTCAACGTGGAAAGGTTTTATTCCAAGTGAGGTATTAAGCTTGGCTTATACCTGCTGAACATATTTGCTACGTCACTATTTTAAAAATTTTACGGGCATGTTTTGCAAAATTAAAATTTTCTTTTTCGTGCACTTCACCATGATGATGATGCCTACTTAGTAGGTAAAATATACTCGAAGGTTGAGGTCCTAGTGTCTTATTCTTTGCTGGAAGAAGGATTCCTTTCGATAGATAGCATATGAAAAAGAGTTTACTTCTACATACGTACTCTACACTTGTATTTGGACACGTACTCTACACTTGTACTTGGACACTATCTTTTTGATTCGCAGGCCCCACTTTTACTGATAAGCTCTTCCGACGTGCGGCAAAATCGATTGTTACGCAATCTTACAAAACAATAGAGAAATATTTCGTTCAAACCATAAAACAGCTTGTTTTTGAATCGTACAGAAAAAGTAATAGCCTGCTTTGAAGCTTGAAAAGCTGCTTAATAGAAATCAATACCCGTCAAGAAGTATTCGCTTTTTGTACAGCAAAATTTTGGCCATTTTTGCAAGCCACCAATGGAGAATTGCTGCTCTACATTAAGGACCAACTCATTCTGGTTTCTACTTTTTGTTGAATAACCAAGCAACGATGGAACAACCAGCAGTTGGCGGTGGTCTGCATCAACTGATCGTTTTCACGCATTTTTGAACGTTAGAAAGTGCATTTTAAACATGAAGAAGTTGGTGAAAACCAGTTTGTGAAAGATTTTGCTCCACATATTTAACCATATTTGTTTTCACAACGCTTTGTTTCGCTTATGACGTCAAACGTTACTCTGCCGCCTTCATAGCAAATACATTACCACTTTACCCGTATTTTCAATGGGATGGTTGATTGCAGATCTATCCGGGGGGAACGAAAATCTTACAAATTGTTTTCCTCGAAGGACACGTTATACTTGACATGCGAATGCATGCATGCGGGCTGAAATGAAAGAAGTAACAGCAATGAATGTAGATCGCGTAAAAGATCTTACTGTGATCAAGAACTATTTAGACAACAAATTTTCCACCTAAAGTGATCTTGCTTTTACATGCATTTTTGCTTTATTATCAAACATCAAACGTTGATGACCGCCACAGTTTTGCAAAAAGTCTTCCTAAGTTTTGTCGTCAAGTTCTCATTCAACACCGAATCGAGAATGAAAAACAAATATCCCTTGATTGACTCATAGGAGTACCTTAGTAGAGATATTTTTATTTAAATTTTATGACGAACATCCTGGGTATCCCCCCTTATGATCTTACCCCACTCAAGATTTGGATGATTGTGTTTGATGATTTACCATTGAATGATATCTGTTTGAGGCCTGCCTGATGAAACACGCGAAACACTTCTCTAATCATTTTACTGTTGAAGTCATCGTGAACGCTCTCAAAGCTTTTCACGAATTTTTCAAATTTAAACGCTTCATCGAGATCAATTTGCATTGTAGAACAAATGCCCCAGAGGGCTTCGCACTTCAGCAGCAACACCACAAGCGTTTGCAAATGTTTTTTTTATCAATTTAACTGCACCGGCACTGCTTTATCCACTGTTTATAAAAGAAAGCACATAAACCTTTTATCGAAATGGGGTTTTAGTGGTCAGAATTTCTTCAGAAAGTTGAAGCGCCATAAACTCGGTCTTTAAAAGACCTAAGCAAGCGACAAGAACAAGAAAATAAACACGCTGCCTGTGTGCACTTAATCAGTGACGTAACTAGGGGGGGTAAAGGGGGACATCTGTTTCCGGGCGCAGCGTTTTGAGGGCGCTGAATTGAGGCTGGTATGTTACGTAATAATTACAAAATGTCCAATTGTCAACGGGTGGCAAGTAATTACGACTCACAAAATTTCGAATGCCAGCGGCCGCTGCCCAGTTGCGAAATCTCATCACGATGACCAAGGTTCGCAAAACGAGCAGTTGCAAAACGGCGTTTTGCCTCCAGCAATGAGCGCCAGCATTTGTTCGGACTCATGGTTGCGACACAATGCTTTCAGACAGCCAGGGTTGCGAACTTTGCAATTTTTCTATAATTCTGCAGTTGCGGTGGGGTGAGTCGGGGATCCAGTGTTCACAGCGCATGCAATATGCTGCAGCGCACAGAGTTGGCAGATGATGCTAAATTTGGCAAATATTGCTAAAAATCACAGTTTTCCAATAAATTTACCAACTTTCTTGACAATCGTTTCATGCCCTAATTTTGTCATTTTTTGAAATACCAATTGCGATTGTTGACAAAATAATCTATATTGGATTACTTGCCAAATTAATATTCAGATTTTACAATATTCAGATTTAACAGAGCGAAAAACAGCTCAACATTAATGATTGTGAATTATGATTCCGATCACTCTCCAATTAACAGGAAGCCTATAGTTACAGGCACTGTGCTTTGCAGTGGAACTTCAGTTCAACTGTCAAAAATTGGAGAGTATGGAAAAACATGAAATGCAAAAAAGTATCGAAAATTCAATATTATCAGGAAATTTGCTGTTGTCAATCTTTCGCCAAAAATTTTCCTTAAACTGGACACTTGCCATGTTTTTGTGAAGCATCTGGCAAACCTGACTGCGCATGCTTTTAGGTGATTGTGACTAGACTTGACGAGAGAGGGAGGGAGGGAGGGAACAAGCGGGTACGCTGCTATCAGGATCTTCAAAAGCCTCTAACAAACCCGTGTTTTAGAAAACCAGGTGCAACTCTGTATTTTCTCTGGTTGCTACAATTTAAATGTATTACCGCAATTTGGGTTGTTGTAATGCAACAGTTTAAATTATCGATCGTGACGGAGATTTCACAGCGGGAATGGCTTCACGCGAAACGATNAGTTTCTAAACTTCCAGCTCAAAATATTAACATTCTTGAAATTTACCATCAACACCCCGGTCAATGACAGTTTTTCATCAGTTCCTNAAAAAACACGATTTTTNTTTTTTCTTTACAAATATTTTTCCTTGCACAAATCATTTCATATTTATGAGAAAAAAAGCTTACAGCAGTGTATTCAAATACAGTAGAAGACAATGTTCCAGCGCAGTTTTAAGATGCATATATTTGATGTGCACCTGAGCTTGTTTCAAATGGTGCTTCATCAAAAAAGCTGTCCCCGGAAAGGTTTTCCTGAGATCCACACCTGAAGAAGAAACCTGTGAGAAAGAACAGCAAAGACTGGGGCGGCGATTAGCTCAATGGAAGAGTGTCCCCCTCTCAATCGAAAGGTTGGGTATTCGATCCACGGCCACGGAGTGAATCACCATAGCGACCCTCGGGCAAGATCGTTCACCTCAACCGCCCCAGCAAGAAGCAAATTTCAGATTTCGACCTGTCGCCAATTGCCGTAACCAAAATCGGTTAAAACAAAAAAAACATAGCAAACACGCATTAAGTCTGCAATGGTGACATTAAACTGGAATGCCTTCAACGTGAAGCTGAGGAGCACCATTTTGGCAGGAACAGAATAGGATTTGAGATCACGTTTATTGGAATGAATTTGTTTNAATCACGTTCCATCGTTCTGACTGACACTTATAAGTTGCTGAAATTGGCTGAAAGTGCTCTACCAGGTTTTGACCATAAATTGCTGAAGATTTTGTGAATGTTTCACCAATATTTTAACGAATTACTGAACAGGTAGCAGCATATTCAGTCTCTTCCTTCACCCGAGAATTTTTTTCCAATACTTTCTGTTTGCATGTAACATCAACGAAACCATCATTTCAAAACGTGTTAGCAGCAACTAAACATCGTCTTTGTGGAGCAAGTACAGGTAAGACCTGCACATGCATGTGCGTGTGTGCGAGAACCTGCACATGCATGTGCGTGTGTGCGAGAACCTGCACATGTATGCGCGTGTGTGTGAGAACCTGCACATGTATGTGCGTGTGTGCGAGAACAAGTGTTTCAATGGATTTTATTTTTAAAAAGTCGCCCGTTTTGAGAAATAATAAACTACTGTTTGAATCGCAGACTAACTTTGGGAAACCAAAAGTTAAAACCGACAACAGACGAAATGTTTTTGTCACACTTGCGGCAAAGACCGGCACTGAAAGTGTATCCGGCTGAGTGCGGTGATGAAACTGATTTGTTGATTCAACTCTAACATCAGAAAGACTTTTTCCTGGAATTAATTTGATGTCGTATTATGTTGGATCCTTCAAAGCTATTTTCACGTCGTAAACCTTGAGACGCTACGTTACAAGCTTTTCATGAGGCGGCCCAGACTCTTGGTCAATCATATTTTAATCTGAGATTTTGCTAAAGTTAGCTAAGCCCCTGCGTCGTAACTACGTTTGTTGCGAAGCAAACTATACTCTCAAGCAACAACCTAGTTCAGAAAAATTGGATCAAAGGCTTCGTCAAAACAGGTTTATTAATCCACCCTCCTGGATCCTAGACTGAAGACAACCCTAAAAAGGTACGAAGATAAGAAGCAATATTGAAAACATGTAGATCAAGGCCAGATTGGACAAATAGCCAGCTTCAAGACGGAGACCATATCACTAGAGCCGTTCGCATCTCCGAACGATATTTTTGGAAGAGTCAATCTGAGTCAATCTGATATTTTGTGTGTGCCTAAAAACTGTTGAAGATCGCCATAATGACATGTCAACTTAAGCACCTGAAACTAGATTTCTGTGACAGTAACTTCAAAAGCATATTCACGAAAAAAATGTTTAAAATATTTCTGCGGCTGATTGATGCGACCTGGACTGGCCAATGACATCACTTGGCGCGTTGCCAGTTGATCGCACGCTATTGCTTGACTGATAATGTCGCGCGTGGCGTCTTTACAACGTGCTCCCGCCGGACGTGTATCGTTACGCTCGATGCAGTAAAAGGACGTAATCAAAAATAACTGCACGTCAACTCAAATCAAACGAATCAATCTCATGCTGCTGCTAGGGGAGACGTTTTACACGCGTCGTCAATGGATGGAAACATCGCCACCATCACTTTTATGTTTCACGCGCAACTTTATTCTTGCTTTCCACCTCAGCGTACATCACACGCAAGTTTTGGTGAAAAAGTTGTTTGCGCAGCTGCGTCTTCAGCGACAGTGAATGTAAACAGCAGAAATAATAATAAACACCAACGATGTACAACTTCTCCGTTTTCCGGCCCTTTTAAGTACTTGACTAGTCAAGCGGTTGCAACAAAGACGTAGTGTTCTGCACACGTATAACGTGCGTTTTCCACAGTTCAATCCACAGTTTTTAGCCAATACAACAGTCACAAAGTGAAATAGACAACAAACAAAAGAAAAAGTTACGAAGAAGTCTACAGCTGCAGTCAGATGTTGCACATGCAGCTGAAAAAAACTTGATCAAATCTGGATTAGCTTATATAGTTTCAGTCTTCTTGTTTAACTTACGCAGTTTTTTTTAAAGTTCGGCCAAACGCAAGCAAATGCCTTTGGAACAAAACGAGCGCAGCAACAAAGCAACTTACTGGCAATTTTCCTGCTACGAACGTTTGTCAATTTAGGACGAAAATTTGAAAAACCACTGAAACGCGTGATCGCTTGGACGAATATCTGAGAAAATGCACGGTGGCACGTGAAAACTGGGGTTACACACAAGTTCTCTGGTTTCTTAGCAAGGCTCCTGTTTCTCTTCTTAAAACGGTTGTTTCCGAATGCAAATGAAACTTATTTGCAGAAGGTTTAACCAGTTTTAACTTTGTTACAAGAAACTGGGTATAAAATACGTCCGCTCCTCCACTGCCCTGTGATCGTTTTCTGTCTCTTACTCCTACAACAAGCCCAAGTTGCTCCAACGGTCTGCTTTTATAAAACATGTTCATAACGTTACAGTGGAAAATCGATAAAGTTTTCGCATATTAGCTATTTTACCATGCACAGTTCCAGTCTGTTCCTTAGTCCTTTTGATTTGGCTCGCGTTAAAGGTCCACCAACATGAATACAGCCACTAACAGGCAAAGTGCAATTTTAAACTGCTGCCGGTGTCCAGCGTTACCAGAGACCCTCTGACTGAACAGCAAAGCATGCCTTAGTCTTAGTCTTTCAGCCATACATCAACTCTGTCCAAGAGCACTCGGGCGAGAATTGAAAATGGGCCTATATACGCGTTTTGTCTTTGCGCCAAGCTTTTTATTGCTATTCACTGAATTGGCCACAATAAGCGCGTAGTCTGTGTTTGGCAAAGAAAGACTATGTCCATGTCAGATCGGTGAAAGGCTGCTTTACAAGAGACCGGCGTTTTATGTTGAATTCGACGAGGCGACGATCTTTTGTGCACATCAGTATTCAGCCATGGTTTATGGTCTTGTACAAAACGTAGCTGGAGCTAAAAGAGCTGACAAATAACCCGGTTCAATCTTTACGCACTTCCTTTCCTAACGTGCACCACTGTCGAATTCCTAAATAGACTGTGCGGCAAGAAACCTAGAGCCAGAAACGATCTACAGCGCGACCTTTCTGTGGTACATATATCGACGACTGTCTGGCAAGCGTTGTAATTTTCAGACAATATGTTGTTCACAATGCACGTGCCTTTTGTCAGTTCTGAACAGTACAAAGCGAACAAAAACCGTATAGAAATTGGCTGTTTTCACCCATTCTTTGTTATGGATCTCAACCAACAAATCGTCTTTGTTTCGCAACAATGCGCAATATGTCTTTCCAAAAGCAGGAACAAAACTTCTAAACCGCTTTGCGTTGCCCGCTCTATACGGTACAAAGAAGATTTCGATCTGCTTCCGACTCATTGCTATGCTATTATATCAGACTCATGGTCGACTCATTGACTATACAGCCTTGGTGCAAGAGCGGTGACCAAGCAAAACCATCGGAACTTTCATGATATGAACACATGCACGGTCGAAGTCGTCAGCCTGCGTGTTGTGATTGAGTTGGTAATTATGCTGATGGCAATACATGCCGAGGGCGGTCAACGACTTTGCACCAATCACAGCTTTGTAGCAATGACGTCTGAAAACAAAATTCAAATCGAAAACTCGTGCTCAGTCACTAATCGTGCTTGGATTTTATCGGAGAAAAGCTGCGCAAAACACTAACGGTTAAGTTGGTGTTGGCCAAGTATGTATGAAATATAAGATTCCATTGTTTTAGTAACGCAACACATCTGTTACAGCAGGGGTTCTTAAACTGGCTCGGTGAGCCCCCTAGGTGTCCATGAATGTAATTTAGGGTTCCGTACACCAACCTCCAATCATAAAAATCGTCTAGTCTCTGTCCATTCGGGCCATTATTATTAATCTTAATCGCACCACAACTATAGTCAGACATGTTCATGTTGCAAGTCGACTGGCCTTTTATATTCGATTTTGGTGACATAATGTGGCGACAGGACGAAACCTGAAGAGAGGTTGAAGTAATTATGCCAAGAAGAGACCAAAATGTAATTTCATGATAATCAAAAAAACTTTGACAACACGAAGGTGTCCGCAGCGGTTTTGGGTGCAGTGAAAAGGGTCCTCAGCCACAAAAAATTTGAGAGCAACTGTGTTACAGTTTTTGCCCACTGGAGTTTTTGTGAAAAGTACTTTATTCCTTTTGGGTGATTGTGTTTATTTCTAGATCAAAAATAGAGTACGAGAAACAACTAATCTGACAAAATGGAAGATTTTTAATATGTTTGTACGAATGTAGCATTACATTTGATTTCAATTCCTTGGAAAACTAAATTCAGTTCTTTTGACAACGAAAAGGATTGTTCACATCATTTCACATCATTACGTAAATGTTAGACATACAAACTTAAATCACGCATACACTGGTCTTATTGAGTGACCGGTAGGTAATAGGGCAAAGATCAGTTAAGGTCAATCGATTTACAAAGCGGTTAAGTGCCCAGTGTTCATTAAAGAAACGTGGGTAAAGGAGCAAAACGAGTTTTTCTTTGCCTTACCATTGCGATATAGAACCTAACACTGCTTTTCAACCACTCAGAAGCAGAAAAAAAGAAACAATTCCACAACTTTCAACAAACCAAGAAGCATATTTATAATTTTTCCACTTTTCAATGAGTTTTGAAATTTTGTTGTGACTGGCACCAGGGCCGATTTTAGCAAGTGCGGGCCCAATTTGAAACACTTCTGCGGGACCCCACTCAGGGGTGTGTAGAAATTTTGAGGGGGGCATCAAGGCGTAATGATAGCAATCGGTGATGTTACAAAGATCCAAAAGGGTGACGCCAAGACCTCTCCAGCAGAGGCTTCAATGGGCAGCGTCTTCAAACCCAATAAATCAAAGAATTACAACCCTCATTAATACCTTCTCTCTGGCCAGGCACTTGCCTGATAAGAAGGGAGGTATGAGTGTACTATCTGCACAGACGAGAGGTAGTGAGTGCCGTGCTAGTGGGTATCCAGAGCTGAAAATTTTGCAGTAGTAGCAAAAGATTCTATATTTTTCACGCCAATAATAATACCCATGGTTGACCTACCGCTTCACCATTTGATGGTAGGCCTATTCTTTTGCAGTGAAACTTCGAAAAACGTGTCTTATCACTCTCAGTTCTGGGGAAGACTTCTATTATGATTGCAAGCGGTCCTATTTGGGATAAATAGTCCAGGGTAGTCTTAGCATTCCGACTCATGACACTTGCTAAGTAGCAGGATCATTCGTTCATCCAAATTTTGAATTTTCTTGCTCGCATGCCTCGTCAGATGCACCATCCGACGAGATCCTTCTTTGTCAGAACCAACACTTACGAAACGACTCATACTGTATCACTTCCCGTACATAAACTTCCACTTTGACTATCTGGCGTAACATAACCAGGGTGGCTACTTACTACGTTGTCGCCATCTTCAATGTGAGTGGCATTTGGGTTGTCCAACGCAACTTTCTTTTTTTATGCTTCGGTTTGTTTTGCCTTAGCTTTAGGTCCCTTTTTGGCTGCCACTTAATACTTTCGGCCAATGTCTCTTGGTCTTTGACTCACAATATTTAGCTTAGTTACAGAAAAAAAAAAAACTATTCTGAAATAAATAGCCCAAAATCAGCTGTAGGATATAAACACCTGCCTGTCACTACATAGACTACTTCACACGTGGAAAATGATTACAGTGAAAACCACTTAAAAGAGCACCGAAAAAAAGTACAATGCGCTTATTATTGAAGCAGCTTTTGAATACCGCGGAGAAGGTTAAAAATTATTTTCTCTATTTACACTAAAGAAATATATGAAATGATTGTAGATGCCCTAATAAGTTTAAACCTACTTTTTAATATTTCAAAACAGGCAAGTACTATAGTCAGGGGGCGGAGCCAGACATTTTCATTTGGGGGGGCCACTGGAGGGGCCAGTTTTGCAACAAGGGGAGCTG
>JGI24159J19872_10014909_pt1 | contig 10029 bp, 9 predicted proteins | sample Ectturendosymbi4_FD_19872 | JGI IMG/M metagenome (IMG submission 19872) | reverse complement strand
TGCGTTACGTTATATCTCTATCTCTTGGCCCGATCAAGCGGTACCGACCCGTCAGTGGCGAAGGTCGACCGAAAAGGCAAACATTTGCGTCGATGCTCGTGCGATTAAAAGGGGGGGGGGCACAGCACAAAAGGTCCAACTGTGGTAACGAAAGCGACGTCTGGTGACCTTGTTTCGGATCGCATCGAGATAGTTTGCGGTGAGAATCACTGCTTTTATCGTTAACAAGTGTCTTGCCATACTTCGCCGCCTTGACTCAGATCATAACAGGATGGTGGTCCAGCAAATCAATGGTGATGTTCTGTAGATAGCGCGCGTTTCCATATTTAGCCGGGCGTCGCCCACCTGTGTTTCCATGAAGTGTTGCGAACGGACATGAAAGCGAGATCGTGTTTTGAAACTTGAGTCTGATGAATGAGGGAGAGCCGTCTGAGTTTTCACCATTCGTGTTTTGTACAACACCTTGTGGCTATTGCTGACACACTGCATTTGACGGCTTCAACTGAACAATACATTTGCTGTGAATAGGTGCAGTCGCTTTATCATAGAAACCGAAAGTATAGGGTGTGGTAACATTTCTCTGAAGCTGGAAGCAGATGTAGCATTGTTGAATTAGTGGTTATTCTGCTGAAGTGCTACACAAAATCAGAATTTATTGGGTTTCTGTTGTTACTGGAACATGTTTCAAGTGATGCTGTGGCGTCGTGCCTGGATGCTAAATTAAGTTTTTTGAAAAAAACACAGCCGAAAAAAATGTAAATGGGATGAACGATTCAAGAAAGACGTAGTAAATGGGATGAACGTGTCAAGAAAACTGTATCGCAAGAGGCGAAGCTAACGTGCAGTCAGAAAAACGTTTACACTGTTTGCTCAACGCATTCAACTACACCTGTAGCACAATTCCACAAAGAGCGCTGTGCAGCTTGTGAGGTGTGATCTCCTGACCTTTGACATTTGTGAGGTGGGTGGCTGATGTGGGTGTTCTACGTTGTTTGGGAGAGTATCCCCAGAAAATTCCGAGAAGTTCTACTGGTCACGTTCACAGAACACTAGGATTGTGCAGCACCACACTGTCAACTTTAAGTAACTTGGAATATCGTTCAATTTTCATCACTTCGTCATTGAATGTCTTGAGATCATACTGCCAGGCCATTCGATTAGGCTGCGCCTCAAGCAACTTCAAGTTTTTGGGTTCAGGAGGTCAGGTGGTGTTTTTCATTTTTTTGGCAGTTTCCTTTGCAACATATATACACAGTTATTAACTGTTGTTCCCCCTTCGTTCACCCCTATACATATCCCGCTCTTCATGCTTATCGGTCAAGGTTGCTTTTTTCGCCGAGACATTTCGGTCATTTATTCGAAATGGCTTAAAACGCCCTGTCATCTTTCGTTTTTCGACATTTATTGACCAAGCTGATGTATTTTTGTCGGTCATTTCGAAAAAACAAATTTCGGTCAATGACCGAAAACATAACCCGGTGTCAGCGCATCTTGAAAAGCGCAAAAACCTGCTTGTTGTGTCTTCTAGTTTCTCTTACTTTACATTTTCGATACCCTGATTAAACAGAAACTGCTGCGCACGTCTGTCACCCCCCCTCCCCAGTAGGCGAGAGGTTTGTTTCATCAACGATTTTATTTTTGAAAAGGGGGAAATGGCTGCAGGAAAAAAATTAAGCGCTAAAACTAGCAACGTGTTTGCTTTTGCACGTTTTTTTTTTCAAAAAAACTGACAGGCGGCAATTTCGAAAATGAAACTGCTACATGTGGAGCATTTTTTAATTTAGCTTTGATGCTTTCAATGACGCAAGCGTAGGTTTGAAACTAGAATTCAATGCAGTGAAATGTACATTGAGGGAACGTGTAATTGAGATCTCCAAGCTTGTCGTGTTTTACCGTGAAAGTTGGAAAAGCAGCCTTTGTTGCATACCTTATAGATAGACGGTTACGATTTACGTTTAAGTTAAACCTGCATTCAGCAATGATTTTATTGTTGACAGACAGCCAGACCAGAAAAAGAGTTCTGTAAATCTTGCTGTCGTAAATTATTTTACACGTCCTTGCAGGAAATTCGTCTTGCTGTCGAACACTAGCTTTTTGTTGGTTATGGAAAGCACAAGTAAAAGTGTTTTGAGTACCAAGTGTGTGCCTTGTATATATAGGAATGTCACACATGACTCCCGACGATATATTTAAACGCTTATCAATATACTCTCGTAGGCTGACATATCTAGTAAAATGTCGCCACCACTCGTTTCTTTATAGCGCACGCGCAACGATTGGAGAAAAAACATAAATTGTTGTTGTGGGGAGGTTAAGCCAACCTCACTTGAGGTTTGGTCTCTTGATCGGTTTCAAGCCTCTGGAAAGGCAGCGTTTCTCACAGCGCTGCCGAATATTAAACGCTTATTCCAATCTTAATTGACACCCTGGGCCTGTCGACTTGCCTTAATAGACCTTTGACGCAAACAGGACATCCTAGCTGGGTGTCGATTACGTGCGAGTGAAGCGAGAGAGACCACATACATCCGAGTTTAAACTTGTTTGAATCGTCGGGATAGTGCAACAGGGACTGCTTCCTGATGACTTCCACGTGCGTTCCGCAGCAAGGCTGCACTAGTTGCATCGCAAGTTTTTTTTAAAGGTTACTGCGATACTGGCACAGCAGAAAATGTACAATCGCGTAAGACCCGTAGGCACCTGACTATGCTGCGATCGTAATCCACGCTCGTTTCTTATTTCTGCCACACTTGATGCGCTTTTGTGCCAGCGAAAGGCAGCATCAGCAAAACAGTTTCGTTGTTTGCGAAACGAGGACGCATCAACAAAGCAATTTCGCGCGCCTCGGAAGCAGGATAATGAAAATGCGAAAGTGTTGCCTTCGGGGTAATTGCAAGTTGCTGAGCTGCAAATTCCGACCTTACGCTGCCGAAGTTCAGGTTGAAAAAATATATTTTTTAAGTGACGTTCTCTAATCTGCTTTCACATCAAATAGTTGAAGTCACTTAATATTCTGTGCATTAGCCAAGTTTTATTATCCCTCATGTAGCATTGCATTTTATACCGAGATATTGCTCTAATTGCTAAAAGTAATAAACNTTCCGAGCGCAATCAAAAGGGTTGGGCTTGCGTTTATTAAAATAAGAACACATNCTTCGAGCATGAAACCGCGGTGCTTTGAGTACTAAGGTTNCCTTTTAGTTGGCTATACAAATAGCAAAACATGTACAAAATCTGCCTATTTCAAGGTTATTTTCCGCATGCTACAATAAAAAACTTGTTGGAAAAACAATTGCGATATAGAACGCCTGGCGTAAGATAGACCACAAAAACTAGACCGAAAGTTCAAAGTACTGAAAAAATACCTGCTGGCGGTTGTGGGCCAGCGAGTGAAAGCTTTGCGGAACGAATTGCACATCACTAGTTTGTAGACGCAATGCCACATAAAATTGAAGCACTCCGAGTTTTCAGTGTTTACGACTACGAGAGTTATTCGAGAAAGCGCGGGTGCGGAACTGGGAGAATATTTAAACGTCCCCCGGTCTGATTCTTTTCTGTGTACACTTCAGGTCCAGACGTCGCGCAGACATAACCTTCCTGCTGCCTATTTCAGAACATGCGTGCCTGAAACTTTCGGCATTTGCTAAGATTTCCGTGGAATGGAGACATGAAATAACCGAAAATATTCAAGTATACAGATGTTCCGTAGTGACCAAGCATGTTTACATGCTGAAATAATCGTGACGCATGTTTACTTCACTCCACCACTGGACCACGCGTGCAGTAGGTTGAAAGTGCCACGCTGTCAGACTNGATATGAGTAACAGCATTAGTAAAACGAATTGTGTGTCAGACTACACTTGCGCTACGCGCTACACCTGTTTTTGTAACCACAGTAACAAGAGACGGGAGTAACTAAATGTCACAAAATCGTTGCAAGATCCCAGCGTACGCAAATTTCCAACAACTGCTTTCCACGCCATGATTGGCGACACGTCTTGAATTAAAATAATATCAGTCTAGTTAATGCTGTAAATGTGAGTTTACAACGTGTTGTTGTGGCTTTCTTGCCAACATATGCGACTGAATTTGATATGTGTGGGATAAAAGCTAAAGTTGCCTTATTAATGTGTCATTAGTTTTAACTTCAAGGAAATAATGGTACGCTTTGTTTTGCCAGCTGTGAACCAAGGCTTGGAAATGACAATACCATGTCCTGAGGAGACTAGCATGTCAAACCCAGCCCGTCGGGATTCGAACCGTGGAATCCGCCGAAAGTTGGATGTGCTGTTTGCAGGTAAAATAGGTGTTTCTTCAGCTTTGCAATATGCGCAGTATTGACGACACTGTGTCCGCTTTTTAAATGACTCTGATGGAGAAAATGACCGCAAGTTTAACACGTAAAAGGTTTTAGTCGCCACCACGTATTGCCAGTATACTGTAGATGCTTCAGTGTTGTTTTGTTTTAAACTTAAAAGTTTCAATTTTTTTTTCACTTGATCAATTNAAAAGGAAAACGAAAATGTCTTGAGTCGTCTCCACCTGCAGATCTTCGCATTTTTGAAAAGTCATTGATTTGTTAGGTATTTTGAGCAATATCGAATTATTCTGAACTCTTTCACGGGCATCACACGCGCAACAGTTACAAACACCGCGTTCCAGCAGGGTTTTGTGCAAAATTCCCAAGAGGATGTTTGGGTGCGTTGGTCAGCATCGATGTTACCAAAACAAATGAAAAGCAAAAATTTGTGAAACAGGGAATTGCATAAGCGTTGTATGTTGAGTTGCATCGGTGCATCATAAAACTCTTGATACCATCAACTTTCGTTGACACCTTCAAAATGACCTCTCGGAAAATTTTAAGATCTTCTTTTGGGTCGCGAAAGAAACCATGAAAATAATCACCAAACAAGCCAGTGCGTGAGGAATTCTTACTTGTTTTCTTTTTGTGCCACACGTTGCAACCAATACGATAAATTGGACAACTCGACGTCATAGCTCCCTCACATGTGATGTAATAACCAGATGGGAAAACCACTACTTACATCCGGTTGAAGTTGATCTGCATCGATATTTAACATTTGCTCTGTGACCGAACAATGGGTGGACTACGCGCACAGCTGATCAATCAGTGCGACCTGGTTTGTACCGTGGGCTTGATTGCGTCACTGCTGCAGAAAGTGAACGGCAGTTGTCTTGCCATGACGTCACATGGTATAGAGCACGGAACCGTTTGGTGGTCGGTGGATAGTTGAAGTCGGTTCGCGACTGGGTCCGTGTGCATGGCAGTTCCTCGTTGTGACGGCTCGTCGCGTAAACGACCACCCATGAAATTAAGGATGACGCATGCCGCGCCCCAGCAAGCAAGACTCCAAATTAGCCTTTCTTTCGGGGCAGTAGCGCGAGCAGAGCTCTAGCGAAGGCAATTACCGTGGAAAGTAGGTTGGCTAAAACCAATAATGCTGAACTGCCCATGCCCGGCTGCATAGCCAGTGCAAACATACNCTTATCGGTCAGTCGTTGCGCCAGAAGTATAAAATATCAGCCTTATGTTCGCTGTGGGACGCGAAAGCGGGAGCGAGGACAATGGTCTTTGTTTTGTCGGCGCATGCCGAGTATCGTACGTTTTATAGATGGCGAAGGCAAACAAACGACATTCGGTTCTCAATGACGTTCACCAAGTCCCGGGGTTCATCGGGTCAGAACGGGGGGGTCAATCGAAAAGTGTATTTGAACAGGATCGGACATAATCCCTTTCGAAACGATTGGTGATTTAACCAATGTAGAAAAGCTTCGACAGGCAGCGCTCAGACGACGAGTTTTGTTAAATGAAGCACTATTATGTCGTCATAAGTCGCAGCGGTCACGCACTTATTAGTAAAGTTAAAGGGCGGTCTCGCATATTGGCGGTGACGTTATTGAACAACGCTGACGACTGCTCTTCGTAATTGACATCTCAGCATCTTATTTTCAAACGTTTTCGCAGCCTGTTATGTCTGTATGAGACAAAACCATCTTATTAGGTTAACGAACTTGGTTGATTTTACTAATGTTTTTCTTGACATCTTTAAAGTAGGTGGCAGAAATACCAGATTTGAAATATACTTTAGTGGTGGTTGGATTTTAGGTTAAACATTTGCAGCGCAAATTTCTCCCAAGGTTGTCTTACAAACTCAATTGATCCTGGATGTGTGACTTCCTGAAAATTTCAGTCATCTTTCGTAGTGTAGTACGAGCAGAACCGTCGCCAGAAAATCTTCAATAGGGGGGATTTACGGTTGTGCAGGGGGGCTTCGTATTCTGAAAATTTGGCAAAAACTCCACTGATTTATAGTATTTCATATTTCAATTTTGGGAGCTTGGAGCTTTGTTTGGACGGGGTACGCCCCCCTTGCCGACGGGTCTGAGTAAGAGGTCAGGTAACAATGTCATTTGTCTCCGCCTTTTTGATGATTCCCATCACGTTTACCTGCGATTGTAATTGCTGGATAAATAAACGTTTTTGAAACTTCCTTCAGGTTCATCGAAGATGTTACGGATTCAGGAAGGTAGAGGAGACCGCGGAGCAGAGATCTATGTTCCCGAGCTTGGCAAGGAACACAACCCCAACCTTGTCATCATGGTCCGAAATCCGAACTCGGCTCACGTCACCAGCAGCCACAGGCGGCGCAAAAGAGCATTAGACGCTGATTTTTGCTTCCGCAGGAATCCGTCCGAGACGAACTGTTGTTTGCGTGAACTGTACATTGACTTCCGAAAAGATCTCGGATGGCACTGGATTCACTCACCAACTGGCTTCAAGGCAAATTTCTGCGCCGGTGCTTGTCCATATATGTGGAGTTCGGACACTCAGTACGCCACCATACTCAGCTTATATAAAACAATGAATCCGAACGCGTCGTCGGCGCCATGTTGCACCGCAAAAGAACTCGACCCGTTGATGGTCATGTACTATCGCGATGGCAAATTCACATTCGCCAGCTTGCCAGACGCCATTCTTCTTTCTTGCAAATGCAGTTAAGTTGGTTGCGAAGGATTGGCACTGCGCGTCACGCGACTGCGCAGCAAGCCGAAGCCTGAAGTGTTTGTGTTGCGTCTTGTGACTATGACGCAACAATCGGAGCAAATTGAAGGTTTTGGTTTGTTGCCAGCTGCCCTGACCAGCAGCGCTTTCCTCCTGTTATCTACTCACCGTACAGTCGACGCCGGGCGGGAAGTCATTGGTTGGAGCCCTCCGACTCCACGCAGCTTGCAGATCAGCATCATCAGCGATATCCGTGATGATAAACAGCAGACGGGGTTGGCAGCGCCGTTCGACCCGTAGCGCGATAAGCAATTGTGCCAACATCAATCGCTGTTGTTCGCCGATGCTTGGGCGTCTTTACAACTGTTGGTAACGCGTTCGAAGAGGATATGCGTAAACAAGCCTGCCTGCGTCCCCCACTAAAAGTCTAGATGTGTTTGATCACTTCCTGTCACTGTATTTGTTGCTCGATCCACGCCGACTACCTGCTTGCGAGCCTGTTGCTTGTTTGAGCATGTCGACGACTGATGCTTTATAAGTCCAGAACCTCGTTTGCAAAAATGCTCCTTGGCTGAAAGAGGCCGTTGGTGTTTGAAAATAACCGAGCACGTTTGATCAATTCTATTACAAGCAACCGCTGCTTCATCGTTCGCGAACAAGCTCTTCAGTTGTTGGCACAGCCTTGAATTACAACTATGCCATCAAAATAGTAACTCGTCCTTTATGACGGCGCGCACGCCCGCTGGTTGGGTTGCTGCAGCCGAAACTAACGCGCTGCGCTTTTGCTTTTGGCTGATTTCTTCCCAACTCCAATTCCGGGTTTCCACTTATTTCACGAAGTATGTTCTGCATGCGAAACGTGTGGACATCAACGTGTATCACTCGTTAAGCACACACCTAAACCATCCACAAGCGTGTTTTTCATCGTAACACTTGCCAGGCTTGAGGTCTGCAAAAGTCACTGCAACGAGAAAACCTTTTGCTTGCAGCCGCTGGTAACTGAAGCGCTGTGTTTACTGCTGTTGTCAAACGAACTCTGGGATTTTTATTTATTCAGGACGGTCCGCACGTCGCCTCTACGGATCTTGCCTTGTGTTCACGCGCGCTGCTCTATACTACTTTTCAGCGGCTTTCGTTCTGCTCCCGATTTCGGAAAAATTTATTTCTGCGTTTCCTCAAGCTGACTCGTTCCGCATCACCGACCTGCTTTCCTTATTCTTTTTTTGTTTACGTTAACTTGGACCCACTCCTGTAAAAAGCCGCGCAAACTGCAGCGCACTGTGTATGTATGTGTGTGTGTGTGTGTGTGTGTGTGTGTGTGAATGTGCGAGTGTAATTTATATTGTTCACCTTTCAGTTTGTTTTTATTCTGTTTGTGTTGTGATTGCGGATTTGCCACTGGCAAGTTCTTTATGTTAATTTTTAAGAAAAACGAGGCATTGCAACCTTTGGCTTCCTTGTGTTCCGAAGGTCACTTGTCGCTGATGCAGGGTTTGGCTGAAGTCGTGATTGGTTTGTGGAACAAGCTCCGTGGAGCCTGCATGCCGGCAGTTGATTGGTCTGGCTGGCACAAATGCACGATGAACGTGTTTAAAAATCTGCTAATGTCCCACTTCAGTAAATAACTGGGGACGTAAATAGTTTTCGAGGCAAATACACACATCTTCAATGCCAAGTTCCGCTCTGGCAACAAACAGTGATCGGTCCTGATTGATCAAGATGGCAAGGCAAGAGAAGGCTCGGTTGAAGTTGCGACGTAATGCTTCTTGTCTATTAGTTTCAGCTTCGCATGTAGCCAAGAGGAAGAAACTCTTATGAGGCTGAGCCAGTGAGGATTGGAGTTAAGGTTTCAGAAAAAAGGGTTTAAGGTTCTATGAGTTTCGCATCTGGAGCGAATGAAACCCAACTGGAGGCTAAACGGCCAATCAGTAAGATTACGAAGGCGTTTCGAGGCTTGTTCTTTTTAGTTCTCCGAATTTTCGTCTATTCACACCAGCTGACCAGATAAAGTGATCATGGAGCGTTAAGAAGAGAGCCTTTGGCATTTGCTCAAAAGTTTGAAAGATTAAGTTTGATTTTGTAGACCAAAGATTCTAAAATTTTCGTAATCTGAAAATCTGCATAGGCTTCTAGCTGGCTGCGGGGAAAAGACATAGGTCTTCAAAGTTTTTTACAACTGAAGTCACGGCCAGTGGCGATTCTAGAATGAAAAAAGCGGGGGGGCCACTGCAGGGCCAAGGAAAAAGTAGGGGGGCAGCATAAACATCTATCTTGCATGGTGATTTTTCATTGTTTTGGAGATGAAGTTGCTATGATTAACGCTATCAAACCCAACATAGGCTTGTGAATATCATTAAAAAGAGGAACTAGCATTATTAATCACTAGAGACACGTGAACGTCACTGTAGATGCAATACACACGTAAATTCTGTGCTAACCATGCAACTTCCACAGCACTGCACATGTAAATCGAAATATCGTTTTCCGTGCACAATTGTGCCAGCCTCACATGAGCGAAAGCAGCTTTAGAAAGTGAATACGATTCACATGAAAGCGAAATGGTTCCAACCACGAATTCCATCATGACACAGACACAAGTAGGCTGTTGATAGCCAACTAGTTTCATCAAAATAGTCTTGTTACAAAGCACATAAAAATAAATCATCTTCCAACGGTTTGGTGACTACTGACTAATTCGTTTTTGTGGTAGCTTATGGACATTTTGTGATTGTGGTGTAACAATAATAATGTTATGCAACTACTATTACGAGTGTGCAGCGTGGATAGGGTGAGGACTATTCAATGCAGTATGTCATGGATGGGCAAATAGCGGCCCGCGGGCCAAATGTGGCCCGACACAGCGTTTTCAGTGGCCCGCAGAAGCATTCAGGAAAATCTTAAAATCTGTTCCTCCAACTTCTCATAGTCATAGTAAATATTAGTGCTGAGGCTATAAACCGAGACTTGCTTCTACTCTCATAAGAAGGCACGGCCCTCCGCTAAATGCG
>JGI24159J19872_10014908_pt1 | contig 10029 bp, 6 predicted proteins | sample Ectturendosymbi4_FD_19872 | JGI IMG/M metagenome (IMG submission 19872) | reverse complement strand
TGAGAGACCGCAACTATTTCATCTGAATATCGAGACTGTCATAAAGCGAGGTTTTAATGTATTTTGGTTGCGGTTATGCAGTGAGGTTCTCCTGTATTTTAAGAGACCGTTGAAAAAATTTGGGAAACCGTTACGGTCCCCCAAAAGGTGTTAACAGAAACACTGAGAGCAGCTTTAAATGTCCTTTACTTTACGAACCTGGACTTCGAAGTAGTGGTTTTTCTACCATTTACGCTCGCAAATAGGCAAAATACGATGAAAGATTGGTAGGGCGGCAAATGATAAAAGTACTTGCACGACCGACAAATAATGCGGAACAATTTATGGACAAAGAAGTTCAATTTAAGTGCGATTACTTCACAAAGTTTTGCGCTGGTTTGCATGAAATTTTTGGCTTCCACAGGTTCAACCTCTCATCTTTTGTCGTTTGTTTCAATGTCGCAGGGTTAATTATATTTTGACAAGATATTAAAATATCTAGTCTATGTTACCATCTTCCATGAAGCAAATTTGCAAGACTTTTTCAAAATGCAGATGACCCACAACGAACTAAGAACTTTCCAAAACAGAAGGATCTTTCGAGAAATGAACAACGCTACGTTGGAAGAAATGCCAGCAAAGTTGATGCGACAGACGTCTTGATCTGTTCATTGCGAGTTGAATCACTACCCTCCAAGGTTCCAACGCGGTATTGAAAGTATTGAATTGTGAAATTGGATTTCAACACCTTGTAAAAGTATTGAATTTGGCCAAAATGTACATTAGGTATTGAAAAAGTATGAAAATTTCAAATGCAGTCATTTTTTATTCAAATTTCGTTTTTTACCGCTTATGACGGTTTTGCAAACGTTTTTTGCGTTATGTTCCATGAATCAAATTTTGGAAAAATGAAGATAACTGATGGTATTAAAGTTCTTAAATTTAATATTGAAAAGGCTGTGTAAAGCAAGGAAAATGTTGTTTGAAACTGTGTGGGAACCCTGACACACCTTGTTTGCAATAGCTGCAGGTCTACTGCACAAGTACCAACCAAATTCTATCCATAAAGAGCAGGACATGGTGAAGCGCAGATACGCCCTGGCATGAGAATTGAGCACATTTTAATAACGTTCTCAGTAATTAGAGGGAATTTATGGTTTGTTCAAACTGAGATAATTATTTGCTAACAATGAGATTTATCAAGCTTTATACAATTCTCGAGCGCAAGGAGTATCTCGCAAAATGAAACAATCTGCCCAAGCGCTACGGCGCGGGACCCCAGAGGCGCGGGGTCCAATGCAGCTGCATCGGCTTAAGGCCAGCCCTGATTAGGATCGTAGTGATAAATAATTATTTCTATAATCTTGGTAATGTGTTTTACAGCTAATTTGCGATCTGATTCAATCACTAGGTGCTAAATTGGCGTGAAATTTAGTCCGAGTACGGAAAGCAGTTCTTTGAGCTTTTGGCAGTAATTTAGCGCCCGGTTCTTTTTGTCGGAAAAAGTGTTTCACACCCTCAAACATTTTTGCCACCCTGCGGCTATGCACCGTGCGCTGCGATGCATTTTTTCTGTTGGGTTTGTCAAGCTTTACTGAACTAGCTGCTAAGACCACAGACATTCTCCGACGCAGTATGTGTTTATCGCTTGCTCGCGTTGAGGTAAAGAGAGGGCGAGAACGTAATAACGTCACAGAGACTTATTTTAACACAAATTCGCACATTATGGTGTCACATGTACATGCAAGCCTCAACATCCCTGTTTCTTCGAGAGCTAGTTACAATCCAAAATTAGAACTATTGGTTTACGCAGGCCTAACACAAAATAAGGTAGTACAGAAAAAGTTCAGCAATATGAAATGCTTCGGCTATAAGACGTTTGCTAATCACAGGTGTCAGGCATCCAGGGCAGGTGTTAGCAAGTGCGGGGCCCGATTGGAAACACTTTTGCTTCTGCGGGGCCCCACTCAGGGGTGTGTAGAAATTTTTGGGGGGCTGCATCAAGTTATGATAGAAATCGGTGATGTTAAAAGCGATGTCTGAAAGGGTTATACTAAGACCTGCAGAGACTTGAATGGACAGCGCCGTAACAACCAATAAATACATAATGTGAGTGTAGATCTCCCAATAAGTTTAAACCTACGTTTTAATTTTTCAAAACAGGCAAGTACTGTAGTAGCCTCAAACGTCCACGAAAGTTATTCCACTTACCACCTTTTCATACTTTTTGCAACTTTCAATTTATTGGGCACTATCTCAGAAATTACGACGCCAATCTGTGAGATTGATGCCATAACCCTTTTTTCGGTAGTATCTCATGATGAAATTTTCACCACAACAACATTATGAGGCTTACTTCACTTGAACTTCTGTTACTTTGCAAATGGCTTAACCAGGCCCGTAACCGGCTTGGGACACCAGGGGTTGAAGCGTTCTCTGAGAGGGACCCAAATTTTGTAAACTATGCCTAACACATTTTTCCAGGAGGGAGAAAAATTTCTAGGGGGCTTCGTCCTCCCTGGTTACGCGCCTGGGATTAACTGTTAGTAATTTTATGTTGCTTTTTAAGGAACCGTTATTTTTTGCACAACTAAAATAGTCATTCACAATTATAACTAGGTTTATTTCAACAGTTTTCGACAATCTCAGGTTGCCCCATCAAATCTCCACGAGGGAGCATGAAAAAACGCTATTAAAAGAGTGATTAAGCACTAAGCAGCACACATGTGTAATTACGAACTAAACGTTAGCTTCATATTAGAAGACAACTAGCAGTAACTGTTGAAACATCAGCAAGTATCGAACCGTATTTTGCAGCTACTATCGAAAACTAACCTGTCAAAACCGAAACACTTTCCAAATGAAACAAAAAACAGCTTCAAACCTAAAGCCCTCTCTGCCTTAACGAGGTGCCATGAAAAATTTTGGCTGCACATTACTGAAGACAGTGACCATTCTTGCTAAAGAATTTTGATGAGGGCGAAATCGCGCATTTCACTTGGATTTTTATTTTCGTTGGCAATGGATCCCACGCTTACAAAATACTGTGGGCCCCGCCAGGTTTTTTCTTAATGTTTGACCTTACTGACTGAAAATACATTCTGAGAGACCGCAACTGTTTCATCTGAATACCGAGATGACTGCAAAAGCGTAAAGCAAGGTTTTTGTGTGTTTTGATGGTGGTAATAAACATGGGTGGCGGAACATTTTTCAAAGTGGGGGGGCACAAATGCAAATAAAAAAACTATAATTTTTGTGGTTTAAATTGTTAACTGTGATGTCACAAACATTGAAATGTGACGTCATTAACTTTTGTCAGCAGGTTTAAGCAATTTTATGCAATATTTTATAAGCCCTCAACGACCTCTAACTACAGGCGCATAGCTAGAAATTTTCATAGGGGGAAAACAACAACCAAGTATCAACATTTAAATATTTAATGCTCCTTGTACTTGAAGCATCATCCATAAAACGTACATTTATTTGGCGTTTTTTTCCTGAACAATTGTGTTTGGATGTCAGTCGGAAATAAAAAATCTATTTCCATTGAACTGACAAGTTTAAAAGTTTGTATTTAGAAAATTTACAAGCGCTATTTTGGATGAAAGCCACCATTTGCTCGTAAAAATTTCCTGCAATGCGCTTGTGAAAATCTTGTTGCTATAAGTGCAAGATCTACTGTATGCTTTTTTCAGCCTATATTGCAGTTTAGCAAGAAGTCATTGTGGCCGCCATTATGATTGCGATTTTTTATTTACACGCTTCTGATATACACTGATACAAGTTCAATCGAAGCCGAGTAGAGACTTTGCTCTTAGGCACCGACTTCCGAAGCAAGTCGTCTACAAAACGTACGCGCATATAACACGTGGATCTTGTTTTCAACCAATTCTTGAGCGACTAATTGACGTATGTAGCTGGTCAACGTAAACGGTCGAGCAGGGGTTAGTTCCGGCCCGCAGCCCCTTCGCAATTCATAGTACAGTAACTGTATGGCTCGTCTAGTGGCATTAGGCTATATTATATTTTATGAATCTGCCCTCCTTGCAGCTTCTTGTATTGCATATTAAGGGGGACTTATTTGAGAAACCGCACTGTGTTACAATTGTGCTGTATTTTATATTTTGGGTTTTCGCTATGAACTGTGAAAATCAGGAGTTTAATCTGGTTCAAATTCCATAAATTCCCAAGTTTTAACAACATTATAAACAGCAAAGGAACAGAATTGTTGGTAGAAAATTAGTGCGCCCCGCCATACCGCAGAGTTTGTTTTTGGCCCGTGACGAGGAAAAGGTTGCCGATTCCTGCGGTTTGAAACATGTTTGGATTTTGTAATTACACGCTATGAACTGCGACTGCGGCAGCATGTTTGTACACTACTTAGCCCTACGCTATAAGCTTGCTTCCTTAAAACGATTAGGCATTCAGCTAGCTGTTTAGAGTTTGAAAAATAATTCACAAATATGATAAAGACAATATTGTAAATTGGGGAAAGCTACACATGTCCTCTAAAGTCTAAACAAACTTGCACATGTCTGACTCACTCAGTCTCAGGGTCCTCGCCAGCGGAGGGGCCAGTGGTGCCCGGCCCCCCATTCATGGGCGTCGGAAGGGGGGGTAGGGGGCCTTCGCCCCCCTGAATTTTGAAATTATGAGCAAAAAAGGTTGTTTTTTCAATTTCGAGGGGTAAAAACCAAATTTCACCACTTTTGGCCACCCTGGAAAAACTTGGGAAAACCCCTACTGCCCCCCCCTGGAAAAATTCCTTTCGAAACCCAAGCCCCCATTTGATGTTTGGCCCGCCGGTTGCTGCATACATCCAATCTTGTATTGAAAAAATTCGACCCCTCCTTGTGGTTTGATTTTGGCGAAATCCTGGCAATAAGCCTGCTCAGTTTACAATAGTTGTGTAGTTGCGACAACGAAGCCACAATCGGTTATTTCCACGGCTCTAAATTGAAACACTTGCCGCCGCATATTGACACAATGGTTGCTTGGTTGATTTATAGCCATTTTAACATAACAGCTTTTACCTCAGGTAAAGGTCACCCTAACACTTATTACGCTTCATGGTCAGTTTATTGCTTTGATCCGGTTCGACTACCTAGAAGCTAAAGTAGGATAGGTTCCTCAAAAAGTTTCGCTAATTTGCACTGAAATATTTCTTTGGCTTACACATAAAACGCTTAATTAACCTAAAATTTTTTCGTGCAACTTTTTGGAATTCGGGGGATCATTTGCCCCCGTTCCCCCCACTGGCTACGCACCTGTCTAACTACACCCTATCTATCTATGCCACATTGACTTGAGCACATAAATGTAACTTGTTCTTATGTGTTACTAAAACATATTTAAGCAAAATTCGGAAGTTGAAAGTGGGGGGGCCAGGCCCCCTAGAAAAAAGTGGGGGGGCCTAGGCCCATGCGGCCCCCCAGGTTCCGCCACCTATGGTAGTAAAGCGAATTTATACTTTATTTTGAGAGACCGTTGGAAAAATGTGAGATCCATTTTGGTCTCTCAAAACAACTTGAAAAACACTGGACCCCGCGCCGGCACTGTACACAAGCAGCTTCGATAGAAAGTGTAAGTTTGTGTTGGTTAATAGGCGGAGCGCGGGGCTCCTTTGGCGCGGGGCCGGATTAGAAAACATCGGTCAAATCGGCATAAAACTGGCCCTGGGCATCCATACATGGGGACAGCACAAAAGTATCTACGAGCGGAGAAGCTACAGCAGCCTATGCTTAAAATTATGTCCAAGCAGTTTGACACAGTGTGTTTGAACAGATTCTAATTCGTCAGTACTCATTACAACAAATGATCTGAAAAAGGAGAAAATTAAACGGAAACGCACAAAACTACATCAACTTTTAGCTGTACCCCCGGTGCAATTGATTTAGCGTGCTTCAAGCTGAAAAATAACACAACGTTCTGATCATCGAAAACAAAGGGTCAACGACCTGTGTTACAAAATTGAAAAATTCGTAGGGTTACCACGCGTTAAGCAAAATCAATTGCACTTTTAAGATATTAATGAATATACGCCAATGTTATACAAGGCGATCACCAATATTTATACGATGCCTTTTTTCCTGACACGTGGTTGCACAGGGGAAGGCACCCTGCTTAGACCAGTGGTTGTAACAGTCTTCTGTCCGTGAATCCGTCTTTAGTCTTCTGACGTCTGGAGCCTCAATGTCGCAGAATCAGACAGGTCATGCCTAGACCTGCTAGCTGTACAAACACACACACGAAAGAGAGTTCATGTTAGTTAATCAACCGAAAAGTAGTCCGGCCGTTAGAGGCAGTACTTAATCATCACATCCTCCTTATTAAGTCAGTCCCTACTGTCAGAAAGTGACGAACACTGTTAGTACTGTATATACACAATAAACACAACACTGGAGAGTCTCTCCTCAGACACATGGTGTGGGCCTACTCACTACACTGGTGAAAAAACAATCAAACATCGCACAAGGTTGCTACGGTAATTGGCGAGTTACAGCAGCAGTACAGAAAGCGTGTTGACGGTAGCCAATCCATCGGCAAACACGTTATGCAATACACATTGCAGTACAGCACAAAATACAGGGGGCATCACTCAATATAGTCATTAAGTTTGGCAGGACGCACAATTGGTCTGCCAAATGAAGAAACACGCGTTGAAGCGTTCTCGGCGGCAGTGGAAGGGCATTCAGTTTCTTGGCTGCCATGCTGTGAAGCAGTCTGAGGATGAACAGAAGCACTGGTGGTCGGGGGGCTTGCGTTGAACAAAGTGTCATAATCTCTTGCAGGCATGGGCGTAGCAGTAATCTTGTACAGTTGCCTGCGGTTGCAGCGAATCTGAACATGAGCATTTCGAATTGTGTATGAACGTGGCTCAGGCCTTTCACCCAGGACACTTGCTTCTTTCCACAGTCTGCGTTTCCTATAAAGCACCTGATCACCCTGTTGCAAAGCTAGGAGGGGTTTGGTGCCACGATCATAGTAGTGTTTCTGGCGTGATTGTCTGGCACAGAGCTCACGGTCGGCATTGACGATCCTTGGTTCCAGCAGTGACCGAGCCGCAGGGATCTTAACGCGCAAACGCCTGCTCATGAGCAGCTGGGCAGTGGAAGGGGGTCACTGAATGGCCAGGGGGTCAATGAATTACTCCTGGGGTGTACTGGAGCAATGAAGCCTCCAATTCAAAATTATTGTTAATCGGGCAAGGAATGACGACCTTCAAACCAAATATCCGTGTGCTTGTTGAGTTCAATCAGGCACATTATTCGCATAGTTGAAGGTGGAGAAAATGGTGTGCCGCACTGACAGTTATGCTTTGTGTTATGCTTACATCTATAGTTCTAAGCATATTTTCGGTTGTGTATTATTTTATCATACATTTCAAGTAAAAAGTACTCGAATTTATTTTGACACGTACTTTCCTTGGATTAGTAACCGTTGCCCAGCGCTTCTCAACCGGTGGGCCGCGAAATGTTCCGAGATAACTTACATATTTTTTGAAAAAAGTTATTGGTTGATACAAACTGCATTTTTTAGAAAAACTTAAGAATTACGAAAGCCAAAAATGTATTATTGTCGCATTCCATCCAAGGAATGCTCCCATTTTTAACCCTAGATTGCTATTGTGGGTTCCACAAACCCAAGGCAAGTGCGGTGACCACGTGTTACATGCGTAAGGACGCGTCGGAGCGCTTTCCACGGATAAATAATTGATTGTTTCATCGCCATAATTACGCCTAGTCATGAGTTCTGAAATAAATTTTTCGTGAAGTGGACCCAAAATCAAAGTCTCGGCAAAAATTGGGCCGCGATATTAAAAAGGTTGAGAAGCACTGGGCTAGGTCACAGGTTCTAAAGAAAAATATATTTTTGTTGGGGGTTAACGCGCAAAAAAGTTTGTGAACCACTGGCTTAGACGCTGTGACGTCAATACCCCCCAAATGTCCATCCTTGGCGTGTTTCTTATACAAGCTCGCGTGTCGAAATGGATCACGTATAACTGCTTGATAACTGCATGCATATAGGCATTGGTTTCTGGGACACACGAAAAAATCCCCAGATCCACAACGTGACACATGAAATACAGTCAAAATCCATGCATACTCAGACCGCTTAGCGGTGTTGAAACAATCGTACGTCTCCAGAAGAACAGGTGGTTGGAAAATCTTATCCTGCTATCACCTGCCTGGATATAATGAAATTTTAAAGTGTTGACATGGTTACTGGCCAATTCCAAACAAGGCTAGACTTTGCACTGATATTGATCAGTACAACGTGCTAAAAAGTTTTGAAAAAGCTTCTCTCGCTTTTGGTTTTGATATCCGTAGTTCCCGCTTGAGGTGTGGCTTGCTGTTCTATTAAGCAAACTTTCAGCAAGCTAATGTCTGCTGATTCCTATGAAGAATATTTTCAGTAGTACTCTAGGTTCCTCTTCTCTTCACTCCACATAGCTAAAGGCTGCATTATTCCTATCAGAATTGAGCATATGTCAGCTGAAACAGAGAGCCAAAAGTGATAGGTAAATTCGGATCTTGTTTGAGAGAATGTAGTCTTGGCCACTAATATCGTGACCGCCAGATCCGTGATTTCTGAACAAAAACATAGACATCATAAGCTACAGTAAGGGTGCATGATAAAGGAATTATTACTAATAATGAGATGTAGTTTAGTTACAAGCAAGGGTGGAAGAACTTTTTTCTGAGGGGCTTGGCCCCTACTTTTAAATTTCGAATTTTGCTCAAATAAGTTCATATTGACGCTCCTTTAGCTTTGTGAAATTTGTGCAAGGCCGAGAACAACTACTTACATTCATGTGCCCAAGTAAGCGTAGCGTAGATAGGGGATCGAGCCATATAAAACATTGCATGAAATTGCTCAAAACATGCTGACAAAAGTAATGACGTATTTTCATATTTCAAAACATTTCGACGTCACATTTGCCAATTCAAACCACAAAAATTTTTTATAGTTTCTTTGACGTGCACTTGCGCCCCCCGCTTTTAAGCGGGTTCTTCCACCACTGGTTACAAGATAATCATTTTTTCATGACTGCGACAAACACATTATCTTACGAAAATATATGCTGCCAAGTAGGCATCAAACATCCTGAATGGCAAAATATACCGACGGTTTGGTCAAGGTATGGTAGGCTTGCGTTTGAACGATCAAAGTCCACAGACGTTTTTAATGAAACTTGATCAGACGTCACGGTAACCCCGCTTCGACCCACGTTCAGTCGAACAAGTCTTCTTAGTTTCATTCCTTTGCTTACATTTTACATAAATTAGTGGCCACTGAAGCAAGAGATCACGGTCTTGATGAGGCACTTCATTTTATTAAGGTCGGTCGATCGTTCAGATAGGTTTGAGCGTGACGTTGGAAAATCGTGTCGCAGCTTACCACTAATTTCCGGTTTCGCGACCCTTTTTAGGGATTTAGGGATTTTCGGAAGGGTTTGAAAATATCTAAAATGAATCAATTCAGTTTATTTTGCAGATAATGTCTGGTTCTATTTTCGACACCTATCATGGCGCTCCAATTTGATGCTGCACGACCACAGATTTAGGGATTGTTGTGTAAAATAGTTTTTTTTTTGGTACTGTTCTAGGGGTTTGTGGAGTTGTATTTGTGAGAGTCCTGTTCGACTCGCGCGTGGTTGAGAGCCAGTATCATCGTTGACTTCGAGAGGTCTCAAGTTTTCTCTTTGCATGCTCTGTTTCAAACATGTTTGAATTTGTCCGAGTGAGAAAAAATAAAGATATTCATTGACGTGAAATTCAGTCTCAGCGTGGAAAAGGATTATAACCACTAGACTCCTTGAGCGACCACAATCGTCGCCTACACCGGTATACATGTCAGCATTGCAAAGACCGTGAGCCTTTTTTATTTTTTGCTTCAGCTTACGAGCGATGAAGTGTCATCGTGACTCTAAGACAGTGGTTCTTAACCTTTGTACGCACTCGTACCCCCTGAGCTTTCATAAAATTCTCTCGTACCCCTTGTCTGAAGGCAAGTAGTAACTGTTACCAACGTAGTTCACATGGTGTC
>JGI24159J19872_10014907_pt1 | contig 10029 bp, 8 predicted proteins | sample Ectturendosymbi4_FD_19872 | JGI IMG/M metagenome (IMG submission 19872) | reverse complement strand
CAATGCTTGTATCAGTGGTCATGTGGATAGGGCATACATTGCCATAGCTGCATTGTCCCCTTGCGTCACACCCTCCTGTGACAGTATGTGGTCCCCATTTTTCAGATATAGCATGGCAGGAGTGTTGTAGCTGTTGTTGAGGTATGTGTAGATGGGGTTTACATATTTTGTTGAGGTATTTCGGTCATTTGTCCAAAATAGATTAAAAGAATCTGTCATTTCATTTTTTTCAGATATTTTTTTATAATTGTGAAAAGATATGATTGAATTGACATAATTTTTTCAGTCATTTAAAACAAATTTGGTCAAAGATTGACAGATGACCGAAAAAACAGCCTGCAGGTTTGTTTTCAGGTTAGGTTGTTTACTACTGGTCAAAGCCACCACAACTACACTTCTGTATCATTGCAAAATTGGTTTCTTGGTGCTTAAGGCGTTTCCCATTGTGTTTTGATGTGCTGAGAGTTAATATGAATGCAAAGCCATCAAAAACTAATGTTTCTGCTTCCAATATGATAACCTAAATGTTGGAAAGGAACAGAAGCCCTCAGGTCACAACTNTACACGATCAAATTTGATCCTCTTTAATAGACGTTTATATACCCCTGGCCCTAGTATAGAAGATTTGTGGTATNCTTTAATTAGAATTAACAAGTGTGAAATTCAGGTTTACTCTTCCAAAGAAGATGTAACTATTAGTTATGTTTCAGTCATTAAGCCTGGTGTGTCATGTGAAGAAAACTGAGTTGCATAAGACGTATTTTTATTTATTATATGGAAATAATGTAATTTTTTTTTAATTAAAAAAAAAATTTAGGCATTTGTAATTGCAATTATCATAAAACTCAACTCAAGTTACAGTAGTTTATTGATCCAACTCTGATTTAAACCAAACTAGTGTTGGGATGTTGACAACTGGTCTGAATGAAAACAAAGTTGTTGGCAACTGGAGTGGACCCCAACACTAGTGACATTTTTTAATATATATTGAATATATTCAATGAATAATATCGTCGTTATGCATAACGCGAAACATAACATAACTTTGCCCATTCCGCGCATTGTGTTTGCAATTGTGTGTTTCTGAATAACGTTTCACTGGAGTATAACGCATCGCTGAAGTTCTTTCACAGCCTTGCTGTTCTACGAGACGCGTTAGCAACGCAGTACCACAGACGCCTACAACTGCTGCTATGGTCACGCTTCGTTTGACATAAGTTCGACAGAGCAATGACCGTGAAAGACTTACAATATCATTCGCCAGAGCAATGACATACGTCAATGACGTTGATTACAGCAATGATAGTGTAACCTTTCCCGGTGTCAGAAGAGCTTTACTTAGCACTGCAGTCAGCACTAGCACATGACACACTGCAAACAGTNCCCNAGTCTTTTTGTCCAGTAAGAGTCACACTTCGAGACAGAGGCGAGTCAGAGTCATCTAAAATTTTTTCGAGTCGAGACACAAGAACTGTCGAGTCATTGATTTGCAAGTTCGAGTCAATGTCGTTCAAATGAAATTTCACATTTTTTCTATGACTTTTTTATGCTATGAAATAGTGCCCAACATGCTATAAAATGGCTCCCAATAAGTGAGAAAGTGGGGCCCAATGTTGTTTTAGCAAGTTTGATTGCAGGTTATTTATATATGAATTTTTTCGGTTTGCATTCTACTTATCGCTTTCATTCTCAGTCATTTCACTAAGTCCAGCCCAACCTTGCTGCAAGTGTTACAACCTCTCGGTTCGCACTGTGTTGAATGTGTGATTCACCACAAACAAGATGTGCATGAAAAACAACACCCACATATATATGTGGCACGAACAAACATAAAATGAATGAGCACGACGTGTGATCTCTATTGTTGCCTGCTGTCATGTTGTGAAGCCTTGTGCACTTGCCATTCGGGCTTTCCGATTGCAAACAAAGTGGTGCCGTGACCAGGATGTGAAGATGGTGCCAGGAACAACCTTCAAAAAAGAATGTGGGATCGGTGCGGTTCGTTGTAAAAAGGAGGGGATGTTGTTGAAAACTCTCAGTTGGTGTTTGCGTTGATTGTGCGATTCACCACGAACGGGATGTGTGCGAAGAACAACACCCATATATATGTGGTGCGAACAAGCAATAATAAAGTGATCTCGTCTGGTGATCTCTATTGTTGCTTGCTGTAACAGTGTGAAGCTTTGCACACTTGCCGTTCGACCTTTCCGATCACAACACAAGAAATATACTTCCTTGTCTTACACATGCCCAAAACATGAAAATTGTCAGAGATGAACATGTACTTGGATTTAAATCTTGCGACATTCCAATATATTGATGGACTTGGATGTTATCATTTTTGCTTAACCAGATTTGGATTCGAATTGATGATTTTCTTTTGAAATTCTCCGCAACTTTCCGATCAGTTTTGGGACTACAGGGACTGTATTAATAAGAATTTCTCAAATCCATGGAGATGGGTTATTATGTTTGGTGAAATGTTAAGCCTTGTCTCTGACCAGTGAAACAAGTCTGCTCCATAATCTATTGCAGGGGTGGACTGATCCATCAGTCAGTCGGACCACGCCCGAGGGCCCAGCACTGGAAGGGGGCCGCCTGGTTGCCAATAAAAGTATTGAGTGAAAACGCTGTTGCTCTGCATGGAGTGTTCGGAAACCCAAGTTGCTACTTTGTTTCACACCCTGACTGATTAACGCTAATTTTCTGTTCTGTTCCTAGTGTACAGAGCCTTCATGCATAGTAATCAGACCGCAGTGCAGTCGTCCCGACAAACGCTCTATGACGTAACATTTGCTTTTTTGCTCGTAGGTCTTCTTGGCGCTGTAAGGAGATGATCGTCTGCGAATAAACTGGGTTACCTTGTTTATAAGTCGCACCTGACTTTTTTGGTGGATTTTTGGTACAAAAATGTGACTTATACTCGAATAAATACGGTATATTATAGTATCTACTACAGTATATATAAAACTGATTTACTATACTTTACCAGGTAGGTAAACCCTATTCAATGATTTCTGACTACAAGGATAAAAGTGGTGCTCAAAAGAGAAAAGAGGAAAAGGAAACAATATCCAAGATAAGGAAGACAACACATAAAATTGATCCATTTTTTTGCTGAGAAAGCTACATTCTCTCAGCAAGTCAAAGATCTGCTGACTTTGGCTTACAAGACAAAGCATCAACAGTGGCAGAAGCACCTTCTGAATCAGAAATTACTCCCCATTGTGCTGAACCCCTTGATCTCTCCCAGCCAGAGGAGACTGGACTCAATGGGCCATCAGCTAAGGTTTCAAGGCCTGATTCCACGACAACCAGTACACAGATTACACCTGAAAAACTGCGTATTTTCTTAAACCAGATACCAGCCATAATGCCTCTATTTTACAGATGTTCTGGAAATTTTATCCAAACCAGCCTGTGAGTAACATACCATTCAATAGTGCTGTAGTATACAACCGACAAAGCATTCAGGGCGTGAACATTAACAGAGAGTGGGTGACATGCAATGAAGAAAACAAGACTTTACATTGCTCCTTTTGTATAATGTATGCTCCCAAGAAGAGTCAAAATATGCAGATGATCCAGGGCTGTTCTGACTGGAGACACATCGCAACAAGACTGTTTGAACATGAAAAAAGCCACTGTCATAGGCATTCCACTGATGCATATTTTCTGAATGCTTGTGAAAGATCCATCAAGCACATTTTGTCAAAGGAACGGCTCCTCTTAAGAACTCAACAAGTGCTTCAGCGTCGCTCTGTTTTAAAGTGTGTAATTGATGTAATATTTTGCATTGATTTTCAAGGCTTGCCTTACCGTAGCAAACATAAAGAAGCTGTTTTAACTGTATTTGATGAAAGTAATCAATCGTGGGAATTTTCTAGAGGCTATAAAGCCTCTAGAAAAACTAGAGGCTATAAAGCCTCTAGAGAATTTTCTAGAGGCTATAAAATCAATCGTGAGAATTTTCTAGAGGCTATAAAATCAATCGTGAGAATTTTCTAGAGGCTATAAAGCTTCTTACAGAATACAGTCCACACCTGCAGGTACATTTGCAGAAGGTGATTTTGCAGGACAAACAAAAAGATCCATCCAAGAAAGGGCGTGTAAAATTTGTAACCTTTTTAAGCATAAAACTGTGAATAAGATAAAAAATATTACTTCAGATAATGTCAAAGACGAAATTGTGAAGGAGGCGAAAGATGCAGGGATGTTTTCAGTACAAATGGACTCAACCAAAGACATTTCTGACCATGATCAGTGTGCCATTGTCCTTAGATATGTTGTTGGGGACAGAGCTAAGGAAAGACTAGTTCGCCTGCTAAATGTGGATAATTCAAGTGGAAAATGCATGCACACCCTGCTACGAAATTCACTTGCAGAGATAGGCCTGACACTGGAACAATGCATTGGAGATTTATTTGCTGGAGCAGCTAATATGAGTGGTGTTTACTCTTGTCTTTAGGCAGTTATGAAAGCAGCTCGCCCAAGTCACATCCATGATTGGTGCTATGCACATGTTCTGAATCTGGTGATCAGTGATGCAAGTAGTGTGTGTGTCGCAGCAGTTAGTCTTTTTGGTCTGCTTACTGAACTATCTACATTTTTCAATAATTCTTACAAAACGATGGAGGTCTGGGAAGAGCATATGCAGACAAAACCAGGAAATAAGAAACGCCTAGGACTAGAGCGCATTGGTCAAACTAGCTGGTCAAGTAGAGGTAGAGTACTTCGTAAATTGTTTGGCAGCTACACAGGTCAGTCATCAGAATTTCATTCAGACCTTGTGATCATCCTTCAGCAAGTAACTGAAGCACGTGATTTCAAAAGATCAGCGCACTATGAGGCACAGAAATTGAGTGAAAACTTGCCCAAATTTGAAACCATCTTAATGGCTTTGACATTCATCCGAATTTATCTGTAGACATCAGGCCTAGATATCATGCCAGCTTGGCGCATGATTAACAAAGCCACTGAGAATGTTGAAAAAGCTCAAGAGATTTTGGTGGCATTTTTGAAACAGCATTCAATTTTGTTGTTCATGCAAATTTGAAATTAGAAGAGGTAAACATTACAGTGCCTAAGAGCTTCTCAACCCTCAGATCTAGTCGCTCAGCACCAGAAGGTATCACAGACCAGAAGAGACATTTTGAGGTTTCATGCCACAATGCAGTAGCGGATGCTGTTCTCTCCTGCATGCGAGCTGGATTCTCGTCTCATGAAAAACTATAAGCAGATTTCCTGCTTTGACCAAGAGGTCGATGGATCGGACATTGGAGGACGACATGGTCGACGGTTTGTTCCTCTGCGCCACACTCACAGGCCGCAGAGGAGGTCATAACCCATTTGTACAGGCAGGAGCGGAAATGACCGACACCGGTGCGGAGGAGGTTAAGCCGGACCCAGGCTCTTCTTGGGAGGGTCATTCCAGGAGTGTGTGTACTGGTGTCTGGAATTAGAGTGCGGAGTCTTGTGGTGTAGTCCGCCCACTCCGTGTTCCATTGATGATCCGCCCACTGCCCCGCACGTATATTGCTGTTGTCAGAGAAGCTGACGAGTTGCTGCGCGGCGGGTACAAATGGGTGTCTCGATTTGAGGTGCCGTGCAACAGAACTCGATGGACGGGTGAACGCTGAGTGGAGCAGATGTCCAGGCTCCATGGCACGTCGTCCTAGAGATAGTGTGGCTCCACTGCGATGAAGCTCAGCAGGTTGGATGCCTGCGAGAATTGGAAGCTTGTCCGCTGGTGTAGGACGCAGGCATGCAGTCAGAATTCGCAAGGCGTCGTTGATGGTGGAGTCAATGAGGCGGTTATGAGCACTGCGGCACCAAACAGGAGTGCAGCAGGCCTGCTCTGCAGTCGAATGAACCAGGGTTAGGGTGGCTGTTCGCAGCGTTGTTGCTCCAGCGCCCCAACCGGAGCCAGCAAGCCGCCTCAGGACTGTGACGTGTGATGTTAGCTTCTTGCGAAGTGACTTAAGGTTTCGATGGTACGTGAGCGACCTGTCCCACGTTACTCCGAGGTATTTGGGCTCAGAGCAGAAGGGCAGGGTTTCGCTGTTAAAGATGACTTTCAGCTCACGCTTAGCTTCCTTCTTGTTGAGATGGAAGACTACTGAAATCGTTTTCGTGGTGCTGAGCTTTAGCTTCCTACTCCAGAGGTATTCACCTAGCGTTGCCATGTCCTTTCTCAGCGCCCCTTCCGCTGCTTGCCAATCTCCATCAAAATGCATGATTGCTAGGTCGTCAGCATATGCATATTTTCTGGGGATGGTGGTCGGCAGGTCGGAGATGTAGGTGTTGAACAGTAGGGGCGCCAGGACAGATTCCTGTGGGAGGCCGTTCTTGAGGCGTCGTAACCTGCTCGTTTGGCCATTTCTGGTGGTAAGGGGGAAGCTGCGATTGCCAACCATCTCCACGATCATGTGGACCGTGTGTCTATCAGGCAGCAATCGCAGCAGCTTGCAGGTGAGGCCACGGTGCCATATGGTGTCGTAGGTTGCTGTGAGGTCGGCAAACAAAGCTCCGACCTTCTTTTTAGCTGAAAAGCTATCTTCGATGTCCTGTGTCAACAGGGTGACCTGGTCTACGGCCGACCTCCCGTGTCGGAAACCTGCCTGCTCCTGTGGGAGCAGTGGGTCGATGATTGTTTCGACATGAGCGTAGATGAGTCTCTCGAGAATTTTAAAGGGGACACACAGCAGAGATATAGGATGATGGCCCTTTACGTCCCACAGCAGTTTCTCTGGCTTAGGGCTCGCAACTACTAGTGCTCTTCTCCAGATCTTTGGAATTTTGACTTGGAGCATGCAGGAATTGAAGAAGTAGCAGAACCAAGATTTGAGGGCTGACCCAGCGTGGAGTGTGAACTCCAGGAAGATGGAATCCAATCCCGGAGACTTTCTTGGCTTCAGGGGTCTGAGGGCAGCAGCAAACTCTTCCGGCCTGAAGGGTTTGGAGACACTGTGACCCTCAGGTTTTGGAATCTTCCATAGGTCGGACGGCTGTTTGTTGACGAGCCTGGTGGACTCTCGGCCGCCGGTCTTGTGTGCCCCATTCTTCACGAGTTGCAAGGCGATGGAGTTTGCCGAGATGGGGCACAGGCGAGAGGAACGTCCAGACCTGCCAGTAAGTTTGTTGATTGTTCTCCACGCCTTGCAGCTGGAGTGCGAGAAATTGATGGAGTTGACAGCTTCCTCCCATCGCTCCTGCTTCTTCTGTTGTAGTCGAGAGAGTAGGCTCTGCCAGAGGCAGCCCCCACTGTGGCTCGGGTAAAGGAGCAATAGAGGGTCTCGCACTCTTTGTCCCAGCATGGCACATAGTTCTTCCGACGGTCACGTGGGATACATTGTTTAGCCGCAGAAAGTAGGCTCTCGCAAAAATCCTGGTATGTCCTCTCAATATCTGATGTGTCCGGAGGTGGCAATCTCTCGACGGATTCACCTGTGAGAAGGCAAAAGCGGTGATGTGATTTAGACAGAAGACCAAATGTGGTAACGTGATTACGCCACATATAACGTTGGCAAAAGCGGCGACGTGATTTAGAGAGAAGGTAAAATGTGGCGACGTGATTACACCACATATAACGTTGAATTCGTAGCAACAATAGAAGAGTGAACCTAGTCCAATGGGTAATCTCACTTGTTATTATACTAAGGATCGTCGTTTCGCCTCTTTCTTTGCTTGGCTCAGGGCGATACAGCATTGTGGCTGCAACAAATGGTTAATGGGTCCCAAGGTGTCGGTGGCTGTAGTGCACTGTTGAAGCTCATATTGAGCTTGTGAAATGGGAAAGTAACGTGGCTATGTGATTACGCCACACATGGACCTAGCGATTAATTCGTAGCAGCAATAGAAGTGTGAAGCTAGACGAATGGGGAATTTCTATTGCTGTTTTGCCAAGGGTCGTCTGTGCGACTCTCTCCTTGGTTGGCTCAAGCCGACGCATAATTGCAGCTGCAACACCCATATGTAATCAAACTCAAAGACAAATAAATAGTTTGGAAAGTAAATGAAGTTAACTTGTGCTCTACCATTGGTTCACAACATCATAACAATTGACACTATAGATACTTCAAAATATTCATTGCTAGGAGCAATTGTAGTAGTCATGCTAGCGCGACCGCTACATGTAAGCAAAGTCGGCCAAAGCAAGGAGAAGGGAAAGATCAAGCAAGCGACACTTNAANGNNCACTTCCATGCATATGGAAATGAGAGCTTTCTTTGGCCGAAACGCCTAGGGCGCTGACGGCACCAACTGCCTAAATTATCACCGTCGAGGTTTCTGGGTTCAAGCCCACACTGAAGGTGTGCAATTGCAAGGTTTCTGGGTTGAAGCCCACACTAAAGGTGTGGTGCCTGCGAACACCACGTTGGTGACCCCTGCTACAGAGATTTCAAAATAATTACTGTTAGCAGCAATGCAATGAGAAGCTCTGTCAAGCTTAGCAATAGTGTGTATAAGGTATCAAACCAGAAGACTAACAAGTAGGCCTATGGAACACAAACGTCTCATTAGAACGGGGCTACGCGTATAAATAATGATAAACTGTGCTAAATGTTTTTAAGTATACGTAAGGTAAAACAATGATGAGTCAAGAAAAGGCTTCGATCAATGAATGTTCAACCAATTCTGCAAGTTTGATGGCATGACAGACTATGGAGCAGACTTGTTTTACTGGTTAAAGACAAGGCTCAACATTTCACCAAACACAACAAAACATGTCAATGGATTTGTGAAATTCTTATCAATACGGTATCCTGTTGTCCCAAAACTGATCGCAAAGTTGCGAAGAATTTCAAAAGAAAATCGTCAATTCGAATCCAAATCTGGTTAAGCAAAAATGATAACATCCAAGTCCATCAATATATTGGAATGTCGCAAGATTTAAATCCAAATCCAAGCACATATTCATCTCTGACCATTTCCATGTTTTGGGCATGCGAAAGACAAAGAAGTATATTTCTTGTGTTGCAATGGGAAAGCTCGAATGGCAAGAGCACAAAGCTTCACATTGTGGCAGCAAGCGACAGTAGAAATGACCAGACGAGATCACTTTATTATTGCTTGTTTGCGCCACATATATATGGGTGTTGTTCTTAGCGCACATCCCGTTCGTGGTGAATCGCACAATCAATGCAACACCAACTGAGAGGTTTCAACAACATCCCCTCCTTTTTACAACGAACCGCACCGATCGCACATTCTTTTTTGAAGGTTGCACCTGGCACCATCTTCACATCCTGGTCACAGCAAAATTTTGTTGCAATCGGAAAGTCCGAATGGCAAGTGCGGAAAAATGCACACCATGACAGCAAGCAACGATAGAAATCACACGTTGTACTTATTCTAGTTCTGCTTGTTCGTGCCACATATATATATATGTGGGTGTTATTCTTCATGCACATCCCATTCATGGTGAATCACACATTCAACGCAACGCAAACAGAGAGGTTGTAACACTTGCAGCAAGGTTGGGCTGGACTAAGTGAAATGACTGAGAATGAAAGCGATAAGTAGAATGCAAACTGAAGAAACTCANATATAAATAACCTGCAATCAAACTTGCTAAAACAANGTTGGGTACCATTTTCTCGCTTATTGGGCGCCATTTCATAGCACGTTGATCACCGTTTTCTAACTTATCGGACGCCAATTTTTAGCATGTTGGGCACTACTTCATAGCATGAAAGTAGAAAAAGTGTGAAATTTTATTTGACTCCAACATTCAAATCAATGACTCGACAGTTCTTGTGAATCGGCTCTGACTCGACAAAAATGTCTCGGGTACATCACTGGCTAAGAATTGTAGTCCAACCCTGGCCAAGGCCAGGTGAAGAACGAATGCGTTGAGTTGATTTTATTTGGCGATAATTAATATTCAGCTAGCAAAAACACAAATCAGTGCAAGGACGCCAGGGCATTGAAGGAACTGGAAGGTTGTCGAGTCGATGCCCCTCAGCAGTTAAATTAGTTTTGCTACTGTCCAGTTTCAACTCGTGGTGGTGCATATATGTGGGAAGGA
>JGI24159J19872_10014905_pt1 | contig 10030 bp, 10 predicted proteins | sample Ectturendosymbi4_FD_19872 | JGI IMG/M metagenome (IMG submission 19872) | reverse complement strand
GCAATCGACGGAGGAGCTAGGGCGTTGGTAAGGCAACCGAAAACTGCTGTTTTAGACTGAAATCAAAGTACGAATATATCGTACCCCGGTTCTCAAAGTGAGAATTGTTGCGAAACCGACGATTTTACGTTTTTACGACGATTTTACGTTTAATGTCACGACGATTTTACGTGACATTCGTCTTTTGTTCTACAATATTAGCAATTTTTTCAGCGTACGAAACGATGTCCTCCCTCCCGAGTGAAATCCGCACTTTGACTGATCAGTCAAGTTCTGCTTTGCGATCGACAAAACTTTCCTCGAGGTTAGGATGGTCCATGACTCCGACTAACAACGCTAAATCTGACTATAGTCACATGATAATGTCTTCGTTAGGTAAGTGTACTTATGTAAGCGCATCAAATGCATGTCCGATTTCGTGTCTTATAAAAACTGCTCTGCTGACGTTGCAGTGCATGGGATGCTTGCTTTTAGCTAGGGTGCCTTGACGACTCGAGAATTGCCCTTAAGGAAGAGGTTCTCAGAGAAGAAACGAAACGGCACAGATGTAATGGTCATGAATTTGGAGTTCTGACCAATTTATGCGCAACCTGCTGCTTAATTTGTAGCATCACTGTGGGGAGAAAATAGTGTAATGGATTGTCACTGGCGAAGAAGATTACATTTTTACGTAAAATCCTCCTTTGAAGAGCTGGTCAATTTGATACATGACCAACTAAACCTGCGTCCAAGTTGCAGCATTCCCTGCGACACGTAATTCTCTGGAGAGTCATTGTATGGGATGTTGTGACTCGACTCAGATATGCTCAAATTTTTGATGTGGTTGTGCTGTCTTCCAAGTATTTGCACCAGACGTGTGTGCAGCGTTTGTGAGGCTGCGAGTAGATAGATTTTGGTAAAATTAATGTAATTTTGCTTAAATTGCTACGCAGCCAGCCGACATTAACAAAGTTTTCAAAAAGATTCGTGTGGTAAAACATTACAGGCATGCTATGCTGACTGTGGCTAGAAAATTGTTGGTAAAGAAGAGAGCATACCACAGTTTGTATGGGTTCGATAAATCTTTACCTAAACCGGACCTGGACTCTGAAGAGTTAGCCACTGAAGTAAATGTGCATTTGTTAAAAATCAATCTGTGCGTTTCGTTCTTCTCATGTATAACCTCGCCGTTGGAGCGAAACATATTTTGCGCGTTAAAATAATTTCGAAAACATGAGTATAAAACTAAGACAAAAAACAACATTAACAACGGACATAGGAACTTTTTTCCTTTCAAAGTTTGATATTGGCACGAATTTTAGGAAAATGGTATTACTGTCGTTATTATTGGCCAAGTTAATCGCCATTTATTACTTTTATTTTAAGATTTAGCGAATAAGCATCAGTGTTTAGCACTAATTTGTAAAATAGACAACGTTGTACTTGGAGTTCCGTTTTTATATATATATGTATATGGCAGCTATGAAATCAACACCTCAGTTTTATAATATTTTCATATCGTGAAAGAAGTTTGTGAAAAACAGATCTTGGCTATCATCGTGATCTTATCGATCCTTCGGTATATTATGTATACAGTAGGGATCCGTGGCGAAGCCTAACAGCTGGTTTAACAGATCGGCTGCAGTTCGTGATTGATGGCATCAGCAAACAACATTGCTAGAGATTGCTGTTTCGAAAACTTTTGCTGTTTTGATGTGCTTTGTGGAACTTAACTAGAGCTAGGATTTGTTAAGAAGCGAGGTTCAATNGCCGTTAGCCAAGGTTTTCGAAAAGATCCAAATTCTCAANCAACCTCAGCCCCAGGCGTGGTGAAAAAGTTCCAAATCNCTGGATATTTTACAGGGCTATCCTTACTTGCGAATCGTCAGGTGCTAATCGAAATGCTGATCGGGGAAACTGTTTTTGCATGTTGCATACCAATAACCATCAATGTTTATCTGCTGGCAATTACAAGTGAGCTGTCGGCGAGGAGCACTAAACCTTCATGCGTCGCTTGCCTTTGCTCTGCGATGGGCTTCAAGTATTAGTTGTAGGTGTTACGTGGAGGTTTGATGTAGAAAGTCAACAGCTATGCAAGACTATTGGTTTGAATTTCAGCCCAGACTCATGTTGAAGGCGATACAAACAAAACCTCCAAAAGTCGTTCAAATGTCGGAAGCAGCAAAGAGCAGGTGAGGCACTTATTTACCGTTGTGGAGTAAAAAAACAATTTCTTGCAACCAGATGCGCATTTTCACCGAGAAAGGTAGTGCGTTGAAACAAAACGATATTTTTGTTTTGGTACGGTAGTAACCATAAAAGTTGTCTTCGAAGCCGTGGAGTACCGAAGGTACCATCGATGCGAAATATTTTGGACCACTGTTAATTCTGACTAATTGTGACTTGAATTCCCCCAACAATATTGGGGCTGGCTTTTCTGAAATGCTTGTGGGCTTGACTGTTTAGCTCGTAAGATGAACCCGATAGTCTGTAGTTTTTTTTACAAAGAAACGTAAGTCTGAATTGTTCACTTTCCGTTGTACTGCGTGTTGTGGGCAACATCAACTGTTCGCAACTGTGAAAGCATTTTTTTGTTCACAGCAACGGATTCGTTACAGTTCATTTTATAGCATTTAACACATGAATACGCGTGCATCGCCTTTCCACCATTGTGTTCGCAAGCAACATTTATGAAGCCTTACGCGTCATAACCAGAGATCCCTGTCAGGTGGAAGCTTATGATTACGTCGTAAGAGTTCCGCAACGTAATTAAACGAGTGTTTTTGCTGCTAGGTGACTGAACCCAGGTTGGTCAGACAATTACTCTACGTGTTCCAAGGAATAGAGACAAAACACATCAAACACAGCACCCGAGAAAATGCATTCTGCCTAAGCGCTGACGTAAGTATCATTTTCTCTCTGTGTTAATTTTTTTCCAGAAACGTGGACGTGGAAATGTCAGGTGATATTTTGACCCTGGCGAAATATCCTTGCTTTTGATAAAGCAGATCAAATGAAAACCGCAGAAGTCCACCCTTTTCGCGTTTAAAGTTCTTTGCGGCCCACGTTATGACATCCACCAACGTTTACAGTGGAAAGCTTCACTAAATAACCTGGAAGTCGTTGTTTTGGGAATATTGTTGACTCTGTACAAAATTTCATCAGCAGTTTGCGTGGAAAGCGCCAATTTTACTCAGTAATAAACCATCTTTGGTGGGAGGTCAAAGCAGAGTTGTGTTATTCCTCATTTGTAGGTCGAGGTGGACAAGAGAGACAGGCAGGTTGTTCACAGATTAGCTGAACTGGGCTGGATGCACAATCGAATTAAGAAGTACATTGATTCCCACAACAAAGACAAAGCTTTCGGTCTTGTCGGGCAAGTGAGTGTTTTCAACGCTGTTCGTGTTCGTGTATGCTTTATGTTGCCAAACGTGCGTGTTCTTGAGACTAGCAACGTGATTTAGAAATATCTCGCCCACCGAGATGAAGTTTAATAAATCAGGCGTTGAACGACCGAATCAAGACGTGAAATTAATGCTTCTATTGTTGCATGACCAAGGTCTGTTTGGCGGATTGTCTGAACAGAAAACACACGCATTTGTGTTTAAATGCTAAGCGGTATATGCACAGACCCCAAGTTCGATGTTACTGCTGCCTCATCTGTTAAAGAGCACGGCACCTGGTTAAAGTATTGTCGCAAACTCAACCCAGCTCTGTGTTAATTGCTGTTGAAGGCATTCTGCGCGGCGCTTCAGCAAGAACTGACCGAATACTATCGTCTACTATCGGTTCTGCAATCGCAAGTGCAACAAGTCGATGCTGGGTTTGAAGACGGATGCGCCTTGACATTGTCCAAACTAACCGTGTGGACGTTTGAGCCCCTGGAAAGACTGAAATGGATTTCGACTTTGGTTGACAACTGCTTAGGTAATTGCTGCCCATTGCTGGCTACTATATCACAAGTTTGGATCGATGAAAGCACGCGTTTTCACATTGTTGCGGTTGAGAAGTTCTAAGGCGTTTGCTGACACACGCTTGTTGTAGAGTAAATTATTACAAAGAATCGACGCTCCAACTTCTTCACCGCGTGCTGGCGCTTCTTTGAAGAAACGTTGTGATCTTGGAACACAACACCATGAATTTGTACAATAGTGTCAGCTTGTGCATGTTACCGAGATAAGCAGTGAACGTTTCGCTATGGCTACATAGATGATCAGTAGCACCTGGATGCTTGAAATATCGAATCAGGCTGCAGTTCACTTATTCGTCTCCCTTACTCATATACGTTCAATTCGCTCAACAGGGAAAAAGGGCGGAGCTCTAGCCAGTATGGTGTTCGCCTTTTTGCAAACCGGTGACCAAAACGCCCGGGCGCTCACGCATAGAGTTTTGCAAACGGTATGCCAGCCCATTTTCCACATCGTTGATCGATGGATTTATGATGGCGAGCTGCACGACCCTTTCCACGAAGTAAGATTGCTTGTGGAAAAACGTTGAAGGTTGCTACAATGTTTTCTTGCCGTCGACGTACTTGCCAAAACCTTGTGTTTCATCGCTGACTTCGTTCATGCGCAGTTTTTCGTGGCTGTTGATCTGGCGGTGAGCGCTGAGAGGCTGTGGTACGACAAGTACAGGCTCAGGCCTGCGATGATTCCATCGTTCATCAAACTGGAGGAGGCGCAGAAGATCTTGTTGGTCGGCAAGTCCATCAACTTCCTTCGTTTGGTTTGTCGCGATCGATCGAACATCTCTATCAGGGAAACCGACCAGAAGGACGACGACCCCTTGAAAGGTCAAGGTGAGGGGTCGAGAACCATACGCAATAATGCTTTCATGACGTATGTTGTAAGTGATGCTCCGCTAAGATTGTTTCCGAGCAGCCTGAAACAAGCCGCCATTGTACCAGCGGATAAGATGTTGGTATTGGCAATATACTGGTGGTTATCGATGCGCCGGGTATCTCTTAGTAGTGTTAATCCGGTTTTGTCCCCGTTAAACGGGATCGTTGGATTTACCTCCTGACCTGAATTAACTTCACAACATTTCTCCATCTTGCTCGATTAAGGGCGTCTTCTGTCCGCAACCCAATCCCTTTAACCTCCTCTTCTGCTTGCCTCCTTCATGTCTTCCGTGGTCGTCCCGTTTTCTCTGACCTTTTAAACCAGAGAAAACGTCACTGCCATGAACCGGTTGCGGGTATACAGCATCCGCGGGTACGCAGGTTTAGAGTTCGCTGCCCGACTCAAGTTGCGGGTTGATCGCGCATACGAAGCAACCAGCTCTCACCTGCTCACTGTGCTCAACGACCGATACAAGATGCTCACTCACCTTCACGCTTTGCGCAAGTTCCTGTTGCTGGGCCAGGGCGACTTCATCCGTCATCTGCTCGATCTCTTGCAGTAAGATTTTTTTACAATTCAACGATTTGAGCGTCATTCGCTAAATAATTTTTGTTTAATGCGCTTTACTTGAATACGTTAACACGGAACTACTTGATTTGCACAGTAACGAATCCTGTATAAGGTGCTGCCGCGCTTACACAAGTACTTAAAATTTTTTGCAGGTTTTATATTTATTCATTTTCTTCTACTTTTACCTGCCTTTTTGATGCATGTGACAAAGCGCTTCATAAATTTTAACAAGTTCGGTGCGTAAGTGCTAAAATATCGGTAACTTTATTTATCATACTGATATCTTTGAAAGTGGTTGAGAAAGACCAACTAAGGTAGGAGTTTCAAAGTCATGGAAGGAAAAACGTTAGTTTGAACTGAAGAAAGAGGTCTGCTGGGCTAAGAGTTAGTATGTCCTGCGCTTACCACACATTTTACGGGTAAAACACGTTTAAAGATGAGGTCGCATTTCGAAACCGGCAAGTGTTAATAGCAAAGTTCATATGAGAATGAGAATGACTGTGGGTCACGGATAAATAGCCCACGAACCGCGTGTTTCAGACCCATGAACTAATCCATCTTATTTTAAATATAATGTGGTGACAGCTCACTGGTGCTGCCCTCCTGAAAAGTAAAGATGATGCAAATAGCATTCGCAAAGGAATGATTTGGTATCGGTTATTTGAATTAATTCAAAGTTTGTGTTAGTCAAATGGAAGCGTCAACTCAAATGATTGCCTGCTGCTACTGAATTTTCAATCTCCACCTCTGAGTCTATACAAACATTACTAGAAGTTCTTACTTTTAATGTATCAAGGTAATATTCATCAATACAATATCATTTTTACTTGGATTTTTCTCGTTCGCATACGTGTGCTCATTTGGGTTTGCAAAGATGATCTTAATGGATAGTTATTCCTTTGCTCTCATTTAGTTGTTTAGCTTTCTATTTACCCACACAACGGACTACCAAGAACATGATTTTGAAAACTTTTTTTGCAGAGATGAGCTCGCGAAACCCGCCAATGTTCTCTATCGCCACAACCTCGGCGGCCCCGTCGAAGCGGCCATCCGGGCGTCAAATGCGCAGTTCGAAGACCCGGATGTTCTGTCGCGACTTGATTTTCGCCTCCTCGAAATCAACCCCGGCGACTGTGGCTGGGATGTGTTCAGCCTTGATTATCATGTCGACCCTCCGTTGAATACTGTATGTTTGACTCTGTTACTTGTGATGCCAACTGTACCGCTTGCTGCAGTTGTCTGATTTCGCAAAAAGCGATAAAAGCGTTTTGTTGCTACGTCTAAAACATTGTATGAGCTGTGGATACTGAGAACAATATTTTCTTTACTGTGGAATGCAGAAAAACATTCCCAGCAAGTGATGCGAAACACTGTTCATCGCTCGTTTTCGTGCGGTAGCTGATGTATCCAGCTTCTGATTTTGATGTTCGTACTTTTCGGTGTTTGTGCAGCTGGTAACTCCCGATGTGATGCTAGTCTACCTCCGCATTTTCATTTTCCTCTGGCGAGCGAAGCGAATGGAGCATCAGCTTGCTTTGATCTGGACTAAAACCATGGACCAGACCCGAAAGCTCGCGCCGAACCTTATTCATTTGCAAGGTAGGCGCAGTGAAATACGCGATGTTTGCAGCGTTGCTCTTTCATGAAGTGGTCATCGTTTTGCTTGTTTCAAGGGGTTCTTCACCAGTGTCACATACTGGCCGCGGAAATGGTCCATTTTGTGCATCAGATGCAATACTACATTGCGTTTGAGGTAAAGTTGACGCCCGTGTAAATTCACCGGCCTCCCTTGTGAAAAATTTAACCAGCGGTGTCTTTTCACCTTCACATAGGTTCTGGAGTGCTCTTGGGCTGATTTGCAGTCGAAGTTGGAAAATGCTAAGGACTTCGACGAAGTAATTTTAGCCCATCATTCGTTTTTGGAGTCTCTTCTCAAACGTTGTCTTCTCGATCAAAGTTCTAGGTATTGTGTGTCTCTGTGGGTTATTTTGCAGTTTTAGACTTAATGGCCTGGATTAAAGCTATAACAGAAAAGCGCAAGCTCTGGTCCGTTCCATTTTTATTTCAGCTGAAGTTCGCCCCCTCTTTTTCATGTTTTGTTCGCATGTTCTTCGTAACTGCTTCTAATCCCTGTTTTGTAAGATTTCCTCATTTATGAAATGCTTCATTAAACTTCCACAGCAATCTGTTAATGCAACTGCGGACGATATTTGATCAAATAGTCAAGTTCGAACATCTTCAAAAAGACATTTACGATCAGTCTTGTGCTGAACTTAAAGCGAGGCAGCTCTACCAAGATGAGATAAACGAGGCAGAGAAGAAGGTATTGCTCTTTCTGCTTTGTTTTGTAGCAGAGAAAAAAGCCTAATTTTGATTTTCGCGTTCAGGGAGTTTGGGGCGTTGACAGTGAAAAAGAAGCGGAAGAAATGGAGCGTCGCCGCAAATTCAGAAAAATTGTCATCCCTGAGATGCGCGCGCGCTTGAAAGTGTGTAGTTGCACTTATCAGGTTAGCATGTTTTCAAAGCATACTGAAATAAATTTGCTCAATTCATGTTTGTGTAACAAACCGTTTCAAATTTTCTGTAAGGAAACTGTAGTCTCACAAACTGTTTTAATTAAATCGCTTTTTGCACGGTATTGAAAATTCATCCCATCTCTGGGAATAATACGTTTTGAGACCATACCCAGAGGTTTTCTTTGTCTGATATTTGAATATGGTTTTCATGATGAGCATAACGAACCAACCGTCAAATGGGAAGGCTTTAAACTGGAAAGCATATATCTACGGTAATGATTAAACTAGTTTTTTTAAGGTGTTTTAGGGACCCGAATCATGTCCGCAGAATCATAGAAAATTATCAAGGGAAATATCTGAACGGATACTGCAATCAATATTATGAAATGGCAGTCGGAAATTCTTCGAGCCCCTACAGGTCCATACCGGGTATCTAACATTTTCCTTTAAAAAAATGGTTAAACGCATTCTATTTTGATTGACTCGAACTTGCAGGATATGGTCGTGATGTTCCTGCGCCTCTTGGATCAAGCAAGTGATACGAACCTTCGGAACCTCAGCTGGCGACTAGACTTCAACGAGCCCTATCGGTCTCGAACCACCGCCCTGCAAACCCACGCCGCCTCTTCGAAGAAGACGTGACCGTCATTGTCTTCAGCGTAGCTTGTTGCTGGTAGCTGCAGTAGAGGATGGCCGGTGAGCTTAGAACTCACTGCAGGAAGTGCGTCAAAAGCTCCGCATCCGCTGCTTTTAACATTCATCATACCCTAGGTTTGCTTTATTTCACGCATGCGTAGTTTGGACTGAATCTTGTACCCATCGAGCAGATTCTGACATGGGTTGAATTTGAGGTTTGATGCTGCTTCACTGACAGGCATCAAGGTTTCACCAAGACCTCTACTGCTTAAGTAAGATACCAGATTCATATCACTTTCAAAATCATCTCTCCCTCTCCCAATACAGTGTGTTGCGTCGAATGACTGACTTTAAACTTCTGTCTTGTCATGGCGGATAAGAGAGTTTCTAGCAGGTAAATGTGTTTCTCGTTTAAAGCTTTAGCCATAGCAGTAGTTGCCAGCCCAGTGCAGTAAGTAGTGGCCGTTTTCTTTTTCATATGACATTGTGACAAGTCAGCAGATAACCAAGATTTGGAGCTTGAATCGAACGTTGCATCCAGCGGGCATTGCCAGGGTAGCTGAAACGACATGACAGGGCAAAAGTGCTTTGGCCTACTGCCGGAACCTTGATGATTGGCACAAGTTTCAGAACCATGTGGAAACGCACTGTCGCATGCTTTTGCCAAAACTACACGTAGCCATACGGCAAAGTTAAGCATTTCCAACGTTTATCTTGTACGTACGCTCTGCATTTTTGATTGACTCTCTAAAGAAAACAACGTTCAGTTGAATAAGGAATTGCAATAAACCTCGGTTAATCCAGGTTCGATTTGACCAACGATTTATCCGGTTAAGGCGAAGATCCGGATTAATCGAAGATGGTTGTTGCTAGCTTGACGTCATGTAATTACTGAAACCCAAGAGCAGACTTTTGCAGAAGCTACACAAATGTATTGATGTATTTACAATGCTAAATAAGACCAGTAACCACCATATCCAGGCAGTAATAGACAAGTTCATAGTTTAAGATTACTAAAATTTTGGATTGGCGCAGAGATTTATGCGACTGGTCCATAAGCAGGAAAATTTGGAAGATGATATCCTCCATGCCAGGGCTATGCGCGTGTGTGACGTAATAATGATCTCAACGATGAGATAAATGTTACGCGCAGTAGCGGCCGATTCTAAACGTTCGTTCACTTCGTTGGTGATCGTGAGCACTCCTGCGTTGCATCTGAAAGCTGCCGAATCTTTCCTAGAGACCAGTCAGTGCACTTACGAACATAACAGCGTGGGAGTACAGGAAAATCCGGATTACGAGATGTGAAAAGAACAGATTTCATCCGGAATTGGCGAAGAGCCGGATTAAAAACTCCGACTAAACCAGTGGTTCCCAACCTTTTTTGATGGATTCCTCCCTTTGCTCATTTTGGAACTTTTCATTCCTCCCCTAAGCAACGTTCATTCCTCCCCGGTTCGGGTTCATAGGCAAGTATTAACTACAATT
>JGI24159J19872_10014904_pt1 | contig 10030 bp, 3 predicted proteins | sample Ectturendosymbi4_FD_19872 | JGI IMG/M metagenome (IMG submission 19872) | reverse complement strand
TTTTACTGACTAAACGCTGAAAACTTCCTCGAATTGGTTGAATGGCAGCTCATCCGTGCGGCACTTGTGTTTTTAACTTCACAACGTTTCAATTTTACAAATATTAGGATGTTCTAGTAATACAGTTATGAAGCCCAGCCAAAACAAATCTTTCCTTCCAAACAGATTGGGCAATGTGATGTTTTACAATCACTACTTTCCTTCAAAACCGCAGAGGCACTACAATCATAAGGAAAGCGTTCTAGACCAGAGTAACACCTCTGTGAAGAACCATGTGGGTCCCGTCAGTCATGTTACTGCTCGTGTTTGCGTTTCCACTAAATGCCCTTAGTTTAGTTTGACTAAGTTTCATTTTAGTCGTATTGCGTCAAAAAAGTCACAGGAATTCCTAGATATTAATTTCGTGAGCTCTATGTGGCCTTACGAAGGTGTTGGATCTAACGGATACAACGCAGTTGGCAAATTCCGAGACACTTTAATCTTGGTTGAACTGATTTGACCACATCAGTGGTGGATTTAAGGCGAGGCAAATGAGGCACTCGCGTCGGGCCCCCTTTTTTTAAATGCCATGAGGCTTTTGAGCGCTCTGTAGAAAATTCAAACGTTTTTAGGCACGCAACCAATCACAAACTAAACATGGAAAGAGCTTTTTGAGAAGACAAAACCGTCAAGATTTCCCGAAACCGTAGTTTTACATCTTTTGATGAACATCTTGTACCTTTCACATTACAAAATCATCACATCCGCTGATTCAGCACTTGAAAGACTTATGTTTGGCATTGACACTTTTTAAGCAACACGAAATCGTAGTGTAAGTAACAGCGGCTGCGTTTTTCATCTACACTCTCTACAGCGTCTAACTCCTACAGGTATAGCAGAGCGTCCCATTTTCGCACTTACTTGGGCGAAATTGGAACGGGAAGGTCCGAACCATTGAGGTCAGGTTCGTGCATTGCACTGTGATTGGTCGATGAAGATACGCGAGCGCTTTCGTAGCCTTCCGATCCGGAACAACTGAAATTGCTGCCGATGTTGTTGCCAACAGGAATACTAGTAGCGGATATGCGACCTGCAGCAATGCAGCACACAAACACGTGTTGTTGCGAGCATGTCCGTACCAGAGGTGACTTGAAGGTTATTGAAAGCAGGTATGTTGTCAGCAAGTCAAATAACACCAGTGTATGAAGTTACAAGTGTATGGCTACCTCGCCATACTAGCGTTTCTCGTTTCTCAGCCCGATCCTAATTGATGAGAGGCATTAAAACAATTATTTAACACGTTTTCGCGTATATATTACAAAAATAATTCATCGTGTGGACAACCAACGGTCGCCATCAATTGACTTCACTATCAGTTTGTAAAAAACACGCCCTTTGTCACAGACAGGTTAATTAACTGTTGTCCAGCGAGCCAATCACAGCGTCGAACACACGTCGCCAGTACAAACACGTCATTACTTCCGCACATCGTATCCGGATCTTCGTCTATTACCGGATATGCTGCAAGGTGTGGCCAGCAGCAATTAGAAATTCAGCATTCTAACCATGACAATCGCAAAAAATTAAGTTACGGTGCTAGCTGGTCCTGCAATAACCAACCGAAGTAAATTGATTTGTCAGCTCGTTCCAACCAAATAAGAACTGCAATGTTGTTCTATAAGTTAACAACTAAAAATCACAATATGCAGCTAGCCCTCTCAGTTCTCCACTGCACTGAGTAAAATGTTGTTAAAGGAGTTTAAATTGACACAGAAAAACAAAGCACGAATGTAAGAGGATTACGCCTATACGTCAAATACTGACCTAACATACATAACGAAAAAATGTTTTTTAATATGTGGCAAAATCTTAAAACTGGATAATCAATAACGTATCACACAGAATGCGGAGGAAACAGTTACGTCACTCACATTTGAGAACTGAACGAGCAGAAAGAGAGGCAATGTAAAATTATGATGTAGTTAAACGATTACAAACTACCAAAAGGCAACCACAAAAATTCATGGTAAACATACAAGACTCAAAAAGATACAACGCATGAAGTGATGTGAATACAGATGAGCGAGGAAGGCAATGAACATGTGAGGTTTTTGCACAAGTTAGAAAGGTAGATTGCAATGAGGGTTAGTATCAGGAAGCTATCTCAACAAACAAAACGAAGCATACATTAATAGTAGCAGCAAAGCTGGTCCGCGGTTAGAGGAAGCTAAGCTGATAGTAACTAAGATCGCGCATCCTTTTACTTTGCCATCTTTTGGATGCGGAAAGCGGCATGAGGACTGAATTGAACTCTTTGTCAGTTTTTCTGAACCTGAATATAATGCAATGGTTCTCTGACGCCAACCCTGCCAATAATGCTGATCAAGCGATCAGCATGATAGTTTAAGTGTTCTGCGAGTCCTTGCTAATTGGTTACGAAACTCTTCAACCCATCACCTAGATCAGAAACTAATCTCTTTTCTTTCCTAGAAATGCTTCGTTTTGCTTGATCTTACCACTAGTCCCGTATACTGCAGCAGCTCATCAGAAACGCTTCACGCTACACAGCGGAGTCAGTCGTAAAGCGCTAAAAGCTATTTACGGTTAAGACAAGAACTTGGCAAATCGCCAAAAGCTCGACGTCTGCTGGCGATAGATGCAAAACCTGTGAGCAATTGTGCTCAGTCAAGCATAAAAACCTCACGTGGACAAGCAGTTCGTAACGCAACTTGCTGCAGGTCAGTAACGTTGATTAATTATTATCGGCAGCATGGCATCATGAAGTTAAGAAACCAAAGCAAAACTTACGCGAAAACGACGAACTTGCACCAAGCGAGCACCCAAGCCTCACTTACCAGAATCGGAATGATTTGAATCGCTGGAAACGCTTGCCTTCCTTTGCGGCACAGGAGACGACGGACACCCGTCACGCGGCGACGATTCTGTTTGATGAAAACGAGCTTGCTTTAAAATTCTTTCCTTGCAGCTCCGGTCGCTGACCGCGAAGCGGCGGCCCGGTGTGCAATATCGCGTTGCCAGCCAGCATTTGTTATTGACGTTGAATGGTAGTTTCGCGGGGGCCGAAACTGCCACTTTGAGCCGCCAAATGCGCACCACGGCAGCCTGTGCCTCAGCAACGACAAAGAACCGAGTCGTCGTCACGACAAATTCTCACACAGGGATTTGCACGAGATTTAAGAACATTGGGCGCAAAATAAATCATTTTTGTTTTCAGCTGTTCACGCTGGGATTTGCAAGCATTATTTTTACTTCGAGCGAAACGATAATTCTTTTGATAAGCATTGTACGTTATCCATCGTTGATGCACTGGCACGTAAGCATATCCGTTGCTGTAAAGCGTGTTTATTTTCCCTGGTTTGACTGTTTTGATGCAGTGATGAAGTAACTAATTTTCTAAAAAACAAGTGTTTTGTCATCACTGTGGGACATCCATGGAATAATTCCCAGAGTAAAAATGTGACAAATTCACACGTTTGGGATGCTTTTTAAAAATCTTATTTGTCGTAAAGTTCCATTTACTTTGATCAGCTTTGGAGAAAAAGCGGACCGGAATCAATTGCAGTCGAGTGACAGATAACAAAAAAAACGACGTAAACAACGCCAAGGATATTTAAGATGTTACTGTGCATGAAAATCACAACCGAGTGAAGACCATTTTCCAACGATTCTTCAAACGCCTAACGGGGTGCCGAATTAAAGTTTGCCGTAAGTCAATGTTTTGTGAATAAGCCAGACATGACAATCACACACAAGTGCTTTCAACGGTTTCAACTTGTGCATCAGCTGGACGAACGCTTAAGACATATGCGAACCACTTCCCCTATTTCTGCATTACCAGTGACGAAACGTCTCACAGCCTGTTTAACGCTTAACTTAAGCTATCTTTAGAACTATACTTTCAGCTCACATTTCCTGACAATTTGAAAGGGGCAAAAAGTAAGAGCTCTTCGAAGAGAAAGAAAATTCACACGCTGTGGTGAATACGGTAGCACTTTTCTTTCGGCAAGAAATTGAATACTGGTTCGCAATAAAAGCGAGACTGTTGCGGGATGATTATCACAGTCGAAATAAGTTCGGTGACGACATTCGTCGGCCTTTATTCGCCCAAACCGAGCTTTTGTGCAACCCATCTGGCCTATTGAATTCCACTGGACGGCCGACGCAACAGATTAAAGTGTTCATCTTCGTGAAATCACTTCCACATAAACCGTGATATACCTGTGAATAGACCCAGTCCGTCTGCCGACCATCAACATGCTGCGGGTCAAAGTTGCGCTCGACAGTGATTAGAAAAAATGCATTCCACCGTTAATTTCAACAGCATAACGGTTCAACGAAGCACTTACCAACAGAGGTAACACGTTCCCATGAAGTTCCGCGTGCCATTTGGAGTTGTTGGCTGGGTGAAGCTACGCTGCCATGATTTGCTTTATAGTGGGGAGGGGCGACCAGTTTGAAGGCTGTCGGGCGTACGATAGTCGTTTCCGCGCCCTGCCACACATAATGGTTTATGACGTAATCCAAAGCATATCCTTCACAATCACAATTTGCAAAAGTTAATGCTGAGACATCCCCTGAAATTATCTTTTGCTGGGAACGGACATTTGCTTTAGGTAAAATAAAGATCGAAAAAATTTAATCGAAGGATTATATTCAGCAAATAGGTCTGGAACATCAGATGTGGCGCTTCGTTTGTAAGTTTTGCTTCGCGAATGCTCATGAAAATCCCTAGATACTTCAAATTTAAATCCGTAATTCATTTTTTTTCTTTTTCTCACTAAGTAGATTTTTAGTTTCGTGCTAGATGTGCTTATGCCGCTGCGTACCACTATATATCAAACAAGCCGCAGTGCAAACATATCCAGTGGCCACGCTGTAGCGTTTTGGTAGTAAGCGAAATGCTGTTGTCCGAATGGCATACCGTACACTAATTTTTATCAGTGATGTGAAAGATACCGCTGCCTACATTTTGACAAAAAGCGTGGGCTGTAATTAACTCCCGTACTCGTTTGTATAAAACTTTACAACAAACTAAATTTCTTTGCCAGACAGAATGTTGAAGTTGATGCAATTTCAATTCAACCCTCTGTTTCACTTCAAACAAAATGATCAGCGACGAAGCTTTACCTGTGTAGTTTTACATTCGTAGTCGTAAAACACAAAACAGTCTCAAAAGCACGACGAAAATCAAATGAACTGCGTTGCGTAAACAGTCCGGAGGAGCCGAGAAGTAATTTCCTAAGCCGCGCATTTCTTTCCCCACTCTTCCCAACAGCTCTTGTCATGAGTGGTGTTTTGACAGTGCGGGGGCTGTTTTTGTGTGGGCTCTGGCAGTCTGTTCGAATTGAGCCGCGGTGTCTAAGCACGCTGTTCATCCTCAGTGAAAACTGCTCGGTTTTTCAGGCAGCCTGTTGTGACCCACAATATCGAAAAGTACCGGCGTTGGTTGGCAATTCGTTCTTGTCAGACTTCCGTTTTTGTCACCACTGCGCGAAAAGCTTTCTTTTTTGAAACAAGCGCTGGAGCACTGCAAACATTTCCGATCACTGCTGCGGCAGTTAGCCCTTACATCGCACATGAAGCAAAGCAATATGAATTTTATTTAAGCAAAGTTTTTTTCAGAGCTGAAAACAACTTCCTAGGGTTACTAGCACACTAATGGTATGAGCTAACTCCCACAAAAAGCAGTTTTGCAAGTCCTCTCTACAAAATAGCATGTCAATACAACCGTCAGCATTCACATGTCCTTGTCCAGTTTAAGGAATTTCTCATTCCTGTTATTGCAAACTTTAAAAAATCCGTAGACTTCGACTCGTATCGCCAGCGCTAGGTTTTCCGATACAATGCCAGTTTATAGCTGAACGTTGGTCTCTGTCTCGTAACTCCGCCTAACTATTTCGTTCAACTTTCATGTTACTTTTTTCCGGTAATTTAAAAAACCGCATGTTGTACTCAAATCAAAACTGAATTTACGCGCGGACATCTTTAAAATGATAACTTATCAAACCGCGCACGATTCATGATTTTTCTAAAGCTTGGCGCATGTGCGCGAAAACCATCACCAAAGCATGCCGCCCTTTGGTGCAGTCGCGGGAAACTAGGGGAACGTGGCACCCCACCTCTTTTGAAGGAGAACCACATTCTCCTGGTTCATGTGGCACCAAACAACGGCGCTTTTCTCGTCATTTCATGAACAGAGGAAATCGTAACTATCTTGACTATAAGCAAGTCACATGTTGGCTTTGATTAAGCGTTCTTTAATTTTTGGAGCTCTACACCACTGCATGCAGCTGAACTGTCCTAAAATATGGATCCTTGCCATAAATCTAACAATGACCGATTCGACAACAGAAGAATGCAAGATACAAAACCAGACGTATAAACAACGGCTGTAACTAGCAAGACGTGCCTCGTTGTTGCGTAACAAGAGAGCGATGTTGTTGTTTTTTTAATAGATTCGGATGTCTGGGGAATCGAATATCATTTGTCTTAATGAGCAAACGCATATTAACAAAACTTGGCCATCTGCCTAATTTGACGAGCATTATTCACGTCGCATGCAGCGTCAAGACAAGTTGACAATTTAGAATGGTTTCGGGTTTCTTCTGTCACAGAGAAAACAGTATTTTTCCACAGTTCAGTGCTTGTAAAATCAGTGCAGTATAATTCAGATTTATTTAGCAGAACCTACCATAAACTCGTGTGATGACAGCGTTTGTCAAGATGATTGAAATAGTATTTTCACGTTTGTTAGAAGCCAGCGAGAACCTCAAGCTTTAATGATAATGGTAGCAAGCAAAAAATTAAAGCATCAACAATAATCTTCACGCTCTTCTCCCATGCCACTCAATATCGATAGAATGCGACCTGGAAGCCCAGAATGCGAAGCCGAAATTAACATATCGGTGTGAAGTGGGCGCCCACGTGAAACCCAGTTGGCCAAGGAAAACTCTAAGTATGATGATGATGAAGGAAGTACAACTCGCCTGAATGACATCGTTTACATGCAACAGGCAGTTTGTAAACAACAACAACTGTACACTGGGTGCTGCAAATGTTTTCGACTGCAGCTGTCTGCGCTGCAAGCTTTGCCATAATTCTGAGTTAACGGGCCGCCACAGGTTGTGTGCCGGCAAAAAGGTACTGATAAAGCAGGGGTTCCCAACCTTTCTCTGACTATGTACCCCTTCAGCATTTCGACAGATGAGCATGTACCCTTAAAATTTCTTATGACAAAAAGTCTGAGTAAAATAACAAAAATCCACTGAACTGTTTAATAGAACTTTTAGATTTTTAGAACTATAAAGGTAGACTCCATTTTTATGTCTCAAAAGTTAATATTATTTACAAAAACGATTGTTTGTAAATAATATTAACTAATATATGCACACATATTGGCAATAAATAATACATAAATATATTTTCCCTTCTATTGCTAAGCTATGTACCCCTCCAGATAGGCAAATGCACCCCAAGATGGGAACCCCTGTAATAAAGACATGCAAGAAGTCTGCGCTGTAGAATCAAACGGCTGCAGTTTCTCCAAAAAATCAAAGCAAGGTATGGACAGAAACACGTGTGTTGAACCGATGTTTAAAAAGTTGTCATGTTTCAAAAGCGAGTCGACAACGCGAAAAGCAAAACGTTAAGCCGATAGTTTTTCTAACACGTTCATTCTGAACTACTCACCTTGTCAATCAACAACATTCCGGACACCGGTGCCAGCTTCGGTGGTTCGTCAGATGGTTCTACCATATTTGGTTGCTCGGGTGTTGCGAAACTATTGTTGTGCCGTCCTTGCAGTGTATCAGACGACTGCAGCGTTTCCGAGCTTCCACTTAGAAGAGACGCATACGAATGAGCATGAGACGCTCCCGCTCTTACGGGGGCCTGTTTAGTTTTGACCGTTCTCAGCATGTTCCAGGTGCCTTTCGCACGTGCCACCGTGTCTTTGCTGTTTTCCAGCCGACTGGACTTCGGCGTCAGGTCGTAAAGGTGGTGAGTGGGGGCGGCGATTTGGTAATCGTTCATGTACCGCTCTTGACGACCTCTACTTGCCACGCCTATATCACTGTGCCGATTTGACTGATGCACAAGCTTAACTGCCGTGTGGTTAAGATTTACGTAGTCCGGCGGATCACATGCCTTCCGCCCTTGCAAAGCATCCGGAGGCGGATTATGGTCACTCGGTTCCGCACCGTAAGGTCGAATCAAGCGCGACACGCCATACCTCCACCCCTTGTCACGCGATTTTGAGTCTTTCACGCCCGAGTGTGCTTCGCACGATGTGCTGCCTGTTCTAGTTCCATTCTTTCCCACTTCGGAAACTGGAGGTTCGCTGTCTAACGCGAACGCAGCGCTGGAATCGCTGTACCTTCAAAAATACACACATGGTGTGTTTTTGAATCTTGGTTTCACACAAACGACTTTTACACCGCGCAGTGCAACTTATCAGCCGCAAAAATGGAGAACGCTGCAGCAAAATAAGCTAACAAGTGTGTTCTGAGCGTTATCGATAGGAAGCGTATACGGCTGTAACTTACAGCCTGTAAGTCATTGTTGCAACTTGTTACTTAACTGTTTACTCTGGCCAATTCATTTAAGGTCATGCAAGACCACAGGCAAAAGCACGGAGAGCCCATAACGTTTTTCCAAAAGGAACAAGCTCCTAAAAGAACAAAATTCAGAACTTATAGCCTCCTCTTCCCACTAAATCTGGTTTCTTGTTAGACCACAGGCGTATCCAAGGGGGCAAAGGGGCCATTTCTCTCCCAAATTTCTAGCATTCTTCTTGTCGTTTTGTGCTTCAAGAGGTGGTGTCTCACACTAAATACTGCTGGCTGCTGCTCGCTTAAAGTCAAAAATATTTGGCCCCTCCCAAGCTTTTGGGCTTCAAATCTCAGATATGAATTGTATTTTTAAAGTTTTTGTCAAAGTCGAAGATATTTTAGCCGTTTAAACGCAATGTCCCAACAGCAACGTTCTCAATTCTTTTTTTGCGCGTTATGTCCCCAACATGCTCAGATTCCCAAAATCGGCTGCGGGTTCAATATCTCTCAACACATACCCGCGTCATCGATGTTCTTATTAGTCATGTGCATCATTCAAGTCGCTATCACCATACGCGTGGTGCTTGGTCGTGTCATATAATAGGGCGTGTTCAGAAACGGATTGTGTGAGCATGATACAGGCGTAGGAGGCGGGAGTGTAGGGAGGGCTGTATCCCTCCCAAGTACTTTGCTTTCGGGCAAAAATCAATGAATATGTAAAAAAAAAATTGTATTGAAATTAAAATCTAAAAAAAATATTTGTTAATTTAACTTGGTTCTGGTATTACTGGGGTTAAAATTGCATCAGTGTCTTTTTATTACCCCCTCAGTTGTTTTTGACACCCTACGCCTATGAACAGAGAAACAGTGCTACGACGAACAACCGTTACGCAAACAAGCAGGTTCCAATTTCGCTAAAACGTCACGTGATTATTTGCTGGACTTATGACACTGAACAAGGGCGAAAACTTTCTAAGCGTGTTTCCAGCAGACCTATAACAAATTGTTTTCGAACCAAGACATTTCCCATAAAATATTTCAAAATTAAGCCTCACTTTGATATCGCTTAGTTAGCACTTTTTGATAGCTTAAGCTTACGTGGTTCAACGAGCGTTTCATGCATTACACAAGGTCTAAATTCACGCAGGTACACCCAGTGGCGTGCAGAGGTCTGGTGATGCCCGGGGCAATTACGTGATTGGATGCCCCCTACCAAAGCCTAATATTGAGCAGCGGCGGATATACGCTGTTGTTTGTGACGTCACAATATGACGTCATATTTAGGTTTGCAACTGACGTTTTGGCGGAGTTTATTGACCAGGCCCGTAACCAGCTTGGGACACCAGGAGGAGCGAAGAGTTTTCTGAGGCCCAAATTATTCGAACTATGTGCAATATTTTCAAACTATATCCAACACATTTTTCCAGGGGGGGCGAAAAAATTTCTAGGGGGGCTTTGTCCCCGCTGGTTACGGGCCTGTA
>JGI24159J19872_10014902_pt1 | contig 10031 bp, 7 predicted proteins | sample Ectturendosymbi4_FD_19872 | JGI IMG/M metagenome (IMG submission 19872) | reverse complement strand
TTAATCCTCCACGTCTTAGGCTCATTCATATTAGCCCGAGTTACCAGACAGTTTATCGTTCGTTTGAAATTATTCTGGAATGGGTACTGTCCATTGGATTTGAATTCAAATCCAATGGTCTATGCAAACCCATTGCTTCAAAAAATATTCAATCTGATATGAATTAAATTTAAAAAATACTTATTGCAGAGGGCAGCTCAGGCTCCAATGGATGAGCCCGAGTAAAGAGCGAGCGAATGTATTCAAGAGAGCTGTTGTTGTGAACAATATTTTTTGATTCACGTCACCTGCAAATTGCAAATTTGCATAATGTCTTCATCCTTTATTACAGTAAAACTTGTTTGATGTTGTTTATTTGTAATCCAAATTAAATGTTGGAAATTTCATAACTACTTTCTGCCTCTGTAATTTTGCTTTTACAATCAACTTTGAACAGGCATGTTAAGAGGTCTCAGATTTTATAGTGTCCACTTTGTTTTGAATCATGATGAATTATGAATGATAAAAACAATGCATGCAGTACTTTTCAACAATATGTTGCCGCTGTATTTGTGCCCCCTTGGCAAATCTTTTACACCTAGCAGTTTGAAAACCATGGCTCTAGATCAGCATATTTAAACATTTATGGGTCACAAACATCTGCTCTAGTACATCCTAATAAAATTTAAGAACCTTTTGAAAAGAAACGTTGCAATAAATATTTGAAAATAGGATTTTATCATCACATTCATTGATGGTACTCACTGCATTATGGTCTGTGGGTAATTGTGTTACTTCTTTATGATTTGTATGTATAAACATTGTTTTATGCCCTTGCTACTTGGTTTTGTAATGAAATCTTGTGTTTCAGTGCATTGCTCTCTGCCTCATAACCCTTAACACTTTGATGTTTGGGTTAATTCAAGCGGTTCGCAAAAAAACAGCTGGATCGCACGTGGCTTTGCGCGGGAATATCTCCGCTCCTGTACAAGTTACAGACCTGGTTCAAGTGTCAAAAGACGCGGCAAGTCTTGTAGTTTGCACTCAAAAAAATTTTTTGGTTGGGGTTGGGTTTTTTGTGAGTGATGTTGTAAGTAGAGGACTTTTTGGCCATCCTGGCCCACTTCACCTGGCTCTGGTGCCAACTGTAAGATGTAGTATTTCGCTGAAGTTGTTATTAGAAACTAGGGTACAATCCGAGTCTTTTGATACTTTGGATGACTTGCTGGGGTTTCGCATTTAAAAGTTATGATCTAAGTTAATAAAAATTTTGACTAATTAGCTAATTAATTCATTTGTTTATTTAAGATAATAACTTTTGAACCAGAAACGTTAGAAAGTTGATCAAAAGCTCAAAAGACTCAGACTCAAGCCTAGTTTCCAATGAAAACTTCAGCGAAATACTTTAGCCTAGTGGTTGGGCCCTAGGCCAGGCAACATGAGCCAAAATGGCCCAAAAACTACTTACAACGTCACTCACAAAAAATCCGCAATCCCCAACCAAAATTTTTTTTTGAGTGCGGACTAGAAGACTGTCCGATCCATTTGAGCCATTGAACAGCTCTCTGGTGCAATCGGTGGAGGAGCTAGGTCGTTGGTAAGGCAACTGACAACTGCTGATTTTAGGCCGATTTCAAAGTACGAGTACATCGTACCCCGGCTCTCAAAGTGTTAATGTTGCTCACTTCCTTCACCTATGTGCATGCTTCACCTACTTATCTGTAGATACCCCAACTCTTCACCCATCACCTGCCCACCATCATCTGTGTTATGTTGATGTCTGTTGTGTATTTGATTCAACGTTTATGTTTTGGTAGTATTGTTTTCACTTATGTCTTTTGTTTTGCCACTCGGATTGGTTAAATTGGTCACATGAATATTTTGTCTGGTATGTCACATGTGGTTCAATTTTTTCACCTATTTTTATGCTTTGACATCTGTTCTGTGTTTGGTTTGTTGTTGATATTTTATGGTGAGCAGTGACTCTTGGACTAATGGAATTGGTTATGAAAGAAAAATATCAAATGTCTCCAAAGCCCTTTCAAAATGTCAGAGCAAATTCTATAAATCCTTAAAACATCTTCATAAACCCCTTAAATTCAAGAACCCCAGATTATGAAGCCTGACTCTAGAGAAAATCAAGACATACTTTGAAGACGAGCTACATATTAACAACAGTCTAGCAGGAATTTGCAAGCCTACTAGGGGGAAAAAGAGATATGGTGCAAGGTCTTAAGATAATGTTGGCAGTGGTTCATCTCTCTCTCGGGTCACTTAACATATAGTTGAATGCTGCTCCCAAGCGCATTCCCATCAGATACATGCTGCATGTGTTAGTTGCCTTACAATATGAAAAAGCATCTAGTGACAATATTTTAGTAAAATGTAATTTTTGTAAGGCAATGTCTAATGATTATATCTGGTTTTCCTTTCGGAAGGACTAGAAAACCATCAAGTGAAATTGCTGACCTTTGCTAACTATCTGACAAATTCTTGCATGGTATTTGCTTCTCAGAGTAAAGAATTAAAGCGATGATTAATTACATATTTCTACCACAAAGCCCTAAAACCTCAACCCTAAACACTAACTGTAAATCCTAACACTAAATGCTAAACCTAAAGCCTAAATCTAATCTAAAACCCTAAATCTGTGTCTGATGATCTTATGACAGAACATTCAAAGTGTCTTCTGTGCTATACCACCAAAGGAAACCAATAACATAAAGGTGAGATCCGAACTGACAACCCTTCACACAGCAGGAATAATAACTTCCCACTCAACCATCCATGTTCATAGTTATCGTGATGTAAATGTCTCAAACTCAGTTTTATATCTGGCTTAAAGCCGGATACGGTTTTTGAAGCTGGACATGTTCATTTCGTCATTCGAAAGCAAAATCCAAATATGGTCATTTAGATATTATTTCTCTGTAATTTCACTCTTTGGATACCCTCTGTCTTGATGCCTGGAAAAGTCGCCTTGTTCTCCCCCCTGCAGGCTCATGTGTCTATAGTAAGCCTACCTGTGAATCATGCTATGTTTGGAGTTACATGCCACACTGATATATTTGCAATTTTCTGATTTTTGGATGCATTTGTAATTAAACATGACGAACTTTTATTTTGTGAGACTATCGTTTTTGTTTTTTCAACTAAGTGTAGCTGTTAATTTTTCTATGTTGTATTGCGAAGATTGTAGATGCTAAAATTAGTCAGAACGCACTTTTTTGTGCACACACTAAATAGTAATATATGATGAATTCTGAAGGGGAATATTGCAACTACAGTTTTGATTGCAAATCGTTTTGCTGTCAAAACAATCAGTGTTGCACTGACCTACTTTCTGGAAAAGCTCAAGAAGGAGAGTACTGTTCATCTGGTGGAGATTGCAGTGGTTTGCTTTTGTGTTGCACTTCTAGAAATCAGTGTTGCCAATCACTCTCTATCTCAGATATTGGTGGAGCTGCTGATGACATCAAGTAATGTATTGTTTGAAATTGGTTTGTGTCTAGTGTAATTTTCAAAAGGCTTCTTATCTAAAGGTTAGTTTCAAAATTTGAACAAAAAATCTACGAGCAGATATTCTAGGTCACTGATGGGTTCATCGTAGCATGCAAAGGCAACAATCCTTCAATTAGCAAAGTTAATTCCAATACAACAACGTCTAGCAATAGCCATTTTGGCTGCTCTTTGAGTAGGGCCTAGCCTAAACTGTAATGATTCAACTATTTAAGGCACATTTTGGTGCTGTGCAGTTGTCAAGCAAATTTGCAAAAAACAAACTTTTGTTTTACATCATTATCCAATGTCTTTGCATGTCATAAAACTTGGCAGAGACTTTCAGTCTCTCATTTTAAACATGGCAAAAGAATGAGAAAGTTGAATAAAATTTGTGCAGAAACCCTAATCAATCAGTGCAAATCCTTTAGTTATATAGGGCATACCAAGAGCAACTAATAGTTTGGAAGTATGTTGACAGGCCTGACAAGTTGCTCAAAAACACAGAAAGGGTGCTCGTTAGTGTTCTAAGCCAGATCTTTTGGCGAGAGTTGCACTTTGACAAAATTTGTTAGTTCCTTGAAAGTGTCATTCCGGATCATTTTTCTGAAAACACCATCATAGAATACTTGCTTACACCCATCGTGGAACGTACATACTTCTGTATGTTTCATAGTTCCATCATTAAATCTAGTGGATTTGCAGAACTATTTTACCTTTTCTTACTTTTGTCAGTTTGTAAACATTTCTTTTGAGTTTTTCTTGAGTTACACATCTTTTATCAAGGACTGCCAGTGTTTGATGTAGGCTTACAGTATTGTAAAATTAATTATTTGTGCACATGCAAAATTTGCAGTTTAGTGTAGTTCTATGGTTGCATGCACCACATGAAAAAATGTTTTATCATACAGAATTATCTACAACAAGTTCAATTTGGAGAGTCAAGCAATTTTTTCTCAAAGAATGAAACCAGTTTTGTTTGAAAAATATTTTGAAATTTATAAATAAAAAGAGGTCATTGCCACTACTTCGAGTGATTCTAACTTAAATTTGAGTGCCACTACTTTGAGTAAAATTACCTAAAAATTTCTACTCTTTGCGAGAGTTTTTTTAAGGTGTTTTAGGGACATGATTCGGGTCCATAGAATTTCAAATTGGGTCCCTGGAATCAGAGAAAATTATAATCGGGTCCCTAGAATCAGAGAAAAGCGGGCCCCTAAAATCAGAGAGATCGGGTCCTACAGGTCCATACCAGGTACCTAACATTTTCTTTAAAAAAAAACTGTTCTTTACTATTTTGGTACTGGCAGATTGCACTGCAGTTAACTGCACAGCATGACATTTTGCTATGGCAACTGCATGATGCAGAAAAGAGTTCATTTAGATTGCATCAGATTTTGATTTTCAGGTTGCAAAGTTGCAACATAGTTATATTTTATGTCATGTGCAACCAGGAATGGCTGTGCTCTACCAGCATGGGCTGTTATTTGTTTTCTATCTTGATGTAGGTCTGACCTGTTTCAGTTGCTTTGCATGCAATGTTTTATTAATGTTGCCATACCTTCAATGTACTGAAGATATTGAAGGTATAGTGAGTTACAGTCGCTGCCCACAGCAAATTGTGCTGGACTGGAGAGATATTATACCAGGGGTCTCAAACTCAAATTGCTCCTAGTGTCAAATGAGCACTTACAAAGAAACCCACGGGCCGCATTATGAAGCTGATGCAACAATAGCGGTACCTGAACTTAATTTTACAGCTAATTTCCTGCGAAGGGTATCATGAATTGTAGGCAAATCATTTCTAGCCGTCTGTATGTTCGTATTCATCAATTCTATCTGTCTAACGAACTGGTTCACTTGCTAACTGAGCACTTAGAACACCGGTGAATAAACTAACATAAATGTTATTCACTTCATTCATTTTCATGCCCGCTTTTCCTCTAGGGAGGGTTGCAGGTGCAACATCCATAGGAGAACTTGGAATACCTCACGGTCAACCGCAATTTCAGATAGTTCTGCTGGCTTCACACCAAGACGAGACCAAGCAAGGTCGAGATGCAGTTACCCCACCAGGCCTGGGCTGACATCTGGCTCACTTTCCCGTGGGTTTAGCTAGCAGGGCTTGCCTCACAGTTTTTTGTTGGGCATTCTAGACACATGGCCGAACTAATGTAGTTGTCTCCTATCAATTAGAAGTGGTTTCGACAATCAGGGCTCTGCAAATTTCACAGCTGCGCACTTTGTTGTGGAGTGTCACACCAGGGACCTGATGAGGGGGCACAATGCCCCAGGAACCGAATAATTGTGGGTGGGGACAGTCGCAACAATATCGTAAGTTTTTCTTCAATGCAGTGCATTTACTCCCAAAATATCTTAGGTTCAAATATGGAGGCGCCAAACTTGTTTCTTGCCCCGGGTGCAATCTAACCTCGGTACACACCTTTGTCACACGGTGGACTCTTTGCAAAAATCTCATCTTTGGTGCTTGCACCTGAGTTACAGTAATATTCTTTCGGTCATTACCCAAGATGCATGACCATAGGTAAGGATCAGAGGAAAGATCGATTTGAAAAATGACAACTTTGTTGTGTTTGAAAGCTCCCATTTCGTGGCCACAGAGCGATGAAGCTCATGCAGAACTGCGTTAGTTTTACCAATCCATGTATCAATCTCCTGGGGCTCCGCTTCCGTCACACGTAAATACCACCTGTAGGTACTTGAACGTCTACACCTGCTGCAGTGTATTGCCACTCACTTGCAAGCATACACTCTACCTTGTGTTTGTAGAGACATAATACCTCTGCGTTTTTAATGCTGACTTACATTCCGGCTTGGTCTCACGCAGCAGAAAACCGAGCGAGTGCATGCGAAAGACTGTTGAGAAGATGCTAGCAATACCAAATCATCTGCAAAAAGTAGGCGTTTGATCCTGCAGCTCTGACTGTGACACTTTCGTCGACTCGGCTATGACTGTCTATCCAATTCATGTAGACTAGTGGTTCTCAACTGCGGTTCTAAGGGCCGCATTCGGCTCCCAAGCACCCTTTGTGCGACCCTTAGCAGTCTTTCAATAAAAGGTCGAATATATTGTGTAACAGACTTCGTTCTGCTGTAAAAAAACGTGTCAATAGAATTGTGTTAAAATTTTAGTGAAGCTCTCCAACAAAATTGTAGGTCTGGATTTGGCTCCCTTCAACAAAAAGGTTGAGAATCACTGATGTAGACTATGAAAAGAAGCTGTGACAGTGCACACCCTTGTCGGAGTCCAACACTAACGGCGAGCTGTCGTGATTTAACTCTCCCACCACGGTCATGAAACTTCTGAGCAGGAATACGGTGACTTGACAGCCAGTAACAGGCGGTCGTCAACACCGTACTCACGCAACGCTCCCCAAAGCTTTTCACAAGGAACCCGGTTGTATGTTTTCATGAGATCGACAAAGCATGTGAAGACGTCTTAAGCATACTCCCAAGATTTCTCAAAAATTTTGCTGGAGTGTGAAATATGGTCTGTAGTGCTACGGCCGGGATGAAAACTGCATTGGGTATCATTCAGGCTTGATTCAATTGTTTCCCAGCATCTTGTTTCAAGGCACATGGCAACGAAATGTTACTTATTTGAAAATTCCCAAAAAGCATCGCGGGCTGCACAAAAGGCCCTAGCGGGCCACATGCGGCTCGCGTGGTTGAGACCACTGTATTATACAATGGTATCAGGACGTGTAAAATCTGTTACACTTTACAAACCAATAAGGTTCATTTTCTTCCACTTCAACCATCTTGATGATTGCATCATTATCTGGCAATGTTCACAACTCAAGTTTAAGTGACAAATGGCAAAAGCACACCAATGTGCACAGTTGACAATTGTCTGTATGCAGATAATGCTGCAACTTGCATTATCCCTTGAAGCCAGGGGTTCCCAACATGGATGGTGGAACTTTTTTCAAAGTGGGGGGCACAAGGGCACGTCAGAAATAAATTATAGCAAATTTCTGATTTGAATTGGCAATCGTGACGTCACAAGCATTGAAATATGACGTCATTACATATACACCATGTGAAGGTCTAAATTACACTATCTTAGACAAAATTACACCACTACGAAAACGTATGGGTGAACCACCTGAAATTCAAATAGGCTGTTACAGGGGCGACCCAGGTCATCAGCGTCACTCGTTACATAACAGCGTCACATGTCACATAACATAACGTCACATGTGCAGAGATAGCTAAATGCGGCTCATCATATGATTTGTTCTGACTGAATAAAACCATTCAACGCCTGCTTCACTGAAATTCCATTTGCTTTCATTCTGGCTGGCATTATCATTGCCCTGTGACGTTATGTTATGTAACAATAAATGAGAAATTCTCAAGATAACTTCTTCACTGTTGAGTAATGTACGTCACAGAGCATTGATAATACCAGTAAGTCATCTGCTTACTAGGCTCATTCATATTAGCCTGAACAGTTGGACAAGTTATTGTTCGTTTGAAATTATTCTCGAAATGGGAACTGTCCACTGGATTGAACTTCAAATCCAATGTTCTATACAAATCCATTGCTTCAAAAAAGCATTTTTGTCCAATATGAATATGTTTAAAAAAATACTTAGCTTCATACGACAGATCGGACTCTAATGAATGAGGCCAAGTAAAACGCGAGCGAACGAAGTCGTGAGAACGCCTATTACAAACATTGTTTTATTCAGGTCACCTGCAAAATGAACGGGAAAGGCCAGATATGAAACGAAAATATTGGAACAATGACCAGGCCCAAAGCAAAGAGCCCGAGTTAACAACTCAGTGAAGTGGGACCGTGGGTGGTGGAACAAACATACAAAGCAAGCAATCTTACATTAAAAACACCAAGAACACAGTTTAAAAAACAGACAAAAATGACACAGCATTGATACCTGTCTTAAACACATTCAAAATCACGACTTTCCTCATCTTCAACAAAGAAGTACCATCAGTGAATACTCGGTCTACAACTGTGTTAGATACCAGGATCCAAAGACAAGACAAAACATATGTAGCAATTAGCAAGTTGTCGTAAGGATGCCAATTGCGTTGCCAATGCAGAAATAAAATATAGCCATTTAGCGTTGCCAATGCAAAAACATAAACACAATTGAATTGATCTGTCAAACATTTCATTTAGCGTATAAGATTCAGTAAAATTTCACTATTCGGAATTGTGTTAAAACGCTTGAAATAACCCAAATTATTTAATGGTGTGGCACAAACTTTTCCTATGCACAAACATATAGGTGTCAGAAAAGGGGCAGGAATTTGAAAATTTCAGTAAATAATGCTGGTTTCTTAATATCGAGTGGTTAAAACAAATTTCACCACTTTGGCCCCTTGTAGAAAAACTTTTGGAAAAATCCACTACTAGCCCCCCTTGGAAAAATTCCTTCCGAGGCCTATGCGCACAAGCATGTGAATTGACACACTTTTGTGAAAAATTGTGTTGTATTACACCATCAGGCAACACCGTTCGAAAACACCAATGCGGTAAGCAATCCATAGCAGGGTGTCAGACAGTGCACGGTGTATTCTGCCAAACAATTACGAAATCCTGCCAAATTACAAATAATATGTTGGAAATAATATCGACAAAATACTGCCAAAAATCTGCAACGTTTATTTCATTGAACGATTTACTTTATCACTAGACCCAATAGTAATTGTGTTACTTACATAATGTATGATATCTCAGCAAAAAAGTGGGAGGGCCAAGCCCCCCAGAAATAAAAATGGGGGTCTAGGCCCATGCGGCCCCCCGGTTCCGCCACCTATGGCTCCCAACCTGTGGTACGTGAAGGTCATCCAAGTGGTACGCAAGTAACTTCCACTTTTTCACAAAAAACTGGATTCACAGCTTTCCAGTTTACGTATTGGGCTTTGTTACTAAATAAATATAATTCCCTGCAGCCTGCTAATCCTCTTGTTTCGTAACATTAGACAGTGATTTTTAACCAGGGTTCCGCAGAACCCTGAGGTTCTGCGAGTAGCTGCCAGGGGTTCCGGCGAAAGAGACTGAAGTCACAACCACAGTTCTATGCGGTTGTAGTAATATAGACACTTGTGTCATTGCATAGGGTTCCATGAGCAACGCAAACATTTGCTGAAGGTTCCCTGCAGCAAAAAGGTTGAAAAACACTGCATTGTGATCTTCAGAATACAGGCAATGTCAACAGAAAGAGCGCAGCTGCTTTGAAAAGCAGTACAACGATGTGGAATTGATTAGGTCAAATAATTGCTTGTAAGTGTTACTTCTTTCTCTCACACGTTAATAAATCTCATGTACTGGTACTATTTCACAGCTTACAGCTACAAATAGCTGATTGATCAACGGTAGTCATCAGATACAAGCTAGAATTATGTTTAGAATGAATTTGATAAAGAATTGAAATATTATATACCAGTTGCAGAGGACCATGAAGACAGCAAAGACAAAACACAAAGAATGTTCTCCAGTAAACTTCTGGCTTAGTATGGCATCTTCATACTGGTTGCTAGCTTCCCACGCTTTTCCACAA
>JGI24159J19872_10014899_pt1 | contig 10033 bp, 5 predicted proteins | sample Ectturendosymbi4_FD_19872 | JGI IMG/M metagenome (IMG submission 19872) | reverse complement strand
GTTCACGTGGTGTTCTGCAGTTCTTTTTTTCCGACGGCACCAAAATTTTCCATTCACGTGTTCTGCAGTTCCTTTTTTTCCGACAGCACAAATTTTCACTGTCAGCATTCAAGCAACGTCGCTATCGTTGGACTGGGTATGGCAGCTTGAACCATCCTGTCGTCCCCTAGGTGGCGGTGGTCCAAATTACATAAATTTAGGTTGCATCCGCTAGGTTTCAGAGGTCCGCTGAGGGTGAAAGTACAAGATGACTCATTCGATGTATAAGATACGCAACAGGGAATCAAAAAAACGTGAGACATCATAAATGGATAGTTTCCATTTTCTAAGCTGTGATGGGATTTCCTTCGATTGACAGTAATCAAAAAAGCAATATCGCTAATAACAGTTGATTCTGTAGGAACGGGGATGTAGGTTATTGTAGAGGTCCCTACCAGTTGAGGGATCAACCTAGTTGTTGCCGGAGCACAGGTCGGTCTCCCAACTAAGCAACCTGACGTCTTGAAGGCGCCAAGCCGAAGCAAGGCAAATTGAAAGGCTCTCATCACTTTGTCCACTANTAACTCTCCGGTAATACTCTAAGTTGACTGCTTCTTTNGATTATATTCAGATATATAACAAAAAAACTCCAATACACTTGAGCGTGAAATCAGAAACGCGTAATGTAACGCTTCGATGTAGAGTCAGAATTAGAATGAAAACGAACAAAAGCGTTGGGCTTTCGAATGTGCCAACGGAAACAGTGACCGACTGCGGTTTATGTAGGTTTGCAGGCTATCGCGTCGACGGTCGGACTGTTCGCAGACAGGTACATCGAGTTGAATCACGAATGGAATATTACTGGGAATTAAGCAGTAAGAATGCACAAAACATTAAAGCACTAATGTGTCCATTATAATTCCATTCGCTTTACTTTTAATTCACATGTTACCATGAAGTACCTTTTCTCTTGTTACAACATTTGTAAGCATCCTATTCAAGGACCACAAAATATTTACAAGAGCACGCTGCTAAGCCAACACCTGAGTATTGCCCTCTCGTAGGTTGATCTCAAATGACAAATGAAATGATATATCTACAGTCGTAAAATTTTGTACTGAGCATTTTCCACAGCTTAAGCAAATGAATTTATTTCTCAGCTCATTCAGCATTGGAAGCGAATCGGACTTGTTTCGTATTCAATTCTCCGGATACAATGGAACAGCAGGAAACGCACTGGACAATGGCTATAGCCTGAACAACGTACCATTTACAACTGTTGATAGAGACAATGACGAGTGAGTAAATACTGTATAACACGTGCATACTGCATGTTAATAAATTTTTACACATTTCCACTTCTAATGCAAAACTTTGGCTTGTTACGTGCAACGTTTCGCGCGACATTTTCTTCGAACTTGCGCTTGTCATTCTGCAATTTTGGTTATCTCAAATTCCTTAATAACAACATCTTTAATTCCCTAATAACAACCTTCGATTCTTAATAGCAACATCTCAAATGTTTTGTTGTTCTTATTCTTTGGCAAACTCATTATTTATTTAAAGCAAGCACTCCCGTAATTCGCCTAGTTTTTGAAAAGTTTGCACTGCTGGTGAAGAGGATATGTCCATGATCAGTGTTTTATATCGAGCATAGATATTGGCGAAGAGGAACTTGGATCTCTGGAGCCCCGGCACCGCCCTAAAGGCGGCAGCTGGTTGCTGATCATAAATTACGTTTTCAAATCTTTTCAACCCCTCCAATGTTGGGGCTTAGAAGAACAAGATTGATAGCCTGAAGAACTTCGAAATGTGGAGTCAGCATTACGATAAAGTATTTATTCAAATTCAGGTTAAAATCAGCATGTTAGAATACTCTTGTGGATTTCTTCAACTCAAGGCTTTTTCTGGGTCCATAGGTATTTGGTGAGCCTTTGTCAAACTCATTTCCTCCAGTACGAAATTCTATGACAACGATGATATTCGATTGTAAGACAGGCAAGCATTTCTATCCCAGTAGTTCTAGATTGAAACTTTCCCCCAGCAGTTAAAATCTGAAACAAAAGGCCATGCATGAAGGGAAATATTCAAAAGAAACAAAGACAAACTTGATGTTTTTTCTACTGGTATTCGATTCTTAATGACAACATCTCAATGGCACACTATTGCATTACCTGTGACCTGTGGGAATTGACAACGAAAATGTATTCCTTTTTTGTGTAAGAAGAGCTTTTCAATAAACAAGAGCCATAGGACTGATGATGCGTTGAAAGCGATTTCTTATGAAGAATGTGCTAATCGATTCTTTGCTTACCCTCACTGAAGAAGTATTTACTTGAATGTCAATATACGTTTGGAATTCAAAATTAACGTCTGTTTCTGAGGGTCACAAATGGAATGAAGCCCCAAAATTGTCTTGCTTCGAAAAGACTCTTGCATGAACTTTACTCACAAAGCTTATCTAAAAATCTTCACTGATGTTTGAAGCACGACATTGAAATCGTTTTCAAAACCATTGCGTACGATTGGCGGCATGGTCAGAACGAAAAGGACCTATCCACTCTTTGGATTGTCGAGGGGTGGCATATTGCATAAAATGTGGCGGTAATGGCGTGATTCGATTCGACAAGTCGAAGGGAATACATTCGAATCATGAGGTTCCGCAGACATTTTTTAAGAAAGGCAACGTCAACATTTTGTCATGTTTCTTTTTGTTAAACTTGGTGCCAGCAATTGGCATTAGGCCGAAGCCTGAGTTGTGCTTCAAAAATACAAAACATTAAAACACACAAAACATTGAAGCATCTTTCTTGAGTAAATTACTACATCTCTCCGAGGTGGATAGATTTATCCCTTCTCACAATCACACCAAAAACATTTAACTGGGAGAGAAGCCCTTCCTTTGAGTTGCCACAGCTGCAAGTTAATTGTGAAATGGATTGCATTGCTGAATAGAAGATTGATCTGCTAAGTCGACAGCGGTAGAGTCTGACTCAATTTTCAGTGGATATCCAGACAATGTAACCAAATCTCTGATCTGTGTCGGCAGGTAAGGAAAGCTCTTTTTTCCACCTACGTACCGTTGTGAAGCCGTTTTTCACCTTTTACAACATAATTGCGACATAATTTTCAAAACCAGGCACCGATACCAAATTTAACCAGAAGACGACATCAGCTGTGTGCTGAAGACCACATGCCTGTATTTCAACAAACTTGTGAAACAAACTCAGAGACAAGATTCTCATTGAAATTTGTGAATGTGGGAGATGAACCGAATTTGCTAAAACTAGTGTTTGTATCATTCTCGTAATCTTAGTTTATCTTGAGTCCGCAAAATTTATAGTGGTCCGAAAATTGTCCATGTCTTAAAAAGATTGAGAAACACTGCCCTAGAATCAGCGAAACTTATAATCAGGCACCTACAATCAGAGAAAATCGGAGAAATCGGGTCCCTACTCCCTATAGGTCCATACAGGGTATCTAAAAATTTTCTTAAAAAAAACTGTTTGTAGTCAAAATTTCCAGGAGTGGGACAAATGACTTCTTACCTCTGTCTACGGACACCCACGACTCGATTCAAATTTTTACAAAATGACTCGACTCGGGTTAGAGTCATTTTTGCAAAATCTCCAAATGTATAACTCTGCACTGATTTATACTGAAAGTATAACTACTTCTCTGTGGTTTTTGCAAACATTATGTTTAGTGACAAACACAGGTACGTTTGCAGACACAGATAAGCATTTTCCATTTCTTGGTGCAATTTTTCCTCTGGCTGTGCCACCTAGTGGTGTTATGCTAGCTTTTCAGGATCAAGGATTCTACTTGACGGTGAGGTAGAACTGAAAGTCAACAGTGCACACAGTGACGTACGGGGGGTTCCCCGTGCCCTGGGACAAAGTCAGTTTAGGAACACCCCGCAAACTAACACATTCGTAGCAGCATAGATCCGAATAAATGAGTCGTTTGAAACGAGGCGCCGAAAACTGACTCGGGTCCTGCATACAGTTGTTTGTAGATTCGTCTTACCATGGCGCAAACACGGGGAACGGGTCCACCTGCTTTTTCGGGCAGTTGGTGCATTGTGTGCTATGCCCCCCACATTTTCTTTTTACGTTTTGGGTTTGAAAACATTTCAAGTATAAAAGTGACGTTTGTTACGTTTTGTGTGAATAGCTTTACATGTTAGATGTTACACATAGCCATGTTGATGTTGAAATAGGGTTCAGCGTGGTGATTGATTCTAATTTTTTATTTTTTTATTTTAGCTTAGATAAATGTTTTTAACCATTTGAAAGTTTCTAGAGACTGAGGAAGATTGTTAAAACTGCTTTTGTCAGACGTCTTACCCTGTGTGGTAGATTGTACGAAATGTCATTATTTCGAAACAAGTGAAGTAGGATATTTGAGGAATCGTACTGCCATACTTTCACTTCATACCTCTGCAAGGATTCTGACAGCGCTTATCAATATCCAAGTTTCGAAGTATCTCTGTGGTAATTGGAAACTTTGCTTGAAACAATGAGAGTTTAACAGCTGCACTTGAGAGAGATGAACAGGGAGGCCGGAACAGCGGCAGAAGCGACAGTAAAAGGTTGAGGGCAATGGAAACGTGCATAAAACAAAAATATTAGCAATTATGCTTGTTTCTATTTGTCAAAAATTACCTCAAAAATAATAACAGAATTGTGAAAAAACCTACTGATGTTTCTGGAAGAGCTGCAATGAATTTCTTTCAATTCTATGTGCATAAAATTACCTACGATACTTTTATGAAAAGACACATCAGGCCCTCACATATGAAAGGGCTGTGGGGGCAATACCTGCGCCATGCCACCCCTCTCCGGCATCCCTGGGGACAACAGTACAGCCATAGTTTATTTCATGCTGAAATGTAACCGACTTTGCTGCAACGTTTGTTGTCAAGCATTCGTAAATTTAAATATACAACTCTATGATGTTAGAAAATTAAATTTTCAGGCAAATCTCTGTGAACTTTTTGCTGAAGACAAAAGCAACGCTGTTATGGAGACTTAGTTTCAGGATGTGCAGTTTTGCAAAGCACTATTTTCAACCATTAGTAATGGAGATTTCAACCAAAACGTTAGAGAAGTATTGGTTTAGCCATATATTGACCAATAGCTAAAAGTCTAGCAAAATTATTTTATACATGTGCAAATAAGATATTCTTTTGATTAACAGATGGGCCAATTAATAGCGTATCAGTATTAAATGCTCGGCTAATCCTGAATATTGAGATTACATATTGCCAAGTTTGTGACTTTTACTTTTAACAGTACATGCCTTCATATGTGATCACGCTGTACGTTTGTCAAAGTTGGGAATACAGACCACGTTGCTGAATTATAGTACCGTGCGTCCGTGTCCAATAACAAATTCAAGTATATTAATTTGAAAGTCATCTGTAAGGATAAGGCGAAGCGTGATGAGTGTGGTTTTCAAAACGCATCTAAGAAAAATATTAGGAATCTGTATTTATAAAACTTCACTTTTGCATCGACCCAATGACTATATCAGTTTCACACCAAGCTTCCCCCCACATTTTACAACAAAATTGCGCCCATACGTATTATAATCTCTATTGATGCAATATGACGGAATTTTTATCGTCAGGACATTTGAATCATTGAAATTATTGGCTATCGCAGATTTAGAATCAGATCGTTTCGCGTTAAGTTTTCCTTGATTTGAAATTTCGATCAAGTGTGAACATTGAAACTGTTGCATTGGCAGATTCTAGATTATCGCAACAAATTCGAATCGTTAGTAACTAGTAACTACACAATGAAATGAAATTTAAAAACTAAGAAAACAGATCCCTGAAAATCTGCACAAACCTGCATACCTGAATTTTAATGACAGAATTTTATGGGAACAAAATTTATCTGATAACATTGGATGAAAGTTGCCAGTGTTGCACCTTCTTTTCTAAAACTTGGATTTTCCAGAACGTTCTGATGATTCCGAATGCGGCGTACTCACTTGTTACGCTCTCTCGTCAGGTCTGGTCACAATCGCCGCTATTGCGAACTGTAAGGGTTCTGCAACATGCACTCACGTCATAAAACACTGACAGAGGACGGAATAGCGTATACATAAAAAAGGCCAGGCAGACGAATGCTAATGATTGATGGAAAATGATGTCCACGAGAAATCCATGAGACAAACATCAGCTTGAAAAATCCTAACTTATTCTTTAAATAAAAGCTTAAGAGTAAATAAAGGCTCCAAGTTTTCTGTAGGCTTTCGAGAAATCAGCCGACTGGGCTCTGCTTTTATATTTTCAGGATGATTCAATCTCACGAATAACTGGATTGAAATGAATTCACTCCACAAGTGAACGAAGCAAGGAATCAACCGCAAATTTTAATAGGAAATCGTTTTCACGTAACACTACGCATCGACAGTGCTATTATCTGCAAACAATGCCAACAGGTAAAAAACGTTGAAAGGCTGAGACAAGGTCAGAGAAAGTTAAAAACCTCAAGACTGCAATGAAGAAACAGCACAACTCCAATCACGTCAAATGAAACTAGTAAAAATGTCTTGCTCAACTACATGCATGCATTGTAGCTTCAAAACGTACTGTAAAATAACAAGAACTTAGTAGATCCCAACAGCAGCTGACGATTATTGACACCATAGAAAATGTCGCTTTCAGATTGATATAACTTCTCGCAAGGCAACGCTACCACAGTAGCTTGAAATAACCCGCGGTATCATTCAGAATAACTGTGCAATGTGTAGGTAGACTCAACAGGCAATTCGTCGCTATGGCAACCACGCCTGTGCAGGTTCATTTGAAACATTGCGACTGACGAAAACGAAAACGCCCGCACACTGGCGGCGAAAATTGACACACATCAACGCTCAGCAAATGGGAAACAAAATTTATCTCACGCTTGGCAGGATCATGCTTATATTTTTGTGCGTTAAGTTTGTGATGCCACTTATCTTCACAGAGGTTCAACCAAAGGAAATTAAATTGTTTAACAGAAGTAACAGTAAAAGCTTCATGTATCGCTGGTTTATTCAGGTTGCCATGAAACACTGAATGGTAACGCAACAAGGCCATTTGATCTTTGTTATTTTCATCAATTTCATAATTTTTTGCTGTTCCAAGTACTGCGGTGCGATGATCATCTCTTGAAAAATTTGTTCTTGATTTAACGAACAAATCGTTCGAGGAAAATCACACAGGTCGCTACATAAGTACCATAGTTTGTGTGCATGTCAAGTTTTTGAGTGGGAAGGTTTCAGTTTTGTCATTACTTGTGAAACACATGGCACCACTGACTTGTGTTTTCCATGGTGACCACAAAGGGCACAGTGACCGCAAGGAGCCTAAACACCTTGGACATGCTCTCTCCTTCATGTCAAACGTGTGTCAGGTCCTTGCGGTCACTGCGCCCAATTGTGTTTCGTCTTTTGTAGTTCATCACTACCTTCGGGTTCAATTTTTTTCTCTCTCTGTTAGAGCTATCACGTGGGCAAAAGATGTAGCCCAAAGCTGGGAATAATCTTTCTTGTCGCATTTTGGGGGGTGGAGCCTTTCATCCCATTCGCAATGAAACGATTTACAATTTTCCCGTCCTCAACCGCTCGGCAGATCACACTTTTTCTTTCTTCTGTTACTTTAGCAAGTTTGCTCAGACTTTTCCTTTGTTCATTCGATAAATTGTTTTTGATTCGGTATGCGCCTAACACCAAAGGTTTGATGTTCCTTTATTTTGAAAAGACCATTTCCACATATGTTTTGGTTTCATCATCAATTCTGACTCTGTCGAGTCCAGAGGTTTTGGGAATGGACAATTGTTTTGGCAACAAGAAATCTACATCATTCTTAACTCCAACCACTGCATACCATTCTGTACGTCCGACATGCTGCCAGGCATTGAGCCATTCCGTGTTCTCAACTGACTTCCTCCAATTGGGTGTTGGGGCAATTGGGTCCTTTACATGCAGTAGTAGAACTTTTTCGTGATAACCCAGTTGGACAGACGGTTTGTTCAAAGTCATTTTATCAGCTTTTGCCAACTCATCTTGCATTTTGCGAAATGTAAGGCGTTTCCTGTAACGTTGGGAATCTCTGGCATTTTCCCTGCGTTCATTATTGTTGACGTGTTTGGGCTGTTTGTTGAGAATTCACCTGAACTTCTTTTTTTATCGGTATAGTCTTGTGGCCTTCCTGTAAATGGCGAACCTTTCATCATAGTTTAATTTTTTCCACGCTTCTGTGTCTCCTTTGCCGATTTCTTTCAGTTTTGCAAATTGTCACGTAAATTTCTATTTTGTTGCTCAATCGACAAGTCAAAATCAACTTGTGTGTGGCGGCTGGATGGGAGCAAAATTTTTCTCTCTAACGTCTCATGAGGAAGGTGAGCTTTTCTTTATCTTTAGCACATTTCAAACATTTCAGGAAAGCTGGGCTATTCGGGAATTGCTCACCAGATCGACAACAAATAAAAGCTCCAAGTTTCCTGTAGGCTTTTGAGGAAGTTTTATTCGTTGCTTAGTTTTATTTGTCGCGGCTGGTGTCAATAAGCGTCATCTGGCGTTGAGATTTATTAACTTCTTGTTTATTTTTGCAGTCAGTTTTGGAGCTTCAGCGCATACATGTAGCTGAGCAAGACATTTTTATGGTTTTTATTGTCTCGGTAAAGTATGTGTGTTTTTTCAACGCAGCATTGAAGTTGTTTACTTTCTGTTGATGGAGGTGTACCTTTGAGCTTGTCAATTATTGTGAGCGCCGTGCTTGTTAATTGCAAACCGGAGTAAATAAGACCTGTTAGTTTGACGGCCAGTTTCGCATGTTCTGTTAAAAAAAGAAAGAAACACTTTCTCCGACCTTGTTATAGCCTTTCAACGTTTCACACCTGTTGGCATTGCTTGCAGATGATAGGACTGAAAACACATAGAGTTACGTGAAATCGATTTCCTATTAAAATTTGCGATTGATTCTTTGCTTGTTCCACTTGAGAAGTGAAAATATTTAAACACTTTTTTGATGTAATGCCTTGGTTAACAGAAAATAAAAGAAATGCTGCAAAGTAATGCATTACTTCTAATTAGTTAAGTTCAAAGACAGAGTTTTCCTGCTTTTACTGCAGACTTATCAATGTTTCCGTGATTTCGTGATAAAAACTGATTTAAAATTGTCGCAAATTTTAACCTACAAAATGCCTGAAGTTATTGACACTCCATGAAAATTCTGGAATAGCATATTTGTGAGTTGAATTTCGACAATCATATCTGCGGAGATGCTCAGTTTATATATCGAACTGATACAAAACCCATATAGCTATAATTGAAATCTTCGTATTTATAACTAAAATACTCAATGCTGTTGCCAATTAGCAGCATTTGTTAAATATCCCACAAATATAAATCATCAGAACTACTGCACCTGCTGAACACATGATATCTTTTCAACATCACGTTGGCCAACCATCAAAGCTCAAAAATTTCCTAAACATGAGATATGTTGTAGTTTTAACAAGATACCCTAAGTTTCATCGTTGTTCTAAAACAGTGGTTCTCAAACTTTTCTGCACGTTGACCCCAATTAGGGCATGCAATTTTCTGTAGACCCCGTGGCCTAGCCCAACAGTTACTAATACAAGGATAGTATGTGCCAAAATAAATTTGAGTACTTTTTACTTGAAATGCATGATAAAATAATACACAATCCGAAAATATGCTTAGAACTATAGATGTAATCATATCATAAAACAACAATTGTTCTCCGTCCTGCTGCGTAGCCTACTGCTGTACTGCCACTCCACCAACTGCCGAACTGCGACACATGCACGACAATATTGTTTGTGACGTAACAAACAGAACAGTTTTCATAATGTCATCACAATGGATGATTTAATAAAAAACTATTCGAATGTACCAGGGGCGGCCAAAACGAGGCTCGCAAGCCGCATGCAGCTCTTTGAGCTTTGCCAAAAATAGTATTTTTGTTTCTACATGTTGCAAAGTGTAGAAATATTATTAAGTGGTACTGTGCTCAGTGACGGATTTACGC
>JGI24159J19872_10014898_pt1 | contig 10034 bp, 6 predicted proteins | sample Ectturendosymbi4_FD_19872 | JGI IMG/M metagenome (IMG submission 19872) | reverse complement strand
ACTTAGCGAGAACACTGCTTATATAGCTATCAGCGGAGCACTGCAGTTGGAGAAAGCGAACATCAATTTTGGATTTGTTACAATGGTGATGGTTTATTCATACTATTTTGTGACTTAAATCACGAAGTAACACGAATGCAGGGAGAGGAAGAAAACAACAACGAGAGTACGTACGTTCATACAAAACTTCATTATAAGGATATTCAGCACTTCCGCTTTTCGTGTACCAAAGTTAAGCAACTTGAACAAGATTTCAAACTGCGCTGTAGCTTACGCTTATAAAATGTATGAAAATTGATGGGTTCTACTATAAGAGCGATATGCACGTGCGGCCAATGCGATTAAGCATTTTGTGCACTCCAACTAGCAGCTCTGATAAAACCCAATTGATGTATAAGCGTGATTTTTTTGCTTTCAGAACAGCTCTCCAAACAAGATTGGGAATCTATGTTTATAAAACTTTACTTCTGCATCGACCCAATGACTGCATTGGTTTCACACCAAGGTGTCCTCCACTTTTTACAACAAAATTGCGCTCGTGATTGTAGGTATGAAGCATGTATAAAATTTTCAAAGTTTTGTAATAGGTAATCTTCATTGAAACTATGCATACTGTTTGTCAAACTTTTCTGAGCACGAGTGAACTGACACTTTGAATTGAAAGAAAGTTTGATCAACAGCAAAATTTTGTGCTCTGCTGCGAATGCTTTGAAACCACTTTGCTTCATCCATTTGGTGCACCTGTATTTTGTCCCACTAAAATGATCTGCAACATAGTGTTTTTTGGACACATATTGCCACTAAATGAACGAAACACTTCTTTCAAATTGCGAAGGGCTTGCTGTATAGAAGAGGTTACAGATATTTCGTTATGTCTGTTTGTTTCAGTTTGCGTAACGAATGTCACATGAAATGCGATATGACCAAATAGTGAATCTATCAGAATATCTCCTGAATGCTTTGACATTGTATGTTTTGTGTCAGTCACATACAAATGCTTCACTGAAATTTGTGAAACACAGCAAGTTCCTTTAAAGACTGAATAACAAGGATTCACCACATTATAATTTTGCATAGTTAACAAAAATTTGTGAGTTCAGAAGTTTCGTTTGGTTGATAGCTGTGTTGAATTTGAATATCATTGGGTTTCATATGGTTACTTGCATTGCAACACCAATGAAGATTATTTGATTGTTTATGAACATGGTTCTGAATTTCCTGAATAGCAACCTCATCACAACCAGCCAAGGTGTTTTTTTCATGAAGTCATTGATTTATAACAAGGGGCACCAACTTTTTTGAAACTGCGAGCTACTTCTTGTGTACCGATTTGTGCGAAGGGCTACTAGTTTGATAAAAACTTAGGAAATAAAAATTTTGCTCAATTTACCTTCAAATTATTTTATTATTGATATTCCTTATTTTAGTGTTGATATTTCCTCTCTGAAGACATTGATCATGCTAATAATGTTTTTGGAACAGGCCCGCGGGCGACTAACATGGCCCTTGCGGGCGACTCGGTGCCCACGTTGATGACCCCTGATTTATAATTTATGGGATACCAAAAAGTGAGCATGCTATAGCCATTGTGTAAAAACATGCTATTAGTTGTACTCTTCAATTGGACAGTGGGATCAACTGTAGACCTAATGTTCCAATCACTGGAAGTTTTTAGTATTTGCTTGTTTTGAATTGGCTTTCATACAAGATTTTTGCTTGTGTGCACAGGAAGGTCAAATGCTTCATTTACAAACGTTGTGCTGTTGAGTTGAGATCACTCTGTAACAACATGCGTTGAAAAAGGTTAAAGTCACCCAAGGTCAATATTATTTATGCATGTCAATGGCACAGAGATGGCTCTAATGAAGGGCGTAAACCGTGTTCGTGTATTTGCACAATATATAAGGTGTATGAATAACACGTGAAGAAAATCAGATTTTTGGTAATGGTGCGCTGTAGACTGCGCTTGGGTCACAGTCATGGGCGTCGGAAGGATTTTTTCCAGGGGGGGAACTAGAGGATTTTTCCAAAATTTTTCTAGGGTTGGCAAAAGTGGTGAAATTTGTTTTTTACGCTCCCAACTAAGAAAACAACCTTTTTCGTCTGAAATTTTAAAAACTCCCCCTGCTCCCCTTCCGGCGCTCATGGTCGCAGTGTGCTGAACAAGCACAGCGCTCACGGTCGCAGTGTGCTGAACAAGCACGCTTATCGCTTGTGCTCATGTGGTGGCAAAAGAAACAGAAGAGCACCTTCTCGTTTAACTTCACTCTGAACTCTGCGTTGATCTCCTACAATCTGTAAAATCAATTTCATTGAACGATGGTCTGCAAGATGTGTTGTCAGGTGTATGAAACGATCGTTTACGACTGTTGCAACTTCTGTTGTTTGGACATCTTTCGCTTAAATTCAAATTCACAACGAACGTATACCATACTGTCTTAAATATATAGAATGCACAACCCGCTTCATGTCTCCGCAACAACTTGGACTCAGGCTCGTAACCCGCTTGGGACACCAAGGGGTCAAAAAGTTTTCTGAGAGGGGCCCAAATTTTTGAACTATGTCCTGCACATTTTTCCTGGGGGTGCGAAAAAATTTGCAGGGTGGCTTGCCCCCAAGGTTACGGGCCTGCTTAGACTTCTTTATAGTAGTTCATTTATTATTCTGAAATTAATCCTTCATTCACGTTTTTCTTCCTGGTTGTATAATTTTGTCGTATGCTTGCAATAAACTAACACGTCAGTTACTTTGTCGTATGCTTGCAATAAACTAACACGTCAGCTACTAGCAATCTTTCCTCCAGTTCATTTTCTAGAATGTCCTACCGTGTTCATACAACGTGGTGCAACAACCCAAAAAGTAATTTCAGCTCATTCACTTCGCTGTGGATCGTGTTCATGTCCTGATAATAACAAAGCGCCATGCACACGCACTGGTAATTGTAGCCGAATTTAGCCACAAGTTTTGGGCCGGCTGCAGTTATGAAGCGCCACGTAAACACAGTAAAAGAGAATTTTTGGTTTAGGGGAAAACCCTGCACTCCGCTTCACGTGCGTGTAAACTTCTGCAAAATTCTGCGCTGCCTTTCACTTTACTTCGCTATAGTGCATAACGGCCTTAAACGCTATGCACACGTTTTTCGTAGAAACCCAACCAGGGCCTACGATAGGGGATACGGGAAGGTACATCGTGCCCGGGCCCGATAGGTACTGGGGGCCGGTTGGATGAAAGTACTCACGCTCAGATTTGTATGAACGTACGTACTCTCGTTGTTGTTTTTTTCCTCTCCCTGCATTCGTGTTACTTCGTGTTTGAAGTCACAAAATAGCATGAATAAACCATCACCATTGTAACAAATCCAAAATTGATGTTCGCTTTCTCCAACTGCAGTGCTCCGCTGATAGCTATATAAGCAGTGTTCTCGCTAAGTCTAAGATCTTGACAAACGCGAAATTGCCTAAATGGTAGTTTTAATGAAAATTTGCCCAAGTCTTCAGCTAAAGGCAGTTCCCAAACTATGGTACGCATACCACTTGTGATTCGCGAAATTCTTCCAGGTGGTACGCGAGCAACTTGATTAGATTTGCTTGAAACCAAACGAAACAACAGTAAATGAACGCAAAGGATCTTGTAGTCAGAGCCGTCATTGTAAAAATTGTTTTNTTTCACACCAATGAAGTAGAGCGCGAAATTTTACATTGAAATTTCACTCTCTGTTGATCAGGAGAGCATCCAGCCNGTTAGGTTAGGGGGGGATTTCAGTAAAATATGGTAGTCAAGTCTCATNATNGGTTCANTACCGTGAGTGAGATGAAGTATACTTCACAACACTGCTTCAACAACGCAGTGGACGGGAAAATGGCCTTATGTAACGAATGCTGTTTTCCGAATTGTACAAAATCATGGTGAATGAAGTTACTGTACTTTCGTAGGTTTTAGGTGGGGGGGGGCAATCGCACCGATCGCCCCCACCTCTGGATCCGCCCTTGCTACTAATTCTTCATTGGTGTGTCGCCGTTTCGGAATGTAGAAATTTTTGTTTGACGAAATACCTGAGCAGTTTGTCGCTTAAAAAACCAAATAAGTCAAACACTGTATCCGATCCGTTTTCTTAGGATACAGATACGCAGCTGGAGCGCTTGAAGCGCCTAACTCCCCTTTACCATGACAGCAATAAAATTAACAAACGAATTGACGCTTGCAAAGCGGCAAAGCTCCAGGTGTAAACGAACCTTTAGTTACAGAGTAATCCGAGTTTGTGAGTTACTGGAACCGAAGCAGCTTTTAATCACAGGATCGACAGCCGCAAATCAAGAGAGAGGGCAGACTTCAGCCAAGACCTCTCATTTAGGCTTGAACAAGTCACAGAGACAATACTGAACTGTCACGTTCCGTTGCAAATCGCATCCGGTCCAGAAACTAATGGCAAAATAATCAGCTGAGCAGGCTAGCGAAAAATCGTGGCTGTATAAAGAATATTCGCCTCCTGGAAAGAGTACAAATCAGAATATTTAAGAAAACCTTCAGAATAAGAATATTAAAAAGGCGTTCTGCGGGACACAGACAATCACAGCGCGTGTTGCATGCGGCCAGCGGGCTAACGTTAGGACCATAGATTCTACGCAGCAAAACTGCAATAAACCGCTTGTAAGAAGCGCTGTCGCATTTCGCAGACGCCCTCATATTTAGCAAGAACCAGTGCCGCATTTTGCTGCCAGACGGTGCAATGATGCATCGTACATAGGCCCGTCAATATCTAAAATATACAGCCGCTTGGCCAAAGTTGCCCAAACAAGTCTATGTGATAGACAACAGTCAGCAGCAGTTAAATGCGGTGCACTTTGCGACGTACCGGTACGTTTACTAACAGTTCGTACAGTTTCGTGTTAATTGCACAAATATAAGCAGGGTTATTTGTGTGTGGTGACTATCAAGTACGGCTATTGTATTTGCTGCAGCAGTTTCATATAGATGACTTATGTCAATTGTGATTTCATACAACCACAATGTGATGTAACGAATCGTTTTCTCTCCTTTGGTGCGCTTGCGAGTTGCGAGCAGATGTGCGATCTGCCGATCATGAAGCTTGAGGTTAGCAACGTTACAGAAATATAGGTTTGGAGTGTGCGGTAGGATGAGGTAAAAGCACTGCCGATTAAATATGTAAAGATGGTACGCTATAACTGCACAATCTTGACAGCAGAATGGGCAAGCTCTGGCAACGCTTCTTCGTCTGCAGGAAATGTATTAAAATCGGTTAGCCACTTGACAGAAAATGGCTGAGCCCAAGGATTTACTTAACTGCAACAGTTCAGTTATGACCGCAATATAGGCGCTCAGTAGCTGCAAGGAGTCTGATTAAGCACACTTGAAGTCACTAAAAGCAATTTCTCAATCCCAGGACATAAATACACAATTAAAAGCATCAGCACATGTTCCCCGACTATGTTTATAACAACATTATAATAATGGAAACGTGGAAAATAATTCTGACGCGTGAATAAAACCAGAATTTGGTACAAAAATTCAAATGGCGACCATCTTGAAAAGCAAAAGGTCCCCGCTTCATTGTTTAAAAAATGCCGACAAAAAATATACTTTTCTTGGTGTACAGGCTACTGAGGAAAATTGAATGTGCTTTTAGGATTTTGTTTAATCGGATGAGATATGCCGGATATATCTGTGATTTTTAAAAATCAGGAACATAGTTTGCTGAGTACCAGAGTAATGAAACGTACAAAGCTAATAATTTGCAATGTGTTGCTAGTGTAAGCCAGGATTAATATGTTTGTAAATCTTAGCTTGGTAGTTTTTTTTATCTATAATCTGATTAAACTATACAAACAAGCTATACAAGTTTCAACGAGGGCTCCAGAAGCTAGGGGGGTGCATCGATTTTCGTACCCTCTTGTAAAATTTCTCTCGGAGGCCCAGAGCCCAAGCGAAACATTAGAACAAGTTTGCATGTTACGATGGAGGCTGCAAGCCAGCACGTCTCAACCAGAGCTGGTTTCAAGCTTATTTGATCTATGCCACCAAAATGGGCCCAGTACCTAAAGAGTTCCGTGCAATGTTTATATTATAAAAAAGAAATAAGCTACTACTAAAACGTGAAGTAAGCAATGGAACATTCTTTACATTACTGAGATTAGGTTATTCAATTTGTTATTATAGCTTACTATACAACAGTATATAGAGTAGACTATACTTTGCTTGCTTTAGTTAAAGACGGGGATTTTACGTCTTTAAGAGTAGGTATGACGCTATCACTGCTCTTAGTTTTTTGTTTGCTTCCCTGGAGAGATTTAAAAGTTAAGTGGTGCGGCTTACCGCAGTCTGAAAGCCAACAAAGAAGAAAATTTAACGAAATATACCGAGTGGGTTCATAGATGCATTTGTGAAGAAGCCAGAAAAAGTAGGAAGAGTACTGTAATGAGAAAGGTGCTGAACACGCAGAAAAAGCAAGACCATAATCAACAATGAAAACAAGGCCCATTTCGGTTTGTGAGTGTTTGATTGTGATGTTCAAGATGCTTTATCATTCTTTATGTCTTTAATAAGCACGAAACCTGATCTTCTTTCACTTCAAATTACTGTTGCAAGCAAATTTGATGGCTGGAAAGGGTGGCACTTGTATGATTGGCCCCAGGCGACACTTAGCCTCGCTATGACGCTGGCTTAGAGAACTGAGCATCTGACAATGTTCCTGCGCAGCCTAGCGTACGTTTTGCAGTTGGGTTATTAAGAACCAAATTTCAAGAACTAAATTTTCTGTTTTCAAGTCAATGGCAACGTGGTAGAACAAAATATAATTTACCAACAGCTGCAAAAAATTTTGTAGGGGAAAGTTTGTCGCATGAATATATTTCGGGCAAACTAATGGAAATTTTAGCAAAACATCCTTTGCACCCCAAACAATTTCCTGCTCCTACACCTACGTTAAATCTATCACCGTATTTGGTGTGGTTTTTGGAAATTTCTCATGTTGCTCCTGTTTCATTGTTAGCCCAATGCACTACGGCGTGACGTGTCGGGACCGTCGAAACATATATTTTATGACGTCCTATAGAACTTTAATCAGTTCAATAGTGTCATATAATGAAGCGAGTACTTTATGTTGTGTGTGGTTGAGAGTCACATGCTGGAATTTCAGTGATTTTGATTGCAGATATCAGACCTGGGAAAGGAAGTCGCATAGTTACGCTTTCGGAACACAAAGTGTCCTCAAACAGCTATTGCAAAACGTATGCAAGGAAGACGAGTTTTGATTTACAGAAGTATTTGATGAATGCTGGAGTTCACATAAGCCCAAGTGCAATGCGACGCTGATTACTGTAGGGTAGGCTGGTAGAAAGGAAGAGAAGCCGCTAAAAAGGAGCTTCTTACTCAAAAAATAAAAAGAAAAGATTAGATTGGTCAAAAAACATAAATAAAGATTTCTTTTCCAGTGCCAAGAAACGAAACCGGACCAGTTTCTATAAAGACTTGTATGCATGAGCATTCGATGTATTCCAATAACAAACCACATCTGCAGCGTTCAACAAGCACATCAAGGAAGGGAGTGAAAACTTTTAGTTTCTAGTTACATAGTGAAGTGGTACTATGATCTAGGGCGTTCATTTGGGAAAAATCTTTCATTACCCGGTAGGTCATGCCTTAAGTGTGAATTGTGATTTGAGATGTAGGATACATTTATGTGTATGCCTACTCTCGTTTGGTATATGAGTAGGCCTGGGCTTACTCAAAATTCCGAGTGACAGATTTGATTTTTGCATTATCATGTATGGTATGCTTGTACTGCATATTTTTATGTTCAGTATTAAGCCAATAAGAAAAATACAGGGAGTATTTACTAAATTATTTTCCTATTTCTGTATTAGGGTTATAGAGTTGTTACAGTTGTTTTGCTAGTAAGAATTGCTATAGCCTACTACAAATGTTAAATTTGATGTATGATTATGAAATTTCAAAGCCTACTCGATTGTTAGCTGCCATTAATTGTACATCGCACGTGATGTGAACATAGGTTATCTCATCTACTGATATACTTTAAAACAGTCTTTGGCGAAAACGATCTTGTGAGCTTTTATAAAAATTATGTTCGAGGGAAGCATCCGAACCTTGCCGAACACGCCTTGAAGATCATCTCATTTTTTGGAATCACCTATTGTTGCGAACAATTTTTTTCAAAGATGAAACATTGCAAAGGAAAGCACAGAGGTCAAGTCAGACCAACATTTGATTGTTCAACTTCGAGTTGCTTGCAGTTCTATGAAAGCAAATGTTCCGAAACACTGTAAAGACCTTCAACGTCAAGCATCGCATTAGTGGACTCAACTTATTGAGACGGAGTGACGATATGCATGATAAATTATATTTGACTGAATTGAGAGACTCCATAATATCATATGTCTCATCGACTTCACAATTTTTCCACAAGCCTGTCGCCGGCATGTGGTTGGTAGTTTCAAACAGAGGAAATTACAACACGTACTATATATTAGTTGAGTGAACACTGAAAACAGAAATTTTGAGAGAATAAATAAAGTTTCATCCCATAACAATTGATGCGGCCCGCGATAACATCCTAAAAATCGAATGCAGCCCGCCAGTGAAAAAGGTTGCACAAGCCTGCCATACACGAATGAAGTCGCCTTTTCAGCATGAACAGTCACACTCAGTGGTTCACTATTGATGCCGAAAAATGAAACTACGTCATCGATCGTAATGTGTCTTCACAAAGAATGCGATTACAGCTGACGAACCGGTTTGTGGCCAACAGCAGATTCAGTGTTGCCAACCTTGCGGTTTTCCCGCGAATTTAGGTTTGTTTTTTGGTGGATTTGTCTTGCGGATTGCTTGAAGACTTGCGGATTGCTTGATTTTGGGCTTGTTTCGATTAAATTTGCTTGTTTTTTGCAGATTTTTGTTTTGCGGATTGCTTTTTTTTTTAAAGTTCATGGCACTTTTGGTGTTCAACTTACTGCAAAACGAAATTTGGGCATGTTTTTGTGTAAATTTGCTCATTTTGGGCTTGTTTTTTCGATTTTTCCTCCCATTTTTTTATTTAACTTACCTGCTGTTTTATGTTTTTTTTAAGTTTCCTACCAAACGCACGTTGGGCTTGTTTTTACGTCAAATTACCCATTTTGGGCTTGTTTTTCAAATTTGCTTGCTTGTTTTTACGAAATAACCTGGCATTACTGAGCACTGAGTAGTTTTGACATATGTTTCGTTGGCTGTAGCCCACATAATTTTCTCGATTTCGCACGGCTTCCTTAAAAGTTGGTAAGCCAGAAAGATAGTCGCGGACGTCGATGCTGCTATTCTTGCTGTCTGGGAAACCATCTTCCTTTCCATCAAATGAAAGTTGCAAATTGATAAAATGATGTTTTGAGCAAACGAGGCTTGTTGGCTTTGTATCGACAACCGCAGTGCAGAGATTTGACTGATATTAGATAGAGTAGCTTCTTGTTTCAAGATATCTTTTTACATGATGCCTGTCCTGTTGTCTTCAATTCCTGTCATTTTCTGTCTGCTTGGATACAGATAAAACTGTTTAGATTTTCTCGGGGCTGACTTACGTTAGAATCGAATCTTCTGGATGGGTACAAGTTGATTATGCACATTGACACCATGTGTGAAATTAGCCATAGTCAAATAACCCATGTTTTGGTCAATTCAAGCCTATACTGTGTTAGCAGGGCCGGCACTAGCAACTGCGCGGCCCAATGCAAAACCTAGGCGCGGGACCCCTCTGAGCAGTGCTGTTATGACGTCATTGTGCTCAGTCAGTCAACCGTGGTACGACCTTTTTATGAAGATGTTTTGCAGAATAATTATATGAGTATCAAACAGATGTCAACAAACATCGTGCTACTGTGGTGAACACTGGACAATGTACGGCTGTACCAGTACCACTCGTAATTAGGTTCAGCTAGCTTTTTTCAGGTCGCGTGCACCGTAATTTATAGTGTGACCTGCCTCGCTTTTTTTTTGACCAAGCTTTTGGGTTAAGGAAATCGTCCTCTTTT
>JGI24159J19872_10014897_pt1 | contig 10034 bp, 7 predicted proteins | sample Ectturendosymbi4_FD_19872 | JGI IMG/M metagenome (IMG submission 19872) | reverse complement strand
CCCAACCTTTTTTGCTGCTCGTATCCCTTTGTCAGGTCAGAGCATTCTTAGTACCCCCCAAAAAATTTTGAGATATATATTGCTCTATAAGAGATATATGAGCTGCTCTGTGACCCAAGGACCTTCGTACCCGTTGATGTTCAATCTCGTACCCCTTGGGGGTACGAGTACCCCCGGTTGGGAACCCCATAGAATCTATGGGCAGCTGTCCTCTGTTCCTCGACCGTCGGTCGTCCCAAACTCCGCTACAGAGATGTAGTGAAAAGGTATTTGAAGGCAATATAGATGCGAAAAACTGTGAACAACTGTCACTGGAGCGTGCTAACAGACGAACAGACTGCAATCTCCGCCGAATCTATCGTCGGACACGACGGGAAAGGCCATAGAGAGAGAACTGTTTAATTACAATTTTCCAGTATTTATCTATTAAATTGAAATTTTCCAATATTTTACAATTTACAATTTTCTAGTATTTAGCTATTTTTACAATTTTCCTGTTTTTAAGTGTCATATATATTTAACAAGTTCAAAGTTTCCAATTACTGTAAATTGCATGTGTTGTTCACATTTTCTTTCTCTCCCATATCTCATTTTTTCGTCATTGTTTTATGGTACAGTAGTATCTCATACTGGATACCTCAAAACAGTGTCAACAAGGGATTGCACACTGAAAAAGTTTTGGAAGTACTGCTCTAAAGCAAGGGTTGGCAAATGTTTGGGTGCGACCCAAACATTATGTAAGCATCAGTTTTTGCAAAATATTTTGAAATACTACTGCCAGGTGGTCAGTGATTGTAGCTTTGTGATTTTTCAAAATTTTTTGCTTTTTTTTGAAAAAATTGTTTGCGCACCACTCGTGACACTCCAAATGGAGTATGCCTACAGTACAAAGTGAGTGTCGTGAAACAGTATTGCAAACTAGATCATCAATATATGTGATAACACCGAAAACAATCTGTACCATAAAAACATTGCCAGCAATTTAGGCATTCTGTTCTCGTTTAACTCTGCAGGTGAATCCTCTACTGAACGCTTTTTCGACGTAGTCTTCATGCACTAACCACTTTGCAAACATTTTTTTTCGTGAATAATGTTGACTTTACTAATAATTGATTTTAAACCTAAAATATAACGCTTAGTCGCTACCTCAGAAAGATTAGCAAAAGTGGTTGTTTTTGAACACATAAAAGCTGAACGTTTGAGAAATGAAGTGCTCAAAAGAAAGCATTTTTGGATTGTTATAGAAAAAATGTTATACTGTCATAGCTAGGCTGCTTCACCTGGCCGTAAGATGGCTAAGGCTAACCGAAACGAAATCCTGAATTGACGAAAAAATCGGGTTATGAATGAATATTGTGATGCATAGTGGGGTTATGTTGCAGCAATAGGAATCTAAGGCAGGTAAGTGAAACAGCAGTAGGGTAGGTGTAGGTACAAGATGAAAAGATTGCAATGTAATCGTTCTGTACTAATTTAAATATTTTTAATTTTTGATATGATGCAAAAGTAGCTCTCGTGACCTAGTGTTTAGTCGTGAACCACTGTTTGGGGACCTTTGCTCTAAAGAAAGCGTCACACCTCATTGACCTGCACAATTTACGAACCGGCTAAAGCCTGATGGGCCTATATTGCCGAATTATATCAACAATGCTATTCTTTCGAAATACACTGTAAGACTGCACTTCTGTAATAACTGATGCACGTGATCGAGAATTACCCAGTTAAACTCAAATCACAAACGCAGTCCGTTTATGCGCTAGCACAATTCTCTATTTACCGCCTGTCTGTGCAAAAGTGGCCTGTTTTTGTTCCAACTGTGTTGCTTTGTTGCTTCATAGCAGCCTTCAGAAGAAAGGTAGCAGTGAAGACAGCAATATGGAAAACTCATAACCGACGTCAAATTTTAAAAGACTCCAAAACGACACGCCAGTCTCAGCTGTGTTACCAGTGCCGTTCGTGGTTCTGCATTAGGTCTATATCGTAGATTTGCTACACAAATGCAAGTGGAAGATTTACTTGTCGAATTTAATGCCTTTGAAATAGTAATCAAATGGCATTGAACCTAGGGTTACCATTAGGGATGACGTGCTAACAAAAAAGGTAAAAAGCTAGCCATTTTAAAACAGCTTCAAACTTATTTTAGAGCAAAAGTTGAAAAAGGTGTGGGAACGCCGTTCCCACGCATTCCCGCCCCACTAAACCCATGGTTACCATATCTGAAAAAGCAAAATTCCTGATAGTCTCAAAAAAAGTCTAAGCGCTATACAACATTTTCCAGTATGTTCTTACAACTACCCACCGCAAAAGTTGAAGTTCTCATCTTCACAGCACGTGTACATTGTTTCAAGTTACACTTAATTTACTAAATGTCAAAATTCCAGACACTAGCGCAATTTTCCAAAATTATTTCCGGACACAAATTTTAACGCGAAAATTTTGGATATGTCCGGAAATTCCGGACGTATGGCAACCCTAATTGAACCATAATGCAATTATGCAGCGTGTAAAACGCGAGAGCTAGAGCAACAGTACCGTATGGAGTCCCTATTTTTACTTGCCAACTCACAAGCAGCTTCTGCCGGCCACTGCGCAGATACTGTAAGGAAAAACATCGCCACCTGCCAATCTAAAGGAACTGTTTTGGGCTTATTTAATTTACTCCAAAAACTGATGAGCTATATGGTATCACGATTAAAGATAAAGCCGCCAGCCGGCACTGTCCTTGTTCGCTTTGAAATTAAAACAGTGTTATCAGCGCTGGGCTTTCAATATGGTCAGTATACAGCTCAAGTTGTTCTCTTGTAGTAAACATCTGCTTTTGATATAGTGCTGGCCTAAGATAAAGAAACGACAATACGTATGTGGTTCGTACTCGGTAGTCGATACTCAGCTTGTTTGCTATTTACCAGAGATGAGCACGGATCAGGGCTGGATCGGACTAGGTCAGGACTGAAGGCAGTTTTGGTCGGATCAGGATTGGATCGGACTACAATTTTTTTGAAAATTGTCGGATGCGGACTGGATCGGACGAAGATAAATTTTGTTGTTTTGATGTGATTATACAAACCATATCTAAAATTTCAGTTGCAATTCGATTTTTCAGATTTGTAAAGTAGGGCATATTGTGCCAGCAACACCAAAAGCTCTGCTAGGACTATCTTGTCATTAGAACTGTATCCACCTTTGTCCACATATAACGTTGAGTTGGCAACCAAGTCGGGAATACGTTTCAGACATTGTTTTTCAGGGATAACCATAAAATACCAAATAGGAACGCACAGCAATTTAGGACATACCTTTATCATATCGTTTATATCTTTTGAGCTCTTGTGTAGATACAAGGGCTATTGTTTGGGAAACAAACAGTGTCCTTAGTGACTGTGCAGCGTATGAAAAACGAGGCCCATCTTGTTGGACCCACGTCAAAAGTTTTGTGATTTTATATTTTATGATTTAAATCGCTTTCAAACTGGTTATTGCCTGAAAAGTCACATAGTTTGAACATTAGACAGCCACTTTCTAGAAAAGATGACAACTTAGAACAGCGATTTTCAACCTTTTTTGTACTGAGACCCATTATAGCTACCCCCAATAACTCAACGATCCCACATAAAACTCGAATAAAGCAAATACAATACAGATGTGTACATAAAATATCTACTCGCAACCCCTCCAAAAATGGCATACGACTCCTTTGGGGGACACGACCAAAGTTTGAAACCACTAAAGAAGCCCAATAATTGTCAACAGCAGATAATTTACAGTGTTTTAAACAACTGAAGACCCTATGAGGCGCTCCCCTCTCTGACTTCACACCCAAACGACAAATCCGCCACCCCCACTGATTCTTCTAGTGCTTAATATTGATCATACAGAAAGTGTTTTTGGAAAATTCGTAGATAAATTGAAACTCAGTCCCGAGGCTACTGTTACGCTATTAATTTAGGGCACAATCTTCCAGTAAACCAGTTAGAATTACTTGCCTGGTGCTACTACTTCATTTTTCTGAACCATGTCTTCACCCGAGGGAATGTTGTTTTCTCCATTCACCAGCCAGTTGGAATACGCCACGCCAATCGCTGAAAGGGTAAAACCCATGGTAGATATAATTAAGTAAGAACCATCACTCATTTTGATTGTACGGTGGTTTCCTGGTTGATCTGCATGCACTAAAATATAATTTGGTTTGATTTATTTTATTAAAACTTTACACAGGTGTAAAAAGTTGAAACTATTCACTAAATTCACAGCTAGCTGTAGAAATTCCTGACGAACAATTTGGTTGAAGTTTTTAATTCTCTGCAATTCCTTTCTTCTGTAGAGTGCGGACAATAACAAAACAACCAGCAATTTTAATTATTTGGTTGATGTATGTGCCGTTGTAATCTTTTAGGTTGCAGTTTTTAGAAAATATTCAACAGTTCCTACAACATAGTTTTGTTCTTATAGTATGTAAAAGCAAATCTTCACCTTCAGGCAAAGAGCATATATTCGACCATAGCTTGGTTTGATCAAACACAATCACAACCAACAAGACCACAAAAATCTTCTTTGTGATTTTCTTTTATGTCTAGACTGATTTCGCACTAACTCATGCAGTTCAAGATTGACAGTTTTAAATGTAACAAGAGCAGCAATCCATTTTCTCCGGCCTTTGACTGCAATACATAAGTCACGCTTGACTTTTACTCCCGTTGATAGTCCTCGCCATAATTTTGATATAACCGGTAGTTGTCCGCAAGTCAAGAGCAAAATTAAGAATTTCAAGGAAGAGCTTAAAACTCAATAGCGAACCTTTCTACTGCAGCCGTTTGTAATTTCAGTGATCTTACATTAAGAGCAAAGCACGTCAGTACATAATGTTTTTGAACTCAAGTCAAATTATCGACCGTTATCAAAAACTTTGCGACACAAAAGGTTGTCTTTGTTGATATTTAATCACGTCGTGTCACGAGTGCGTAACGGCTGCAATCCAACCTGCGACACCTTATCACAACTCTTCATTCAGAAAGTAAAGTTTTTGTGTGCCAGCACTCTCTTCTTGGCCACTTCAAATCGATGCTTTAAGCTAGCTTATCTTGTAAAACAGCTCGGCTAACCTTTTTCTTTTTCAGAAACACCTAGACATGCAGTACAACCTGGATTTCACACAGATCTTTACAAACCATACAGACAGAACACAAACCAGCTTCTGACGGACTTGCGCAGCGGGAGACAAGCGAGGCAACGCAGTAGTTCTCTAAAAAGAAATCAATTGTGCTTCTAATGGTGAAGAAACCAGGTCAGCCTTCTCAAAACAGTCAATCGAGAAAAAAGTTCTTCAAATACCTGGTACTGCAACGCTTTTGGCAATTCGAAGAGACTGACCCGCTTTGCAAAGACGAGTTACAATGAGGGCGATTGCGCAACTCTCATGTAGCTCCAAATAAACAAACATTGTAAACAAGGTCGTACCGTTGTTGCTCTAGGAACAACGGTTCCTAATTGTTTTTCAAAGGGACCAAAGCTTTAAAAATATTAATTTTCGTAAAATCTCGTGACCAGCATACTTTTATTTGAAAGACGTAAAAGATATACGGCAATTTGCTTCAGTGTTCATGTCCATAAACTCTTCTGCAACATGGAGGGGTAGTTGAGGTACATTCGTCAGTGCACGTTGTCCAATCATATTCATCAGTAGGCGCCAGAGTTCCATCGTAGTAGCCCACAAACGTCTTGTTTTGGCACGCTGTTCCAGATGCCCTCTTACGCATTATTATTGATATCTTTGTCGGCAATGTACATGTAGTGTTTTAATTCAGCGGGCATGTCATAGTTTGTCAACTCGTTTCGGGTTACATAACATTTCCATTGGATGTGTTTTTTTTTGCAGCAAGCAGCAACTTTTGTAGCGATCAATGACTGCAAAACTAGGGTCTTGCATAGATTGATTTGGAGCGGCGCTTCCCGGCCAACATGCTGCAGCCAATGGCGTAACCAAAGGTTTGAGCCCGTGAGGAAACGTAGTTGAAAGGGGCTCACTGGCCACTTTAAGGGGCCCAATAACCACCTCTCAGAAAAAAAACTTGAGGAATGTTGTTGAATCCGAATGTGGATGGCTATTCTAAAACCCTTAATCGCCAGAAAATACTCCAAGAAACGCAAAAAATAACAACCTACTGACAACCAATGGAGCACTAAAACCGAAATATAAGCTAAGTAGGGCCCATTTTTTACATTTAACGTGACACGGGGCGATTCGCCCCTCTGCCTCTAGTCAGTTACGCCATCTGACCACAACCCGCTTGTAGGTCGGGTTGCGAAATTCTTTCAGGAGAGCCAGTATGCATCTCCAATTGTTATAATTTTCCTGTATTTTTCAGCTAATGTCACGGAATTCTGTTGCTCCTGGTCGGATCGATCTTCCCAGGTTCTTCGAATATTTGGTATGTTCCGCCTTCCGCGCTTCTGTTTTTAAACGCAAAACTCGCTCATACGATGATATCGCAATTATGACGCAACACAGGTTTTTGACTGGAAAGAGTTTGTCCTCTGTGGAAGTGCGAACTTGAACTGAACTTCTGCTGTATGAGCAGATGGGAGCGAGCAACCACAGATCACGTGTTGCAGAGTGACGCGTTGAGAACGGTTGTGCTTTCGTGATGTCATAAGACAGCTGATTACTCTCCTTGTCGATCAGGAATGTACTTTGTTTGAAAACAATGGTTTTCAATCAGGAGTCCGCAAAAAGTTTTCTAGGAGTGTGCTTAGAATTAAATCATTCAACAGTTTTGTTGTACCGTGGCGTATATATCATCATTCATCTTTCACTGGCCAGGCATTGCATCTGACACAATGTTATGATGGGAACTAAAACAAGACATATCAGTAGGCCTACTGTTGTTTTTCGTTCACAGTTTGAAAAGGCGATTATAGTTCCCAAATTACAGTTTATAAAACTGTTCATGGACATGATCCAGCAGCACAAGCTCCTTTCAATCTAAATAAGTATTTTGTTTCAATCTTGGAGCAAGTTAATTTTACGCAGACTAATAGATTGATCAACTAAAATTAGTCTTTGTTGCCGTTGGTTAAGAAACATTTTCCTTGTAACTTAATACAGCTTTTACTTTGAATGATCCAATACGACAACACTGTGTGTACTTATTCCATTTGCTGTCATACTTTGGTCAAGCTAGGTTTTCTACTCTTGTTTATATCAAAGTGTCGAAATAAACTGAAAAACGCAACTACGAATTGCTGGGCCTGCCTATTAGTTGCAACAGCAGATAGCTCATTAAAAATAAGAAATCGATTTGAATGAAACAACCTTTTCACTTATAAACTGCTTACATGAAAGATTTTTGTGCATCAAAAAGATAAATCTTTCCCGGTTAAGGTTAAGTGCTGTGCTTTATGATCGTTAGATACAGAGAACACTGCTGCATTTCTGATTAAGCAGTGAGCAAATCATATTTTTGAATGACCCAAAAAAACGCTGAGAAAACGATCTGGTCCGCCACTGTTTCGGGGACGGTAAAAAGGGTCACCCATTCGTCACAACAAAAAATTCGCGTACCACTTCAGAATTAGAGGTCGGGGAGGACTTTTCGGTTTCGAGTCGAGATATGAAGAACAAGTTCGCACTTAAGAATAATAGTGAGTCGCTATAGTAATAATGCATATTAGCAATTTGTTAAAGGCAATTAGGCTTGCTATTATTGCTGCCGTTTTTAGCAATCGGGCCTAATTCGGCTTTGCAATTAACCTAATCGAGTTCGGGGTTAAGCTCTTCCAGCCCTGAATCCAACTCTACACTCTTCTAAAAAAAGGCTCTGAATAGTTTTGGGGCGCGTTTCTTGTCATGATCAAGTCACCAAACGAAACGACAACCTGTTGCAATCCATGGTGCTGTCATGCGTTGCTCAGCTCTAACAAACGGCAAATTTATTTTCGGAAAATTATTTATCATTCGTCTGTTTCAGCCAACAAGGTTCTGTATGTACGGCTTGCTCTATAAACCGGTGCTGTATCAAACGGCGTTCACTGTAATGGAAAAGAATCAAAAACTTGAAACTTTTCTTGCAAAAACAGAGGGCCGCAAAGAATAAATATCAACAAAAAATTTCCCACACTCTGGAAAACTATTATTTTGATCGGTCGTTCGGCGCGGCGTCGCTAAGAATAGCACCTGTATGTACCTGGCGCGAACCCGCAATAACAAAGTCAGTTAGCATGGCGTGTGTTCTCGGTTGTTGCTTCCTGCCATAGTGTGAAGTTTTGCGGTTCTCCCGCACTTTGATTCTCCGACCGCAACACTATTAATTATTTTCTGGCTGAACAGTTCACACCCGTATCCCACAGCTCGCGAAACATGGAATCGTGACCAATATAATGATTTACACAAAGCTAACCTGCTGGGAGGTCAGTTTCAAGCTCTTTTTGCGAGCGACTAACCGCCAGCTTACTCTCGAAGTTAGCGGAACTTAGCCTATGTACTTTGCAAATCTACTATTGAAACCAGACCACGATATGGATGAACAGACAATTTATTCTCACTGAACGAACCAAAGACAGCAATTAGAAATACCAAATATAATGCTCCAGGTCATGACAAGATTTGTTATGAAATCTTTAAACATTTGTCAAAACATTCTTTTCAAATTATGTTACTCTTGTTTAACAACCTATGGGCTTAGTACCACAGTCATGGATACACTCCACTGTAATTACATTTCACAAAAAAGTAGTAAGCCATCCACTCTGTCATCCGCGTACAGACATTGATTATCAACAAGTAATGGTTCACGTAATTCCATGCCGGTTCTAACTTTAATTGTGCTGCCATTAAGCACAAAAAGNGCGGTTTGTAACGTTCCGAATGATTTTTCCACTGNGAAAAGAGCTTTAGAACAGGGGTGTCCAACGTGCGGCCCGCGGACACATTTCACATAGCTCGCTANTTTACTTTCAGATTGNGTTGTATATGGCCAANCAAAGACTGGATTACGCTTCTGTATCGGAACCATGGCCGGTTTCTCGCTACTTTAAGACATTTCCCGTTGTGTTCTGATGCGTTCAGAGCGAATGTGAGCACAATGTGACAATAATGATCGTTGTGTGGAAGCAGCGTATTTGCGTACAAGGTTTAGAGTTACAAAATGTCGGAAAGGACTACTGGTTGGCGGGCGCCTTCAAAGGATCAAATTTGGCCCTCTTTGAAAAATGTTTAGGCACCTGTGCTTTAGATGCAGTCGATTTGGACACGTTGCGAAAATTGCAAGCGCACAGTTTGAAAAACTGTTTTTACGCAAAGGCTTGTAAAATAGTCAAACATATAATGAAGCCCATGACTCCCAATCTGTCGTGTCGTGCGGAGTTCCCTTCTCTACCAAGCACCTGTCAAGATAGCCTTTTCAATCTCCAGTTTGCTGAAGGCAGGCTCCAGCAAACCATCATTTGCTGTATTTGCAGTGTTTCTTAAGGAGTTTTGCAAGATCGAACCGGTCTCTCAAAATACAGAAGAACCTCTCTGAATAATCGCCGTCAAAATACACTAAAAGCTCGCTTTATGACCATCTCGGTATTCAGATGAAATAGTTGCGATCTCTCAAATATCTTAACAGTCACGAAGGTCAAGCCATAAAAAACCTTGCGCATGCGAATTTTTGCACAGCACCATGAGGTTTTTCAAAAGTCATATTAACAAATCCAATGTTATTTCTAACGTTTCTCGCAGCAAAACAAACCAAAAAAAAATCAGTAGCGTTTGTCTAAGAAAATCTTCTAGTTTCAACCACACCAGCAGGAGATGAAAAGCAATCGGATGCTCACAATCATTAGCAACCAATTACTGCTAGTTCCCAAGAACTTAGTTTCTTCTGCGGTTTTCGCGCTATTACCGAAAGTTATGTCCCGCCACGGGAAAGATTGTCATTTTGATAAAAAGATGGTTAATTTCGTAAATGTGTGGAATTCCAAGAAAACTGGCCTGAAGGCATAGGTTTTCCTAAAAACCGCTTCTGCAAGTTTTACGTACTATATGTACTAGAAGT
>JGI24159J19872_10014896_pt1 | contig 10034 bp, 9 predicted proteins | sample Ectturendosymbi4_FD_19872 | JGI IMG/M metagenome (IMG submission 19872) | reverse complement strand
TGCATGCAAATGCAAAATATGCGCTTTGTTGGCAGCAATGTTTCTTTTCACATAGTGTAAAAGTACGTGGCTTATGCTATCAGCAGCAGTCACTCGCATATACCTGTCAAGATATCCGCGTTCAACAATTACATGCGGCAAAACGCTACTGCCGCAACTTGAAGTGAACGTTCAAAGATTTGTTTGCCATGTTATTGTTACGCAACAAAGGCCAGTAGTAGAACAATGCGCTCACAAGTTTCGCAACCTGCCTTTGCAGGCAAGGGAGCGGATTTAGTGAACTGCAAGCTCATCACTGCATGGTACCAGAACAGTGAACCTGACTCTTGTGCACTGTGAAAGTCATACCGGTAAATAAATTGGCATTGCAAGAATTAAATCAATTAATACGCAATTAAACTGCTGGCTTCAGGTTTTCTAGAAATTGTTGCTTCGTCCCAACTTCCAGGCGGAGATAATGTCCGTTTTTTCCCTCCCCTGCGGACGCCCATAACGGTAGACAAACTGCGCCTGAATTAGATTGATCTATCCACCACTACGTTTGTGGTGCTCTCATTAATCTGTGCGGGTTGAACGTCACTTCTCAATCTCTTGTCTGAAACGTTTTCTACACTTCGGCTATCAGAAATGTTTTTCTTTCATAAACTGCCTAATATCCTTTTATTGATCGCTTTTTACATATAGCCTAAGACAGTGTTTCCCAAACTTGTTCGAACCGTTACCCAAATCAAAGTAGCGATTATGTCTCAATACCCACCAATAAAAAATTTTCGCATTTCGTGTCGAAGAGTTCTTTTGCAGTGACCGCTCATAATACAGAACAACAATGTGGTTTGGTTCTGCGTTACCCCTCGAGGAATCGCATATTACCACCAGGGGTAATTTACCTCCAGTTTGGAAACCACTGGCCTAAGACATAACTTAAGAATAATCAACGTCCAGAGCAAAATTAGGGTTGGAAAATCAAGAAAGTTAGACACTCCCGTAAAACTGTTTCAAACAATGAGAAATAGACCTGTACGTTGGCAACAACTATCGCACAACTAACTAAAGTTAGAACACCGCACAGGCTTAACAAGAATGAGGAAATGAATTGTGAAAACTCGCCACAGCAAATACAGCTTTGCACTTGCTCACCCAGTATTCCCACGAGCCTGCATAGATATCAAGCTCCATAGTTTTGTACTGTGTGAAAAGAAGCCTCCATAAACGTATTTATATTAAGATATTCACTCAGGCACATTAATTACACTCAGTCTCACACTGGCAATAGAATTTTTCAAAGTTGTGGAAGCATTGCTACAGATTAATTCGTGCCTTTTACACAGTATAAATATGCGTTGCTACTTGCTTCCACTATCAACAGTCACTCTCTCGCTGCAGTATACCTGCCAAAATGTGTGCTTTTTAACAGTCACATGCGGCAAAACGCTTTCTACCGTTACTTGAAGTGAACCTATGAAGATTTGTTGCCATGTTGTTGTTACACAATACAGACCTACAGTAGAACAAACTGCTCGCAAGTTTGACCACCTGCCTCTGCAAGCATAGGACCGGACAGGAGTGATCTGCAAGCTCATCACTGCATAACACCATAACATCATAACAGTGCATAACACCAAAACAGTGAACCTGGCTTGCATGCAGTGTGAGTGTCATACTGGTACATAAACTGCCACTGCAAGAATTAAATCAATTGATCGGAACTGAGCTGCTAATTTCAGCTTTTCTGGAAAATTTTAGTTCTTAGTCTCAATTTCCAGGGGGGTCAAATGCCCATTTTGCCCCCCCTGCGGACGTCCATGCCCACGGTTATCAAAGAGAAATTTGCGATGGCTTTGAAATGAAGCTTAAATAACCATAAGGTGCGATACAGCAAGATGGTGCGGCTAAAACAGCTGCGAAAAGCGTTACTCCAATTGGTTTTACTTGCGGGTCATTGATTACAAACAGTCAGATACATGTTTGTATTCGAAGTAGGATAGGTTCTTTGAGGCAGTTTTGTTGATTTGCACTGAAGTATTTCTCTGGCTTATACTTCAGATATTTTATTAACCTGAAAACTTTGAAATTGTGAGGACATTGCCCCGTTGCCACCCCTGGCTACGCGCCTAGTGGCAACCGTATTCTGATTACAGGCTACAGACCAGCGCAGGAATTTGTGATTGAACGAAGTTTATGCGCACACCGATTGGGTAATTCAAATTAACCACCACAATTATCAACAACCATGACAATTCAGTTTACATAGTAAATCTGTATACTGTCTACAGATAATCCAGTGGTATGTTCATTTTTCTTAAGTATTCACTGAATTTATGCTAGGGAAACGTTTTCAACAGTAATGTAGCCATGAAATATGCACAACTACATTATTTTTATCACAAAATCTTGGGGGACACAAAAGATATTATGTCCCCCCTGTCCAAAAGTCCCCTTGAACTCGGTCCCTGCACGCAGTTAGTGACAGTCTACGTTTGCAAAACAAAATAAAAACTTTTTGTAAACCTTACATCTGCATATTTCATATTTTGCTAAACAGTCTAATTCCAACGCTTAATTTTCTAGTTTAGCAAAATCAAATGATTTTTCACGCAATTTTCTTATTCATCTGTTACCCTAGTGATAAAAAATAATTAAGCAACTGGTGCTGAGTTTGCTAACTCTTTTAGACTGACGACAGCTGTATACTCTCAACCGAGATAGACTTTAACTTTGATGGTCATTCAAAGGTTCCTTAAAATTTCGATAAATGATTAAATGGTCAATTTAATTGCATATAGGTGTCCATCGGTTAACATAAGAGTAAATTTTGAAAAGGTTTATGTAATTTGTGCGAAACCTATAAGTAATTCCATGATTTGTAGTTTGCTCTTTTCAGCAATCAGTCTTGCATCAACCAACCAGATCGCGGAACATTTTCACGCCTTGTGCAGTCATGCGCGACATTGCATCCATTTATATGCGAACGTCCTTTCTATCAAGGCAAGCCGAGTAAGTTTTGCTTCTGTAACGCTCATCGCTTAAAAAAATTAAAATCTCAAGCAGTCGTTTTTCACCTTTTTCATTAAAAACTTGAGTTAACTATTTGCAATGATTCAAAAAACAGAATTTTTGTTGAATCCACACTCCATTCGCCAAGTGTAACATCTGCATCATACAAAATCAATTTTTATGTTTGAAAGCATTAATGTTAATGGCATGAAAGCAGTGGCGTGCGCAGAAAATTTCCGAGGGGGTGGCCAAGTTTCGTCACAATCGTGTGACGTCACAAATCAACTTTAGGGGAATGGGATCCGGGGGCATGCCCCCGGGAAATGTTTGCAAAATTACACCTAAAAATACGCATTTTTGTGCATTCTCGAAGCAAGTTTTAGACTTTACTGTTTTTACATTTTTTTATTTTTAGGATTTTTAGGATCTGAGGGGGTGACCATGGCACAGTGGCCTCCCCCTCCGTACGATAGTGCATGAAAGTATCTCTCGGTTTTCTTCATCCGTCAAAACGACAGCATCCCTCAAAATGTATCGAATCATGGAGTAAATGCCGGTTGTTACCCTTGTCTCATAGTCTCACTTAACTCCTGTAATGGTCGTGTGTTTATTTTGGTCTTTTGTAGGTAGGGTGACTGGGCGCCCCGCATGACCGGGACAACAGGGACAGGTTTTGGTTGTCCGGTCCGGGTGTCGTTGTCAGTCGATCGCTTGTTCCCCCAAACAACGAGATTGGTTGCAGGCAAAGGAAACCTGTAACGATTTTGACAGTTGCTGAATGAAACGAGCAAAATTTGTCGGAAAAACTGAAGATGAGCTGTAAAAATTTTTCATTCTGTTCTGGAAAACAGCGATAAGTTTTATTTGATTCTCACTTTACTTAAGCTTTATTCGATTTTCGATTAGCCTTGAACCTTACGCGATTCTCACTTTTATTTTAAGTGAAAAAACTGGCAAAACTCTTTCCCATATCAGACGTATTTAAAAACATTGTTCTGATGCGAGATACGTAACAAAATGTAAAGCTAGCTTTTACTGTGTAAAATATCGTCTAACAGGTATGTTTCATGCGATGATCCAAATATTTGTTTCTTGTCGCAAAGATGGGTTGCCAAACCAGCGCTTTTTTCACAGAGTTTCCTGCTATGGTTTCTCTTGTCTTTCAAATGTACAATACCACAAGCATGGACTTTTCATACCACAATGCGGCTTTTGGTTGAAAGCAAGTTGCTTTTCTATTAATTTCTTGCATGTGCAAATCCACGGATAGCTGTTTACTCTGCATGTTAGTTAAAACAGTGAGTTATTTTCAAGTGCCATATAGATTTGCAAAAAGCAAGTCCAAGTTGTACACGTACTTTCACAAAATGTTAGGCATTTTTTGCCGGAAGGTTGCCCTTGCCATAACACCACGTCTTTCCAACGAAATTAAATTAGATCTCAGAGCCTACGGTATAAAAACTCCCGGGGATACATTTTTAAAATCAATAGGTATTCATTTTGTAGATGCCAAATGGTGAACGACTTCACTATAGTAAAAAACATGAGTACAAGAAAAAGCAGCTTAGTAAAGTAGGATCATGCACTACTCTTTTTAAATGTTAACCTAAAACTTGCTTTTAATTGCTAATAAAAGTAATCTGCGACAAAGACATAGGCCACAAAATGGTTAACTACTGTATTTGTTCCGCTATTTAACAACAACTCATAACTTTGTTCGCAGAAAGCTGTTTTACTACAACTGCCGTTACCACTACACACCCGACCACAACACATCCGACCANAACACACCCGACCACAACACGTCCGACCACAACCAGCATTCCTGAAAAAAGCACCAAACAGTTACACAAGTCTTCGTCGGAGNTGATTCCACCCATAGCNGATATAGCAACAACGATGTTACAAGTGCAAACCACAGNTGGAATGACCACTTCTGGCAAAGTAGATAAAACCGAATGTAGAGGTGTTACTATCAATGTGGAAGAAAAATTGACTTTTCCACCAGCGGATTACGATACATTTACCAATTCCAACGAAAAATGTGCAACTGGTAAAGAAGACTTTCTTATTTTTTGCCATGTTTTTGCATTTTCGAGATCGAATTTAATCTTCGTTTTCTCTATCAAACAAACTTTTCTGGGTAGGCCTACACATAAAAATGTAAGTAACGTGTGAAATAACAAATTCTCTTCATCATCTTCATTTCACAGTTTTGCTTAAGCGGTTTTGTGGTTAGGANGATGAGGTATGAATTGTATTTGCGATTCACCTGCAGTCTACATGGAGNAAAACAANAAGTACAGTGAATTTTTCGAATAATTTAGGTTGTGATCAAAAGCCTTCAGCTTGAAAGTAGAAGTGGCNGAACGCTCTAGTGCTTAAATGATTTGGGAGTTGCACAATTTTCAGAATTTGTCAGAAAACTACAATAATATAATCATATAATGACCAAAAATCTCAATACTGGATTATGCTGGATGAGGAATTGCCTGGTTTGCTTTGGTCGCAGCCCTGATGTAATCAACCAAATCTATTTAAAATAGGTGTTTAAGGATAGAAATCTCCTCAAGCTTGATTATAAAAACCTGTCGGCCAAAGTATATTTTTCACAGCATTCGCCAACGTAACAGTTACCTCATCTTGAATCAAACAGACTTTCAAGACATTACGCTGTACTCTTTTCATCAGTTATTACAAACCTTTGTATCACAAGTTTCCCCTCCAGTATTGGCTTTCGTTTTTGATCAGGAAGACCCATAGGAAGCATTTTTTGCAATCGTGAGACGTCTCAATTCGACCGCTCATCACTGACCTACTCGCCATGCATTNGCTCAATTGAAGAACTCAGAACTGAGGTAAAACTTTGGTCAATTGATGTAAGTGGTGCCATTTAACTCAAACTTTAAAAGCAGCCGTCTATTANTCTTACTACAAACATTTTCCCGTGTTANTGTACGCGAAACCGCTAGGGCANAAAACGTACATCTGAGTTAACAATGCCAAGAACTAACTCAGCTCTTTTAAAATGTTTCGNGAAGCCCACCGTTAGAATCTGCATTTTGCCACACTGGCCCGCATTTACTATACAACCTAATCACACGTGGAAAATCTTTCAAAAGGTCAGTGTTTAGCGCATGTACTGTTCTCCTGCCCACATTTTGTAAAACATTGCTCTGTGCAGCCGTGCATGCCTAAACTTGCCCCCCGCCTCTGCATTTGCTGAATGCAAAGTTAAGTGACTATTCGTGCCACCATTTTGTTAAAATGATTGTAGTGGTGAAATATTTATTTTGCTTGATTTTGGTTTCGTTTGCAGTTGAATTATTGCAGTGTTGAAATACTGTACGCTGATTTGTCACTGAAAGACTCTTATAGTTTTTAAAAGCTCGAATTAAGCAGAGGACATACATCAAATAACTGCGTGGAATTATTTCAGCACTGCCAAAACCAGAAACGTAACTCACAAGTGTTTTCAGGTAAAATGAAAATGGTGACGCTTTCTTGTTTTGCAGCATTGAAAAGTGCATGCAACTTGTTAAGGCGCCGTAATTTGAACTTTTGCTTCTGAACGTCTAGCTCAAAAGCAACAACAAATCCGCAAAAACTGAGGACAATCTTGAAAAGTACAGCTTTGAGGCTCGACACCTCACCACCAACCATAGCCAACTATCTGACGATGAAGTTGTTGCCTCTGTGCAAGTGGTCGACATACTTGCTGAAGCAGTAGTGGCGGAGAACAAAGCGATCGAGACTGTGAGCGACCGATGGAAAGCTTGTTGCGCATTTTGTGATGATTGCGTTCAGAAACATGGCAAAACAAATTTGCTTTCAACTTTATTTGAAAAATGCCACAAGTCAGGCAATATTTTTGTTTTGCAGCTTGTTTGAACAAATTGCTTCATCTTTTGCGCTGCGAAGTTTCGGTGAATACCGCAAATATACAGAAGTACTGACTCCACAAACTTGCTTTGATACACACTGGAACGCAACAAATTTTATTTGACTCTTCCTTTATAGAGATAATTGTTTTTCACTGACCTAAAGCAAACGTTTTTGATTTTGCATCCATTTACGTGTTTTCAAGTCTCCTGATTATTTGTAAGATGGATTTAGATTTCAATGTGTTAAGGTGATGGTCCACCAATCCAAATGTTCTCTTTAACAGTCTTTCGAAAGGTGCTGTTAATTTCTTGCGGTTCTTTTGACAAACTAATTATTCATTCTTACATGATGTCGAAATACTCACTGATTGCTTGTTGTGCTTCAGGTCTCCACTGGTGTTCTCAACAACGTTGTGAGGACCGTTGACAACCTTCAATCTGAAATGACCAAACGTGCTGACCTTGCTAACTCTGTTGAAATAGTCACTTTAGCCTTTGCTGTGGAAAACTTCGCTTCGCGAGTGAATTTGAATCAGTCCAATCCAGTGCACAAAGTCCTAACCANCAACATCCACGTTGAGGTAAGCTGCGTTTGGTACAAAAGTTATACGCGACGCCTGATCTCAATGTTTTTCATTCTNTTTTGCAGATACAAGATGACAAGTAAACATTTGTATTTCATAGTCTTAAAGCCAGNGTTGCGGAGTCGAAGTCGTAACANGTTGGAGGTTTTTGGGTGGAGTCGGAGTCGGATTCCTAGCAACGCTGGGAGCTGCAGTCAGATTTTTTGTCCGACTCCGACTCCGGATATCTAGTTGGATCATTTTTACATCACACTCCTAAATTGGGAATTCCTGTTGAAATGGTACAATTTCTTATGAAGCTTTTGTTAAAACAGATTTCCTGCTGTGTACCAAAATTTCCATTGATTTTAACAACAGCCAAATTTCATTCCCTTTATGTTAAGGAGTCGGAGTCGGGAGTCGGAGTCGGATATTTTGGAAACTCGGACTTGGAGTCGGGAGTCGGATATTTTACCTCAGACTCTGCAACCCTGCTTAAAGCAGCGTGCGTGATTAAGTGTTCCATTGGTGAAAGGCTTATGAAGTTCCAGTGCTTCGAAGGTGCTCCGAAGCTTACAGATTCATATCTAGAAAGGAATGAATTTTCTAAGATATTGTATAGGCTAGATTCATTCACTTTATCGCTTTTTTGCTCACGCATTTACACACTTAATCTCTACGCAAAAATGTTGCGCTTGTTTTCATATCCCATTTAGTTTTGTTCATAACTAAATATGTCGAACTTCTTTGGTCGACGTGGATTTCTTCTTGTTTGCTATATGTACGTCATCATTTTGTTTTTCTTGTTTGAAGGTCATTGATATTTATAGCGTGGGTAGTGAAGCGGAAACAAGTTTTTCATTTGCCTCGTCCAACGAAACCCGCATCTCAGTAGAACACTCTTTCCGCCATGTTTCAAACGCTTCAACAAAGGTGTCGCGTGTACTTTTTGTTGGTCACAAAGATGCCAGCTTGTTTCCTTCCAAGCAGGAAGTGGGTGAGGTGAGAATGGGAACGAGCTGAGATTGTCTTTAAACATCATTTCGTTCTATTTCGTTGGACCCACGATTTGTTTAAAACATTTTTGGCAGGTTTTAACCGCAACTGTGTTGAATGAACAGCAAGAAAAAGTCGATTCTTCGGTTATTTTCTCCATGAAACGAAGCAACATTTCCAAGGTATGTTCAAAAGATTTTTTTTTGTCAATTTTTTTGCTTGAATTTTTGCATTGTTTAGAGTACCTAAAGCTTGAAACTGAGCCAAAAGTATCCCGAGATACAGGGAAAGAAAACTTCGCTCCAGCACTTCTATTCGCTGAGAGGAGACATCCAGACACAAAAATGAGCATGACACTAAGAAACAAGATCGAGTTCAGGACTGCTGCGTGTGATAGAATCAGAAAATCACAGAATAATTTAACAACTAGCTTGTTCGCAATTCTGGAAACTGTACGTAAATAACCGTATTGCCAAATGTTATTCTCGCAATGAAACCGTGTACCATGCGCCAAAAATAAGGACAAGTTGGGTCCACAAACTGTGCGCATTCATCCATGGACAATCAGGAGTGTTAACAATAACTACAGAGTCCTGATACCCCAGAGTCTCCAAACACTTTGTCCGAGGGCCGCATAAGTTATTACACAACCGCTAGTCGGCCGAACATAAACTCCCGGTCCAATATAAAATAATGTCAAATGTTGGTTAATGATTAAAGATAATGGCGAACTTTATTCTTTGATAGTGGGAAATCTGACTTCAGATAGGATGTACCTGATATCAATAACGACCTCAGATTGCAGCAATATATCAGCCAAGGTTAAGCCAGCCTGCAGCTCATTAACACGTATTAAACTTAGGCAGATGACATTCAGGTGGCTTACCTAATGTTATTGTTTCGGGGCGCTACTTTCTGCTGTCAAATCAATCAATTTTTCGTAAATATGTTACATTTTCATTATTGATAAAGTGTCTTTGCGGGTCGGATGAAATGGCTTCGCGGGCCGGATTTGGCCCGCGGGCTGTAGTTTAAAGAACCCGTGATAGTGTATAAACTCTTTATTTGTAAAAGTTTTCCTTCGACCCTCAAGGCATTTTTTAAGTAGGGGAATAGAGGTGACAGACGTTAAACCATGCATGAACGCAAATTCTTATTTTGCGTTAGTTAGTATAAATTCACCATGACCAGATCCTGTGTGAATAAGACCTGATTATGCCTACCTTGCAGGCGAAATATAAACTCTGTGTGATCATCATTTAGGGCCTCGCAGATGCAAGAACTTTCTTCTCGGTCAGGGCCTGACCAATTACAGCTTTTTCTATCGTAGAGCCTATCACAGGATTGTATTAGCCGACCGGCTGAACTGTACGTGCAAGACACCCAGAAGTAATTTAGCCCATACACTAGGTGTGATTATATTTTAAAAAAGGTGGTTATTGCCTTGGACAAGGACGTATCTTACCAACAGGGGTGCAACCAGCTCTTCATTTCGGGAGAGGGGCAATTTTCATGAAATTTCATTCGATGACGTCATCGTGCTTATTCAACCGTGGTACAACTTTTTCGCAAACGGTCACATATAATAATAATGTAT
>JGI24159J19872_10014893_pt1 | contig 10034 bp, 5 predicted proteins | sample Ectturendosymbi4_FD_19872 | JGI IMG/M metagenome (IMG submission 19872) | reverse complement strand
CTGGCACAGCTGCGTGGATAGACTTCTGCCGAAGATATGCCTCAACTATAAATGTCTTTTGCTCAGTAGTCCATGGCATCTCGAAGGTCAAATTTGTTAGACTGTTACTGTAGAACATTAATTCTACTTGGTAAATCTGAAAAATAAAAAGAATTGATTAAGTATTTCAAAAGTTATTTAAGTTTAGGTGATGACCGTCTTTTTGTGTGTCACCCTGTATCTGTGCATTGTCATGCGCACAGCCTTGCTTCGGCCTGTAACTATACTGCCGCAGATTTGTGCAGTATGGTGTACGAAACTGCGAAAGCACTTTAATGCAATTATGGAAGAAGTCTTTTACTGTTTTATCATTGCGATCGGCTTGCCTGGCGATGCATCAGACTACAATGAAGAAAAAAGATCTGCAGTTGCAGCGCGCATGCAAAACAAGGTGGTTGTCGAGTGAGGCAATTAGTGAGAGTTAGGAGTGCGATTTGAGCTGTTTGGTATTTGGGCAGCACTGAAGCAGCTGTCAAATAATAAAAATGATGCAATGTGAGTGGTTTTACTGCGACGTTTATGAAAACAAAAATTTCAGCATGTTGCTTTCCTTTTTTCAACATTGGCACCTTACCTGACAGAACAGAGCAAAGTTTTTCAAGCAGAATGTTTTAAATTTGTGTGGATGAAAGCCTGCGTAGAACTGTTCATCAATAAGCTCTCTGATGCCCCTGATAAATCCGAGCTTAAAAGTTTGATAGTGAATTATAGGGGACCTTAAAACGGCGGATGGTTTGGCTGACCCGTGTGTGTCAAGTGGCATGGTGTTTTGGAAGGGCACCGAAAGATTGGCAAATTGATCATCCTTATACACAGAAAGGGAGATAGGAGTCAATGAACCAACTACCGCGGCATCTCTTTGCTTAGCCTCCCAGGAAGAGTGTATGCCAAGATGCCGTGAAAACAATTCAAAAAGCTGGGTGGTACCCAGAGCGGTTTTCGTCGCAGCCGTAGCACTACATAACAAATTTCCACTCTCCAGCAAATTTTTGAGAAATCTTGGGAGCATGCCAAAGACGTCTATCCATGATTTGTCGACCTTGGGAAAGTATATGGCCGGGTTCCTCGTGAAAAACTTTGGGTGATTTTCGAGGGTGTTGTAGAAGTACGGTGTTGACGAGTGCCTCTTTCTGGCCGTCAAGTAACTGTATTCCTGCTCAGAAGATTGTGTCCGTGTCGACGTATTTAAATTNCAACTGTACAACTGTTGGACTCCGACAATGGTGTGTGTTGTCACCATTCCTCTTCATAGTCTATATCAGAGTTCTCCAACTACGGCTCGCGGACCACATCCGACCTGCGAAGCCATTTCACCCTGCCGCAAAACACATTTTGCCAACAATGAAAAAATAGTATATTGAAAAATGTGTTGTCTTGAATTGGTAGAATGCAACAAATCCTGAAAAAACACGTTATGTAAGATGTCGGGCCCTTGAACTGTTGTGCAATAGCTTATGTGGCCCTCTCTCAAAAAATCTGGAGAGCCCAGGTCTATATGAATTGGATAGAGACAGCCACAGACGCGTCGACAAGGGTGTCACTGTTGGGAACTGCAGGATGAACCGTTTGCTTTTTGCGGATGAATTGGTACTGCACACGTGGATCTTCTCAACAGGGTCTTCAGCTCGCATTTAATCGGTTTTCTGCTTCGTGCGACCAAGCAGGAACGAAAATCAGCACTAAAAAGATTGAGGTATTGTGTCTCTCAAGACGCCCAAGGCAGTGTAGTCTGCAAGTGAGCGGAAATAATCTGCAGCAGATTGAGACGTCTAAGTTTCTTGAGGTGGTATTCACGAGTGACGGAAGTCGGAACAAAGGGGTTGATACATGGATTGGTAAAGCAAACGCAGCTCTCCGTGAGCTTTAATGCTCCGTGGTGACGAAATGGAAGCTTTCAAAGACCGCAAAGCTTTCAGTTTTTATATGGGTCTTTATTCCTATCTTCACCTGTGGTCATGAATCTTAGGTGACGACTGAAAGAATACTGTTTAAAGAACAAACGGCAGAGATGGGATATTTGCAGAGAGTTCTCGGTGTGACACTTCGTGACAAAGTACACAGGTTTAAAATCCGTAAAGCCCGGGATGTCAAGCCACTTCGCGGATTCGAGAGATCCCAGGTATATTAGTTGGCCATGTGTCCAGAATGTCCCAGGAAGGAATGGCGAACTAAGTCCTTCGGGCTGCAGTCTACACCAAGGGCCGGCAGACACCGGACCGCGGCCCGGTGCCGGTCCGTGAAGAAATTGTTACCGGGCCGTACGGAACCACGGCCAAATTGGTCCAAAAGTGTCTAGAACGACTGACATAAGGAACACANTGCGGGTGCCATTGACTACCATAATCCCTATANGTCGGAGCATCTTACTGCGGCAAAGCAAGCCCAGATCTCTCAGTGAATCAGTGCCGTGATGACTCACGAGTTGTAATAAATTTGCATTTGCCAAACATTCATTATTTTATTGAGGGCCGGTCCGCAACATAATTCCAGGCTGAACCGGTCCGCAGTGCAAAAAAGGTTGCCGACCCCTGGTCTACACCCGCGGGAAAGCGGCCCAGAGTTCGTCCAAGGACCAAGTGGCATGACTAAATCTCCAACCTTGCTTGGTCCCGTCTTGGTGTGGAGCCAGCAGAACTATTTGAGATTGCTGTTGATCGTGATAATTTTGGGTCCTCCTAGGGCTGCTGCCCCTCCGACTCTCCGTAAAGAAAAAGCGGGGGCAAACATGAGTGAATAAATGAGTATGTAGGCCCGCATTGAACTTTTCTATATACGAAATTGTCTTTAGTTTGTTTGCCAAAAGTGAATGTCTTATTCAAATAATTAAGCATATTTGGACGGAAACTTGCGTTTTTGTGAAAATCAGCTAAAGTGTCAGACATAGAAGGGAAAATGTTTTTGACACCCAAAAGCTCCACCACGACACCTTTTAAAAACCTTAAAAAAAACACAGCTAGAGACAATGGTGATGTGTAATGAAAATCGGAAAATTTTCAGAAAACAAACAAATTTGCAAGTCCGAACGTCATCTACTTCCATTTCATGCACATCTGCAATTTTCGAATACAAATACAGCATAGGTCTTGTACAGACTGCCAACAAAGGTTACTGGCGGCATTTCGTTTATTCGTGCATTTTTTGTGTCACTTTTATGCCTGGTCCAAGCGTTTTTCGGCGTAGACCTGTGTTTTTTTGCTAATAATAAAATTATTTCCATATTCAACAAGTTACGTTTTTAAGGTTAGAGAAGTTTTAGAATAATTTCTGAATTGTTTTGAAGGCCGCTTCTGCTCCGGAAACGTCCTAGTCAGCCTGAGTAATGGTGATAATGCAATTTAGCCAAAATGTCTATGGTTATTAACCGTGTTTGTTAAAAAAAGTTACTTGAGCAGTTGGGTCTTCACTGCTGTGCAGTCAGTACACGTCCGGATGAACTCGTCCTTAAGCCCCCTTCCGCCCTGGATCTGTCTATGCATTTAGGCGTCTTTAGTGAATAATAACGCTAGTTCATATGTAACGATGTTCACAAGCCTATTTTGGGCTTTATAGGGTTAATCATCACAAACTAATTTCAAAACAATGAAAAATTACCATGCAGCATAGACATTTATGTTGACCCCCCTATTTTCTCATTGGCCCCGCAGTGGTCCCCACTTTTTTAATTCTAGAATCGCCACTGTGATCCGCCGAAACTTAGTATCAAACAACAATCTCACCATAATTGCGTCATAAACATTTAAACGCCACAATGCGCTTTCAATAGCATTACCAGCCACCTTCAGCGTGCATCCGCAGCGTGAAATAGAATACCAATGCAACCATTCAACAATTTAAGTTGCTGATTTTGTAAAGTTAGCCGGATAATGTTCTTTTGAGTAATAGCACTTACAAGCTTTCACAAAACTCTGTTCTTTTGAAAAAAATGCATCCAAGAACATGCAAACTCTCACCCGCGACAATCGCATTTCGGCTTCTCAAAAATCTTGATTCGGCCCCCAGGGGTTCGGGAACCCCCGGTTGGGAATAGCTGACGTGTGCAGTACTGACGAGGAACAAATGCTGAAACAAAAACCAGCAAAAACTGCATTCAATCAACGTCATGTAGAAGCATTGCATAGTAAGATAAAAATTAAGATGTGTAAAATGTATCGAATAATTGAAGAGTGCAGATAAAAATTTGGATGAAGATGAGCATGTATTCCTGATGATGGCTTATGATTAAGCTGAAACATTGAATAAAATAATTTATTCAACATTTGTGGCTATTGTTCGCAATAACATGCGCATCGTTGAGCACAAGTCTTAAATACCGAAATTTAATAAAATTTAATTTATCAGTGGTGAGTTTCAGTTGTCAAAGTTGTTGTAGCAGTAAATCATTTAGTCACTTCTAAGATACAAGAGCCCTAGTCACTGCAGAACAGTGGTCTCTAATAGTAAGCGATTCGTCAATTACACTGTTTCTGATATATACGAGCCTTAATAGGGAACTTTGTAGCGTGTTTGATGTGGATCTTGCGTTTAGTTGTTTGCAACTAGATTGCTAGTACGCAGAGCTTTTTGTTGATGCTCTACACGTTAGTAAATCAACAAGGACAGTTTCTCGATACATTTTACACATCTCAACAATTATTCGACACATTTTACACATCTCAACAGTTATTCGATACATTTTACACATCTCAACAGTTATTCGATACATTTTACACATCTCAATTTTTATCTTACTATGTAATGCTTCTACATGACGTTGATTGAATGCAGTTGTTNCTGGTTTTTGTTTTTTGTTTTGCTGAATGGTTGCATTGGTATTCNATTTCACGCTGCGGTTGCACGCTGAAGGTGGCTGGTAATACTTCCCTGTGCAAAACNTACTTCATGCTGTTTACCATCAGACTACAGCATAGGGGATTAAAACACTATATTTTGTATTGATTGGAAAATGTCAACTTAAAAACGGCATAAAAAGATCGTGTGTCCACTGAATGGATTGTGTGCTTGTTTGGTCCATAAAATATGTNGTTAATATANCAAAGGAGTTTACGCACAGCTAAGCAGGTCGAAAACTANACGATATTTTCGAGAGCGGCAACACGGTCCCGCATNAAAAAACAAACCTACAAAAAAGCTAGAATTCACGGAAATTTAACGAAGAGAACTTCTTAACTACACGGAAGAGCTATAAATTCCAAGAAAAGATCGCATTGCCGTTTCTTGTTTGTTGAGAAGAATGTGGGAAAGGCTTTAATTTCTGTTGAAGATCTAAGGCAATCGCAGAACCAAAGTGGGCACCGCAAAAGATAAAATTTTGAGAGAGCACTACAAGAAAGATGGGCATACTTTCACGCTTTATAAGACAATCGACTATAGGTCACACCTGCGTGGGGCCCCAAAAACTAAGATGGCCTAAGGCCCCGCGCTCCCTTAATCCGTCCTTGCCCCTATGGGTTAAATTTACCCCATGTTAAGAAACACTGTCCTAGTTCATGCCTCACTGGAGGATGACAGTGACAATCACAGGAAAATGAAATCACCTTATTATGCAGCATACAAACATTCTGTTTCGTACCTGTGGCATGCCAATCTACGCCTATCGCAAGTAACTTTGTTCAAGACTTCGACATGACACGATGGGGAACCTAACGTCCAAGCCTAACAGTTTTTGTGGTGCGTTCTCAACCAACTGCACCAATTAGTCGGTGCTTTAGAATTGAAAATATTGCGTTGGATCTGAAAAACATTGTATGTTTATGAATGTAAAGATGAACATAGATTCCACACCACGCATGACAAGTGTAGGCCTGTGAAATTGTTGTACGTTGAGCCTGTGAATTGCCAACGCATGAGTTTTGCTTTTTGTTTCATATTTCTGCTTCTCCTGTTCGGACCTCATTTTCTGATGGAGTTTACTTTGCCAAAATCTGAAACTTATATAAGGTGAATGTTTCCTGTTCATTTTTGCGACTGTTGCTGCTGTTGCCGCTTAAAAAGTGTCTACTCTTACTGCAAAGTATCGTTTTGTTCGTATAGATTTTGATTTGTAAGCCTGAACACTCGCCCCATGAATTTGCTTTGGCATACTCTTAACTCTTAAGAAAGTTCTTCTACTTCTTGCGTGTGAGCGGCTGTTCAGACAAAATCCACAAGGTCCTCAAGCCATTTAGTGTTGTTGATGTCAGGGGACCGCAGGTTTTCCAGGCGGTTCGGAGGGCGAAGGGTGTTAATATCGAATATTATAAAGTATGATTGGCCGACTGCTCCTCAGGGCCACAGATGCATTTAGGTGTATTTAACATGCCCCAGTGGTACAAGCATGTACCAAAGCGGCCGATGCCAGTTCTTAGCCTATTTAGGGCTACAGGCAGACTCCGGGAGAAGCTCTGAGCCAGGCGGGAGGCACACGGCAGGGGTAACTAAAAACTGGGCTGGTGGTCTGACGCTTTCCCATGTCGCCCTCCANGACTCCAGGAGATTGAAACCGGAGTTAACCAGTGCCACAGCAAGGCGGTGGAAGGGGCGTCTTGAATGCAGACGCTGTGTGCCGAGGAACTGNGCACCANGGACAAGGGTATGAAGGGGTTGGTTGGTATTCCGCTGTGCCTGGAGCGCCANCTGNAAGTGGGATGATCCCTACACACATGTGGGCCGGTGGAATGCCTTGGGTGTTCATCTTGACAACTTCCTAATGACGAGCTCTGGTAACTGTTTTATTCAGGCGAATGTCAACAAACCGAGAGGTGACTCGTATGAAGTCCCACAAGAAAAAAAAAGAAAGTTCTGAAATTGAAAGGGTTCATTGTGTTTTGCTCAAGTAGTCAATTTCATATTGAAATTTATAAGATAGCGAATTCGTTTTGTTCTCTGAGTAGGAACTACCTAAAAACGACAAGAGCTTTTCTACATTTTTAGAAAAATCACGTTTTTCCTTTAATTGGTTGTGCTTGTTTGGAAACATATCGTTGTGTTCTCTTTTATTTCTTGGATGTTGCTTTTATCTCAAAGTAAACAAAACTACCAACATTTTTAAAAGAAATTTCAACAAAGAGTTGTAACGTATAATAACTGGACACGATGCTTAATTAGTATTTTCAGAGAACAATTGTTCATTGCAACAACATGCTGCTTGAGCTCTGGTGTCAATGTCATATCATAAAGCAACTGAAAAATTATCTCCGAATAGAAAGCGTATCTAGCTTTAATTTAATGTGTTAGCAACACTTCCAGTTAAAAGTCCAATGCAGTTCATTGTTGCTCACGTTTTGCACAGTCCCGTCGGCCCGGGAGGCTTTGGTGGGCTTATCCCCCCAAACAAAGCTCCAAGCCCCCCAAATTGAAATATGAAACACTGCAAATCAGTGGAGTTTTTTTTCAGATTTTAGAACGCCAAGCCCCTTGTACAAGCGTAACGCTCGTTATTGAAGATTTTCTGGCGNCGGTTCTGGTTTTACATTCGGACAATCTTAAAAGTTTCGATGAGTAGAGAAAGAAAACAAAGCTTTTTTTTGTATTTCAGTTCAGGTCATTTTCAGTTCGTGAATGCAATCAAACTGAATCAATTCCTTTCATGAAAATCATGGCATTTTGTTGCCATAGCAATATATACATGGTTTTCAATGAGTAGTTGTTCAGGATGCGATCGTTGTTCAGGATGCGAGAAACAGTTTATCAAACGAATCAATGGAAAACAACCGAAGAACAAGCTTTTGTAATTGTACAACTGTCCTCTGCTGAAATCCAACACCCCGACAAGGAAATATCTTACAAAAACTTGTCAGAATGACAAAGAACAAGCTGATATGACAAGGACGTCTTCTTTTGTGAGTACTGGAAGGTAAAACAAAAATAAATGGATTGGGTGCTGGCTGCACTGACGAGCATACCAGTTTTACACAGACATGTTTTCTCCACATCTCAGCCGTTCCAGAAGATAATGATTTGTTCTTGGGTCTCTCGACAAAATCTCCAGCAATTCTTAATTTGAATGGCATGAGGAACACACGCTGTTGCATCAACATTTCCGAATGACTTTGTTGGATTTTTTGGTCTTGATTGCTTTTGTCCTAAAACATGTTGAAATGGTGCAGTAGTTTAGTGTACAAGCGTCACAATTAATAGAGGACAACGCTTTCTGAACAGAAAAAGTGTTCCTACTTCTGATTATAAAACTTTGACTTGTGATCCTTGACCAGCGTCACCACGTTCGAAATAGATCTGTTTTTGCTACAATGCCTTTTTTCTGAAACGAAATCGTAACAATTTTGTTAAAAATTTAAATCGTTATTAGTCAAAGCATCTAAGCAAGTATTTTTAAAAAATTACACAGCGTTGCATTAAAAATTGACTTTTATAAGAAACAAACCGGAATTTCAGCTTCGGATGTTTACAAATTCATTTCTATTCATTGCAACGAGTTTCCTTGTAACAGAAAACAGTAGCACTTTTCGTTTTGCTGTTTTCGTTAGTATTTCTGACAATAATATTTTGTTTGTCCAAGGTGTACTTCTGCAAACAAATTCACCTCAAGAATGCACCACAAAGAAAGATTGTTTTTTGAAACTCATGGCAACTGCCTTAAGTGCAAAGTTTGAATCTTTTTCGAGGCTATGAGCTATGAAGATTTTAAAAGTAGAAAAAATGATGAAATGCTGAGTAGCCAACCAGGAAGCCCGACCAAAAATTTAAATTAAAATGCAATACATACTCATAATTTTTCAGAAAGAATCACGAAACATGGAATGGATTATTTAATTTGTTTGTATACTTCTTTGAAGCAAACACCTACTACAAGCGCATTTGTTTAAAAATATGTATCATTAAGACACAGTATAGAGGTTATTCGCATGGAACAGGTACTAAGTTTAGAATCACTTTGATGTACACCGAAAAAAATGGGAAAAAACAACAAAATTCTCTTTTTAGTTCATCTTTACACTTTTCATCTTTCTTCTTGTGTTCTTCATCGACGTGCACTTACGAGTTAAAACCCTAATTGAAAATAGTTTTAAATTGAAACAAGCAACTGAACGTGTGTATTTTATCAGAGAACAGACTTGTTTTGTCAAAGTGCTATATAAGGATGAATTGATTGATCTTCAATGTTAAACAATGCTTTATTCAAAGTTCATATCGTGCAACTGTGACGTTTCGAAATTTTGGTGTAGATTGGGCGAAGAATTTTCTACACTGTCGAAGCGCGCATTTGAAGTTATACCTTTACAAAATGCTTATCTGTGTGAGGCAGGGTTCCGATGACCATAAAACAAAACCTTAATGACCACAAAATATCTATCTCGATCAGTGTTGCCATTTTAGCTGATTTGCTGCAAAATCTAGCAGGCTTTTCTCACTGTTCGCTGTAAATTTTCAATCATAGCAGTTAGCTGATTTTCTAGCAGGGTTTTACCAACCAGTTGGCAGGTTTAGCAGGTAACAAATTCCTGACCAAAAACCTGTTTCAACAGTGTTTCAAGATGAAAACTTTTACACCTTCTTCATCAAAAATATACTTCTCTTGTTATGACGTTTTCAATTGAGTCACACCAGGACAAAGCACAGCCAGTTGCCTGCAATTATTTAGAATTTTTATCGTGATGCAAAGAAGCTGCTTCAAGCAGATAATTGCATCATAATAACAAGTAATTAGATGGCTTGGTGAAGCCTAAATGATTTGCTTGTGTGCATAGTGAGAGCGTTAGGTTAAAAGACAATATTGGTAGAATGTGTTTCATCGCACGGCACGATGTTTCCAAGTGATTCAGTTACGCTAGTAAGTAGTAATGTCTGGTAAAAAACTTCTCGGTAAACCAAAGCTGCCAAAATTTCGACATATTTAACATATTATTAACCACACCAAATTCCTTCAATTAAATTTGATCCACTCATCTGTGTACATAGGCACGCTCTTTCATCTGTACATTTTCTTCACCATGTTCTGTGTTTGTTTGTTTTCCTAATTGTGCTTATTTCACTCAAATGTTGTTTTACAATACTTCTTA
>JGI24159J19872_10014892_pt1 | contig 10034 bp, 9 predicted proteins | sample Ectturendosymbi4_FD_19872 | JGI IMG/M metagenome (IMG submission 19872) | reverse complement strand
AATGGGAGCACTGCATATGACTTTGAACACAGACATCTTGACAGGTAATGGCAAGACAGTGATACTGCTGGTTTCGGTGAACCACGTATAGTTTTATACTGTGTGAAAAGAAGCATGAGTAAACCCGTAGCAGTGCTTTCACAATTCTTAAAAATCCATTGTCATTGTGAGACTGACCAACGTATTAATCAAACGACTCTTAATGCAGCTTCTTTTCACGCCGTATAAAGTTACGTGGCTTGTCACAATACGTCTATGCAGACTTGTGGGCAGGGGCGGAGCCAGACATTTTCATTTGAGGGGGCCACTGGAGGGGCCAGTTTTGCAACAAGGGGAGCTGTCAGTGGTCTGTGTAGGACTTTCAAAAAGAGACCTGAAAAATTTTGGTGGGCCAGGCAAAACTTTGGGGGGCAGTGGCCCCCCCTAGCAACCCGTAGCTCCGCCCCTGCTTGTGGGATATACGTTTTTATCGTTAAGGTTTACTTCTGACTTCTTAGTGAGCACTAAGTGTGAAACTGGCGAGTTTTCGTAATTCATCTGCTCAATTTTTTAAAGCCTGAGTGGTGTTCTAAGTATAGTAAGTTGTCCGATAGTCTTGTCAATATACTCGTATAGTTCTACTTCTCATTGCTTGAGACAGTTTTACGGGAGTGTCTCACCTTCTCGTTTTTCGCCGCTCATGTTGTTCTGGCCGTTGATTATTCTGAAATTATGACTTATTGCTAGAAAGTGCTCGAAAATATGGATATTTGGCAGTTTATGAAAAGAAAAAGCATTACTGAGAACCGCAGTGCAAAAAACATTTTAGACCAAAGGTTGAGAATTGAGATTCAACCAGCACGAACTGATGGGGTAGAAACGGTAAATCGGTTTGTGAACGTCCATTTGCATTGCATCGTCAGCAATCAGAAACGGATAAGCAAAATTTCGACGTTGCCCCCCTGGGAATTTTTCTGCGGATCCCCGTGGTTCCATGCAACATGGAATAATCACGCGGAATAATCGTTTTGTGGAAAGCAATCCGCTTTCTACAACACAGCAGTTTTGTATTGTCAGGTCGACTTTGTAATGTTAAATCATGGCATTGCCGACAAGGGCTCTCTTTGTTAATCTCAATCATTCTAACCAGGGTATTGACAGGTTTGGTTGCGTAACAGACCGTACAATCTTAAGCGTGTGGTTTGAAAGTTTTAATATGAATCGTTTGCAAATTTCATAGTGATGCTTTCTTTTTAGGAAGAGTTTTGTTTTTTGTCATTTTTCATCTGCGAAAAGTTGGCCAGCTCGGTCAGGTTATCGGAGATTATTGCTGGAGAGTTACCAGTTTCAAGTTAATTGGTGATCTTCTGAAAAAACAGATTGCAAATGGCACGTTTTAATCTCGTTGCATTTATTAATGCATTGACAATGGCAAGCAAGTGTGCAGTGTTGTTTGCATCCTTTTATGCTTACTGGGTATGTTTCACCATATTTACACCGTCAAAAGCGTGTCGAGCTGGAATGATGGTACACTGGTCGCACCAAGCATTGCAACGAGCTTTGTGCCAAGATGCATCATTTGGATCCCGGCATAGAAAACGTGAATGGCATCACAGAATGGTCATTTGGGTGAATCGCCAAATTTTACTTTCAGGAAAGGATTGGCCTCAGATTGGTGGAGCAAATCGCAAACAGGCTGAACTTATTGTAGAAAGAATGGCTTACTTTCTCCACCAAAATAAACGAAACACGTTTTGCAAACGTACATCAATCAAATCTCTACAGCAACACAAGACATGGGAAAAACACTCGCTTTCCAAACGATTGTACTTCTTATCCATTTTCGTTAAAAAGTACCGTGAAAAGATTAAAAAAATGATGTCTGAACTTCAAAAAAACGAGTCGTTCGTCGGCTACTCCAATTTCGAATAGAACAGAAAAGGAAGTTGGAACTTTGGTCCCAGATCGTGATGGTTTCCCCCAAAACACTAAACATACACTAAAATTAATTAAGACATATCTGAAGGCAGCACATACAAAGATCAACTATAAAAATATCTGGCGATTAAAAACAAAGTGGCTAAGTGACAGCCTTTTTCAAAGAAAGATGAAGGATTTCTTCACGAAGGAAAACGCAACCATTGAGAAATGTCATTTAACTCCCAACACATCACATGAATTGCCTTGCGCAGCTGTTACTGAAACAACTACTGTCCCAGAATGGTGTATTTGCAAAAGTGCTTACAGAGGAGAATTGATGGTGCAATGATTCCATCCGCATTGTGTGTTTCACTCCGTCCCCGCAATCATTTACCAGGAAAAAATGGAGCAAGCTACATGTTATCTGCGAAAATGCCCCTCCTCCAGAAAACATCGACGTTTCTTTTGTGTACAAGCAAGTTCTTTCAGAAAAACACGGCGATTTGAAAAGAAGAGAAGTTGAAGGTACCCAGCCTAACATTGGATTAAAGTCCTCTCTTCCCAACACAAACGATAAAGATACAAAACCCAAATTCAGTTGTGAATATCATCAAGAAAGTTGGGATGAGACCGAACATTACTTAAGACCTCAAGTGGGTAGCGTGGATGACAGTCGGACGATAGAGAAACGGGAAACCACTTTGCATGCTGATTCCAAGCTAGCTGTGAATGAAGGGGATAATGGGAGTGAAACTGAATGGGTATCTCAAGCGACCGTGGCGAATTTCAGAAAGATTAGCGCAGCTGAAAGTCAGTCATTTAAACTAGTCTAGAATTTACATAAATTTCAGATAGTAAACATTTCAAATGAAGAGTGGAAATCCATGACTAAAAACAGAAGTAACCATGGTTTTACAAGTGATGAATATCGCTATATTCTTTTGAAAAAATTGCGAAGTGTTTATGGTGGTTGCGTTCCATTCGTCTGCAGTCATTATCTACGTCATCCCGGGGATACTTTGAAAATACAAACGTCGGAGGAAGGATACAAGGAAGGAAGCATAGACATTTATTGCAGTCATGAAAAGTGTTGCGGGTGCTCTTGTGCGATTACTATTACTCTCTGGTCGTTTGCAAATCATGTTGAAGCTCGGTACAACATTAATGGTAAACGTTTTCACAGACCACACTGCATTCGAAGAAGGCGAGTAACAGGAAAGGCGAGAGATGAGCTATGAAAAAGACTTAAGACTTCCTCAGCCACGAGGGAGTATAGACAACTTCTTGATAAGTGCACTGCGGAAGAACGGTGTTTGGGGGCTTTGACATATTTACCTTCTCAATCGGTGCTGCAGAATATCAGAAGCGAAAATAGTTTGAGCATTGAGCGCGCGAGTACTGGATTTTGAATTTGGATATTTTCCGATTGCGGTTAATTGAAAGCAATCAAACTTTCATAAGACACTTTTCAGTTCACCCCACCTCCATATCTTTACATACAAAGTCACAAATCAGACTTTACAATGACTTGGCTGACAAAAATATGATATACTTCGAGGCTACTGGCAGTTTGTTACGCAGACAAAAAAAATGGCAACGATTATCAAATATACACAATCCTAGTAAGAAATTCTCAACAATGGGGGGTGTCACTTCCAGTAGCAAACAATGTTGCAACATCTCGTGACAGTGTCAGTATTAGCCACTTCATAGAAAAATTTCACGTCGATCAAGTTATGGAATGTGGTAAGGCTAAAAAAAACTCTTTCATGATAATTGACGGATCAGCAGCTGTATGGAACGGCGTACTTAAAGCTATGTGCGGGGAAACTCGACTAGAGTATTACTGGCGTTGTTTCAGAAAAGTTATTGGTGAACCTGCATCTGGTGATTTGGGTAAAACAATCGTGTACAACTGCTACAGTCATTCGATGAAAGCAGCTGGAATCTTGTACAACAAATATTATGGAGCAAATGTTTGAAGGGCCGGAGTTTATTGGATAAATGTCATGTTTTCGTGTTCTACGATGTCGGAACTAGACGAAGTATTGAGTTGTTTTTTCATTCTTACAAACAGCATGTTCGCTTCCGATTTGGTTGCAGAAAAATTTGCAATATTGAAAGGATGGAAGCTGAAGATTGATTCTCCACTGGAGGCTGAAAGTTTCAACGAAATTGATGAAACTTATTTGTCAGGAATGTTTTATCCAAGTAAACTAGAAGATTTGGAACAGGAAACCAAATCACCATTTCTTAGTTATTACCAGGATAAATTGGAAAAACTTTTGGTTTCAGACACTTTTCAAAATCCTTTTTCGGAAAACAATTTACCAAAAAACCTTTATTACAGCAAAGATTTCTGTACGAAAGTTTTGAAGTTCATTGTTGCCAAGATTTGCAACACTTCCAAACTTATGCTGGGAGATTTATCTAGACATAAACGTAGTTGCACCTCTTCTCAAAAATCTTTATATGTGAAGTACAGCGAAAGATGCAAAAAATTAGCCAAGAGTTCTTTTTAGACATATCTGCAAAACAACCGTACGCAAGGTAGCATTGAACAGCATTTGGTGATCTAAAATGCAATTACTTTGGCCAGAAACGTTTGGGTAAGCTGGACTAATTTGTCTACAATTATCATTCATCCGTTCGTTTGCAGGAAAAGCAGTTTGGTGATCATTATTTGAATGGACAACATGAAACGCGGAACAACAGAAAGAACACAACAGCTGAATGTAATGTTCATCACAGAAAGTCAATTAAAAACCGTCAGAAGTCGCAATTAGTGGAAGCAACATTTAAGAAGAGAAAACGTAACTTTACAAGCTACTATTCATCACCGCAGTGTGCGAAGAACCTTAAGTACAAGTCTTTGCCCAAGGCACCAAAATAAAAATTTGTCAATAAATTTTCCAATACCCATTGCTCAACAAACTTTATCTTTTTTCCCGGTTGTGAACAGCACACTATCATCAAGGACGTTGCTTGTTACATCTGGCATGAAATTCCCTTCAACAAGCGAAGTACTTGTGATGTAGTGGTGACGATGAAAGACTGTCGACAAGCTACTTTTCTGGATCTGTGTTCGTTCTGCCCAAATCCACGACGGAAAACGTATACGTCGTTGATTGCCAATGTTCACAAAAGGTCAACTATCGGGTGGTTGACAGCCAATGTTGTGGATTGTTACGCTGCCCGAACAACTGAGCTGTGCAACTCGTTGGGTGAACCGATCAGTTTTGGGTGCTTAGAATCCTGCATTGTGGGGCAGTTGCTGCGCGAAAACAAATATAAAAATGCTTACAAAGCATTTTCAGGAGCTCTGACCACACAAAGGCAAACAATGCGTGACAATGTATTCATGTCATTGTTGTGGAAACCTCATTTTCTTTTGATGTAGTATGAGAAACTCACCAATCAATTGACCATATACAATTCTGTGGAAGGTTTCGACCCAGATTTGCTTTCTGCAGTTCAGAAAAAATTTGTAAAACTTTTGTCGACATTCTGCACGTCCGAACCTTTGCTAAAAACAGACCGTTTGGTGTTTCAGAGTGACACCTATAGCTGTGGAGCTTGCGTGTGTTATACCATTGATGCTGTCGCAGCAGGCATTTTAAAAAGGCATATAAAACCTTTCAGAGTGAACGAGTACCGCATGTGGGTAGTGTATGCCATTTGGCAAAACTCCGCGACGTGTAACTTACAACTTAAAAAGTTTTTGCAAAATAAAAAATCCTCAAATGTTGGTCTTCCCAGTTTTTCAAACAATTGTTGGTACAATGCAGCCCTACAAGCTGTTCAATGCCTTTTACTTCGTGGAGATGACACAGAAAGAAAAGCGGAGTATTCACAATCATCCGTAGAAGGAATTTTGTGGAGTTTAGTGCACAATATCGCTTTAAAGGACATTGTAGTCAAGAAAGCCTTCCTGAAAGTATGCAGTACCCTTGGACTGGATCCTACTGAACAACAAGACGCTTCGGAATTTTATATGAGGTACAGTTTCGATGATGTCCTCATTCGAAACAGCTTAACACCTTGTTTCCAGGTTGAAACACAAGTACAATGTCACGAATGTGGTGAAACTACCAAGGTGGTTAGCGTTGAACAAACGGTTTTTACATTGCCCATATTTGATGACCTTGCCGGCGGATCTATCCTCAGCGACCATTTCTATCGTCAGTTAAAGCAGTTCGCAGTACCAGATCGATGCATTTGCCAAGCCACCAGCTTCAAACATCAAACATCAATCTTTGTGCGCGTCCCAGAAATACTCTGCGACATCATTTGGCGTACGGTGGACTCTCAAAAAAATACAAAAGTGGTTGTTCCAGGTAGAAGCCTAACTGTCGAAACCGGAACAAGGACCACAGTGTACAGGCTCGTCACAGTTGCAGTTCATTGCGGAAACACTATGACAAGAGGACACTATGTTTGCTACGCATTTGGCGAAAAAGGTGTGACAGAGTATAATGACAAAGTAGTGCAGGTTGTTCCCTATGAGAATGTGAGTGAAAAGTTATCAACTGGAGGATATCTGTTTTTTCACAAGAAAACAGAAGCCTCTGAAAAAACGGATACAGAAAACGACCAAGTAAGCAAACAACAAACCGATAAACAGTACTGAGCGCGTGATAACTGTAAGGCGCAAGAAGCGCAAGATACTACCGGAAATCAACACAACAGTATTTTTTTTTTAGTGGAAGAAGTGCCCTTACTTTACTCTGACAATGGACAGCCATCGCGAGTCATCGATTTTGCACACCTCAATGATGTTGAACGCACACGTTTACAAAATGTGCGGGAAAAATTAATCAAGTGTTTAATTATGCCAATTTCGAAGGCCCAGTCCCTGATGGAGGGATATCGCCATTGCCTTTTCTTGAGAAACGAAAAAAAGAAGCTGCTTCAGTATAATAACAACATAAACATGCCAAAAGATTTTATTGAAGAAATATGTTTAAATTTGTGGCGTTTTATCCGACATAGTCTGCTTGAAGTTAAAATGAGAAAGGAAGTTTTGGAAGATGGAGAAGTCTGGAAAAAGTCTCGGGTTGAAGACTTTTCAAAGACTCAGTTGTGAACCGTGCAAATAAAGAGTGGTTGAGGGACATGCATGCGGCTGATTATATTAAACACGTTGCTGAAATGGAAGCTATAACACTATACATTATGGAACAACGAAATGTGGGGTACTGCGAAGCAGCTGAGAATATGGCATTTGTTTGCATGACCTACGCAAACGAACAATTATGATTGGAAAAGCATGGCTAACTGTTGTTGGACGTGCTGTACTCCCACATTTTCTTTATCACCAGTTGGTGCTGCTTGTTATTAGCCATACGTTCAAGTTTCAAACATGTTGACTTCTTTCCTTTGGCACAAGATGACATGAAGATGTTGGACATTCGTTTCTTGTAAGTACCTTGGGTGATCGTCGACATACAACATGATTAAATCTTACTACATCACGTACCATCAACGATCGACACTGCGAAGGTGCTGCGAAAGTTTTCCTAAAATCGACTAAGAGACTTGGTTTATTCAGTATCACTCTTATAAAAGCATTTGCCTTAAACGGTTAAAGTTTGTGATTATTTCTTGTTTTAAGTTATAAATAAATAAATTTGTAAAGTACTTACGCAAACCTGATTTTTGTAGGTTTGCTGCATCTCTTCTGAAATGGGTCAAAGACTTTCTATCTCCTGACAAATTGGTCTATTGCTTTTCGGAGTGCGATTAAATATAACCCACTGATTTTTTTCTAAGGTTAGCAAAAATATTGATGAAACAAGGGCTGCAGGTGAACGGCTTTATGAGTGGAAGCTTGCGTTACTCCTTTTTCACGTGTATGTTGTTACGGAGGGCTTCCCTTTAGTTCTTTAATTTCATAAAGTTGATAGAAACCGATCCGTTTTTTATTTATAGAAAGCCACAGTGGCATTAAAATCATCAAGCAACGCTCCACATAAATCCAGATGAATGTATTTAAAACGGAGCGAGTGCTTTCGCAAGCGGTTTTGCATTGAATTATTGCGCTTTTTCTGCATTTATTTCTAAACGAGTTTGTATTCCTTCTCGTTGCAATGGTCCACGAAACATCTGCCTATTGCGTTTTTTTTCCAAACCGACAGTCTTATCAAAGCGACATTTCAGGATGTTGGCATGCTGATTCCCTGAAGGAAGTTGTTGATAGCAGAAACTTTCCAATCAGTCCTTGCCGCTAATCATGAAGAATAAAGATAACAAGTAAGCTTCTGTTCTTTTGGTGGATTATAAGATTTGGCTAAGAACAGATGTTCAAATTTACGCTTGTTAAATCACTGCTTTACTCCTAACATTAAGTGAAATGCAACGATTTTTTTAGAACTTTATCTCTATTTTACGATCATTTTTCTACGCATTACTATGATGCGCACCATGGAGGTGTGGCACTTAAAATTTTCAGCGCATTTGCCTATGCTCTTGCATTGTGATCGATAATAAGTGCAATGGTATAGACTGTGCGGCATTATCAAGATGCAGATTCCCTGCACCGTACGTCACGTCCGCGCTTTGACTGGGAACAAACTTTTCCTGTGAACTTTTGCTAATGTTATTGGCATGCAGCTCGAAAGAAGATTACAAAAATAGTAGCATGAGGTTTTGTACATTTTCAGAGTCCCGAACAATTCGACAAAGCCAACGCATCAATCAAACAACATTTTGCTTGTCAAAAATCTGCTGCTTGCATCAGATATGATCACCTGAAGCTGTGCCGAAGATCAATGACGCCCTGAACTTAAATTTTTCGTTTGAAGATGAAGAGCACAGAATATGCAATTCTCGAACTCCATTTTATGTTTGTTTCTCTTCATCATAACATTGATCAAAGTTTAAGCAAGTTTCGAGCAAGACTAAGAAATACAGCAACTATTGACCGAAGGAAAGTTTCAAACAAGAATGATGCAATTGCAGTTGTATGTTATTGTACGGTTAGGACAGGTAGAGTTGTACTGTGAGCTGCGCAATGCATTTTCTTTCCTGCAGCAACAACTTAATTAATTCATTTGCCCGGGAAATAAGTGCATCTGCAATAATGGCTCAATAGACATATTTCAAAAGAAATCGTGCATTAAGAATATTTTGTATATGTTTCTACAGTTATTTAAAAAAAATCGTCTCCACATTACAGCGCATCCTTTGTTAAAATCTTGCTTTCGCAATAACAAACGCAAAAATTCGGCTAAAATCAGTGTTGTGGCTGAATGTTGCGTTTTCGTTGGTAATATTCGGATTCAGGACAAAATGGAAATAAACTTTGATGCCTGGGAATTCACCATTTCATCCCGGAAAGTGGTTCAAATTGCACTTGTATCTGAGGGCACAATGGCGAAAAAAATTCGTTTTCACATAAATGAAATGCGAAGATTGAGGTCATATCAATCAATTTTGTTGAGTGTTGCAGGTGAATGTTGCGTTTTTGATGGTAATATTCGGATTCAGGACAAAATGGAATAAAGTTTATGCCTCGCATTTCTCCTTTTTTGGCGGAAAGTTGATTAAAATGCACTTTGGTCTGAGGTTTAATAATGTGGAAAACTGTTTTTTGAGGTGAAACACTGTTTGGCGTGATTGTTGTTGAGGTTTGGCGAGCATTCTGCCAGGATGATTGTGGTAAGTTAGCCGTAGTTTCTCCAGCCGCACTTACGATTGGATGCGACTATGCGAGGTTCGTCAAAAAATTCGAATTGCCAAGCAGTATCCAAGAAACAAAATTTTTCACTGCAATGGTATAGTATGGTGTGGTTTATGCATGCATTTTTGTGACAAAAATCACGAAATGACACCAATGCAGCAAGGGGAGTACAATAACATCAAAGATTACAAATTGATGAAAATGCAAAAACATCAGGAATTTTCAGGTTGCGCAGTTCAAAAATCGTAATGTAGATTTTTGAAAAATGGATTCTATTCGAATAAGAGCTGACGATGCCTACTTTGCAGGCGAAATATAATAATAATAATGGAATAATGATATTTTATTGCGGACTCGTGGTCCATATCACAGACACAAGAGCACAAAAAGTGTTTTGCTGTACATCAGCGCACATTACAGAAACGGTGTTAGCACATGACCAACACTGGGAGGA
>JGI24159J19872_10014890_pt1 | contig 10035 bp, 7 predicted proteins | sample Ectturendosymbi4_FD_19872 | JGI IMG/M metagenome (IMG submission 19872) | reverse complement strand
TGAAGTGAAAGCAATCGCAAAAATCACATTAAAAATTAAAAATGAGCACTTCACTTTTCTGTTTGATTGATATGATGTAAATGAGTGAAATCCTTGAGTGACGCCCATGAGTAAATCCCTTTAATTGTTATATCTATTATGCGAAACCTATATACCACCGTGCTAATAGCTACTATGAGTATTGGCTAAATAGCGTTCCGTAAAATATCGTCACTAAAAATATCAGGAGGGAAATTTGAACTTGGTGATTGGGCTTAGTGGGAAACTAGACCGAAAAGGTCATGAACCGCTGTTCTAAATTTTAAGCATGAGTGCATTTGCATGAAATTTTAACATGTGACGGTAACTATTTCCAAAGTTGATCTTTGCCTCCTTTAAATGAGCTGCTCGTAAACGCTATTCAGCAAGCTTTGCCAGCAATAGGAAGTAATGAGGTTCCTGAACTGAAAGCTTCTAAAGAAGGTTGCTAAAGTGCGGCATATGCCTTTTGCCCGGGTATTGCATTATAAAAGCTTATAGTTTTTGGAGGTGCTTGTTTGATATTAGAAAGGTTTTCGCTCGCAGCAATGTTGGCGAATGTGTGTTCTGCCCTATTTCCAATAAGCAAAAAATAAATATGTGCACTATTAACTGCTGTTTCAAGAGAGCTACTTAATACGGATTTGTAAAGCTTTGAAAATCTCAAGAATCCTTAACAATGGATTTGATCACGGTCTTGAAAAAAGGCAGGCACACATATAGTTGGTGCTGGAAAAAAATTAGAATTAAGGACACACATATAGTTGGCACTGGAAAAAATTTGAAAGTAGTAATATTTTGGCAGGATAGAACATATTGGTAACTTGGTAAACGAGCGAGTTTGTACATCATAAGCACTTCAAAATTTTATTGTTCATATAATAAACAAAAATGTGCCTTCAATATGTGCTCGAACTGTACAATACATGTAGTCAACAACAAGAACTATGAGAACCTAATGGCAAAAGAAATGATTGATTTTTTTGTTTTTGCCTAGAGAAGTCACCTTTCTGAAACGACTGCTGCTGACAAGCAGCGATGAAGTTGTTCTTTCAGTTACAATAAGAAACTTTTCTATTACTTGATCAATCTCCACGAAACCTGAACAACGATTAAATTTTTTCAAGCATCTCTCCTTGCTTCATATTAAAATACAACTCAGCAACAAGAACAGATATCAAAACGTTGCCAAACACTAAACAACAATCGTTTGGCATTTATCTTCTCCTTTGCCTCGAGGAAACCAAAATAAATACCAATGATTTTTAAAACTTGACTGAAGTTTGATGTTTCAAAATAAGACAAAGCTGCCCTGATTACGAATGTGCACTGCCTCGACTTTTTGCTCCACAAAACTTGAAAAAGAGTTAACTCTGACAAACAGTTAAATGTATTAACATATTGACAGAAAACCGCAGCCCATCTGTACTTTAGCAACGCAGGCCTGATATATCATGACATCAGCATAAAAATTGATTTATTTTGGTTTCTTGTGGTTGGTGCTGTTCTTACCACTGAATAATTTACTATGTCATTGTGGTCCAACCAGAGGCCCGCGGGCCGCATGTGGCCCGCCACAGCGTTTTCACTGGCCCGCGAAAGTATTCAGGAAAAATCATCAAATCTGAAATTTCTTGAAAAGCGTGTGAGGTTACATTTGTCTCACTGATTTGTTTGTACTGGATAAAGTGCATTTACACAGGAACAATGAATAATACCATGTCGGTGTACCATTTTGTTTCATCTGTTTATTTTACGATCAAATTAGAAGCTACGGCCCGCCGCTCACCCTCCGCTGGGCACCTGTCTGGATACCCATTGTTTTTTCGATGTCCCGGCGTTCGTTGTCTTGAAGAATACATTTGGCGCAATGAATTAGTACCGCCAATATATCTGTCTATCTATCCGTTAAACGCGGCCTACTCAATGTGGCCAGTTTAACTGCCCAACCCTGCCAATAGGCAACTTTAGTTAGAACCAGCATGATATCTTTTAAATAAAATTGTACAATACCAACGGTGTTAGAGACTGCAGAGAGCTTCTGGATATAAGTCAGCAAAGATAGATTTCCCAAACTAAAAGACTTCGCACCAAAAATGCACTAGATGTTTGGAAACACATACGTGTGTAAGAGTAAATTTTCTACGATGAAGCAAGTCAATCTAAAAACAAAAATCGAATGGCAGACGACACACCGGACGATAGTCTCCGACTTGCACCATTAACACTGGTATTGATAAAAGAGCGGTAGTATCAGGGAAGCCTCGACCAAAAGCATCCCACTGATAGCGATTTGTAATAAATTGCTATTTGCTGATTAGAAAAATAATTTCAATGACACACCCACTTATCTTTCCTTTTCCGTTCTAAATGTTGTAAATCTCTTGTTTTATACATCATTTTATTGGGAGTTGGCGCGAGTTGTCACGTTTTTACAAAATGACCAGTAGGTAAAAGTTGTTGGACCAGGCTGTACTATACCATGGCTAACGTCGCCAAACTGCTGTTACACAGAAGAAAATTTAATGTAAACCACACCATCCAAAAATAATTTGATTAAATTGACTGTGACGTGTTCAACCCCTTTGGGACCGTATAAGCCAATGCATCGGTTTCGCAGCGCAATTTTTGCGATAACTCGCGAACCACTCAAGTTGCGTCGAGACTTAAGACATTGTACGAAAGGTTTTTTCACCGCGTATCTTTTGAGGTGTTTCCGATGTATTTCTGATTTGAAAACACCCAACCTGCATACTGCAAATTATAAATTTTCGTAACTATAATAAACTTTTTTTCTGCATAACTACAGTCTGACATTTAGTTTAACTGCATCACAACGAATTTATTCAAATAAATTTACTTTGGCATGGTTTCAGCTAAATTGTTCTGAACAACTCTTTTTCTACCAGTCTCTGTATCATTGCAATTATAGTAGCCTAAACATTTTTTTGCGTAATTACACTTCGGTGTCTACCTAAAACCAGGATTTGTGAGAAGGGGAAGTTTATTACAGTTTCGAAATATGAGATTTGTGTTCATGAATGTAAAGCATAAAATTAATACAACGAAGCATACACGAATAACATAAATGGAAAATTGTGTAACGCCCCGAAAAGATCTTAGGTTTTTTATTCAGAAGGGTCACTCCAACTTATCTGTCTTGTTTGGTGTTGTTAACAGTGCATTTTTCTCGAAAAGCAAGAAAGGTTTGAGCAATAGAAAAGACAGCAAGCAAAGCATATTTACGAAAATATCTTTGGAAAAGGAGGTAAAGTTGCAAAAAAATTTTAATTTTTAATTTCAGGCTGTCTATGCTTTGGGTTCGCAGCTTGTAGATATGTTTTGATGTCCTGAAAGATTTTTCTGTCACCTTTTCTTTCATCAGTGCTTCAGAGGATATTGACAATGTTCCTATTATTTTTGAATAAAGTATTGCAACGTTGGTTCACTTGTGTTATGACTTCGGACGTTAGTTCCAACTTGCAAAGGGCAAACGAGAAAATCATAGAACATATTTAGGCGGCTATTAAAAATTAGTGAAAAATAATTTGGGTAAGCAGAGTGACTTCACAACGCACTTTGTAACTAAGGTGGATGGAGTGCAATACAAGGCTGCTGAACATTGAGACAAAATGACGAAGCTCCAGTGAAAATGATTAGCTAAAGAAATAAGATGCATCAACACAATGGCGGATCCAGTGGGGGGGGCGTTTGGGGAGATCGCCCCCCTAAAACCTACGAATGTTACTTTATTCACCATAATTTTGTAGAATTCTGAAAAAACTATCCGGGATATAAAGCTATTTTGTCGTCTAATGTTTTGTCACAACAGTTTTGTGAAGTATACCTTATCTTTCTTACAGTAGCGAAGCCGGTATGAGACTCGACTACCAATAATTACTAAAATCGCCTCCCCCCTAGCCTTACAAGCTGGATCTGCCCTGCATCAGCAGCCACTATAATCGTATACAGACGTGATCAGATGAATCCGAACGCAAAGGTATTTAGATGTGAGGAATGCTAAAACAAAGCATTAATATTTCTGTAGGTCCACACTATACCAGCTACACTAACTGGATATTACATGAAAATGTTCGTTACTGAAATAGGCAACAAGTTTCAACCACTGTTTCTACATGCTCATTTTTATACATGTTTCAGTTTGATAGAGTGAATTCACATTTGGATGCAGGCACTACTGCGAACATGTTGGCATACTGGGAACGCGTTGGCGAAGATGTTAGCAAACTTGTTCAAAATATATTTTTTCAAATATAGGATGATAAAAGAAACCAGCGAAATCCTTTGGCTTGTGAACACAAAAGAAACTGTCATGTTGCAGTCAACTACCATTGCTGTTTGCATTTACAATGAGAGGTGAAATACTTCACATCATACTGAGCATAGGAAGAGGTTTTAGGTACTTTTGACACTGTGTTCATCTACTGTAATGGACACACAGCGCATAGTCAACTTCTATTCGCGTAAATCATTTTACACACAGTTGGTACAGAAAAGGGAAGAACGCACTTCCGTTCACCTGACTTAGTCATTAGATCGGCGCAAACTTATTTCCGGAGCAGGAGATTCTGTAGAAGCTTGGACCTTGTCTGCGGGCCCGAAGCCCCAGGTTTTAAGGCTTGGTGGGACAAAACACATCTTTAAGGGGGCAAGACTTTTGTTTTTATTATATGTTTGAAACAAATTTTTCTAGACACAACAAAATTTGGGGGTGCACAAAAGAAATTTGGGGGACACTGCCCCCGAACTCCCCGCGTGGCTACGTCCTGCTTGTTTCAAGTGACAATATTTTTGACCAACCGTATATCACTCTGCGACGACACATTTTCGATTTTGAACATCGGATGCGAGTAGACCACCTTCATTCACGAATACCTGCAATGCATCATTATCTGCCATTGCAATCACAGAAACATATCTGCCCATGTCAACTTTCAACCCTTCTGCTCATGTTATCCGAAAAGCAGCTGCGAAGAAGTGAAACTGTGTGAAAGCTTCAAAGATAGCAATTGTTTTATTCCGTTTAATACTCAGTGCGTGTTTTTATGGTCATGTGTTTTATAAAAGCCCTGGTGCGATGGGGAACATAACCATATCCAGTTTTTACAATGTCTCCTGAATTTTTTTAATCCATGCCGCCTATGACTTAATTATTAAAGGGCATTATCATTTCAGAATTTTTCTACTACTTCGAAATTTTCCACACATTTCCGAATGAATTTAGATCTGTAAGTTGGTTTCTTGGCCAACCAATTGTTGCCACATTCTTCTCATTCAGGAATTTTACAATCGTGCTCGAGAGCGTCACCATGTGCAAATAATCCGAACTAAAAGACAAGCATGTGAAGGAATCCCTTGCGTCAAACAAGGATTGCTGCCCTATTTTGTCATTCATTGAGATCATCGAGTAAAAATATGTTAACTTTCTCTGGCTTATACCCATATTATTGCATAGAATATTGGAGTCTTGTTTTGGATAACAAAGTTTGACGCGAACTTTTAATTCGATCGATATACCGGCTGGTTGCCGCGCTAGGTATAGAGCACTACATATCTTTTCAGTCCGTTCCTTGGCATTTCACGCTTTTTCCAGTACTTAGCGTGACAATTTTGCTCTTCTCAAGCCAAGACCGCAGTTAATTGGATTTATAAACTTTGTCAGACGACGATTAGCTTTATAATTAAATCATTCTCACGCAAAACATTGCCCAAAAAGTTGGATAAATTTTACAAATTTCGTTCCTTTTTTTCATCTTACGGTCGTCGAGGGAAGCATAGGCAACCCTTTGCAACGACTTGCTCCAAAGTCTCCAATTTAAGCTAGCATGCCATCTATTTTGGCAAACCTTCATAGTATGATGCTGTTAGATTTTATGTTAAGTTTATCTGTCAGAAATCAATATTTGCTATTCTCAATGTTGGCAAAAAGTACTTTTTAGAAGAGTACCACTAGCAGCTCCGGTTAAGTTTTCCTTGAGCTTAAAAAAACTACATGGAAAGAAGACAAGGTTTGCTTCGCACAAATGTCACATCCTTGTTCCTATCGCTTTAAGGGTAATACGTACATGACAAATTTTTCGTGCAGCTATCAAAATGTAGCAGAAAGGAATCAAATCATTTAAAATTAGGAAGCGTCATTTCAAAATTTATTTCAAATGCTCTCAGTGTCATCCCATGGATCTTTAACGCTGCAGTTAAACAGTTCGCCTCTTCCTTTGCTCCTATGCAATCCAAGCTTAATATTGGTGGAATCTAAAGAAAGAGCTCTTCAAACATTCGATATTTCTTTTCAGGTTGACAAGATGTTGCAACGTACTGAAGAAAGCCGTCTTGCATACGTGTACACCTTGCAATACATACAACAAACATCATATTATATGTTTGAAGTAAGAGCCGCAAGAATCGGACAAAAATAGCAATTGAGAAATTAAATTTGTTAAGTAGATGCTTTGGAAAAATCAGTATCTGCTTCTCTGTTCCCTGACTTTATTCAATTATGAATACTACTCTACTCTTAGAAAAACAACATACTATATTTTGATAAAGAGCGCCATAATTAAGCCTAGGGGCTGCCTCAGTTGAGTTAAAAGATAGACATTATTCATGAAGATTTAAATCATTGCCATATGTTTTCTCTTGAAATGAAGCAAGTTCAGCCATTGGTTGATGAGTCTTTCAATGCACCAAATACGTAACAAGGAAACACCAAATCACTCTCAGGTAAAAGAAGAAAAGAATTGGACTCACGGGCAAACGATTAAATCACTAGTGCGCTACACTTAAACGCGAATCTTTGATCATCAGCCATAGCTCCTGGATGGATCGGGCCAGAGAGCCCGTGAACACATCCCTGGATACAGGAGATAGCAAGGAATCTAACATTTTTGGCGATTTTCAGAGAAAATAAAAAATTCGTTCGCTGCATCCGATTTAGCCTTTCCGATTTTTGCGCTTCGCCGACGTCTGAAGAATCCTAGAACACCGTGTGCTCAAAAAATGTTGGTTTCGGGCTATTTTGTGGGGAAATTAGGGGGTAAATAAGTGTGAGTTGGGTCGTCTCGTTTTGGGGTTCTGAGAAAAAAGTACAGGGTTAGTGACTTGGTTGGTTCTTTAAAATGTTTTAGGAGCAATTCTGAAGCTTTAGACATCTTGACTAGCCTACTAGCCTAAGGGTTAAGGAGTTTTGGCCAAAAATAGACCACTAAAATAGGTCGGCCACCTAGTGGATATTTTGATTTTCTTTAAGAATAAAATTTTCCTGTCAATATTTTGGCTTGAAAATTGGTATGATGTTCTAAAGCATCCAAATACACCTTTTCTACGAGTTTGATGAGGTTCGTGGGTACAGACTGGCAGAAAAGTGGCTTGAACTGCAAAAAGAACGAAATCCGTGTTTTTTTGCACCGTTGCACTCCCAATCAAAAACGCTTCAACTTTAGTGATCATCATTGCAAAGGTAAGGTCTTTACCGACATTTTTATGTAGACAGTTTCTTTCCAACGTGCTTGGTTTGAGCTCTATGGCTGTTTGAATTGACGCAACTGGTTTTCATAGCCTACGCGAAAAACGGTTTGTCTTCACAATAACGTCACAGATGAACGCCACCTACCTCAAAAGATGCGGTGCTGTCTCCCGGATCCAATGATGCTTTCACTGACTCTCTAGCTCAACCCGTTCAGAAGGTATGGCCGTTCAAAGGCGAGCGGTAATGGGTTTGGTGTTTTGAAACTGTCATTTACTTCAGAACAAAGTTGGTATCAAATTTCAATGCGTGAGTGCGACTTTGGGAACGCTTTATCAAAATAATAATGCGAATTTTACAACCTACATTGCTGGGACTTTATGCTGTGAAAATCACAAGGAATGGCACAAAAGATTCAACATGTTTGTGCCACTTGAAGATTATTTAAGAAAACCCCGTTACCCCTCAGGTGTGTAGACAACGTTCCCTTGAGCTCCCCAACATGAATTTGCCACTGTTTGCATCTCGAAATGGTTACGATTTACAATAGATAAACTTTTTGAAGCGAGAGAGCTGAAACGCATGACATGAAAATGGAATATAATATTTCAAACCAACGAAACCAAATAAGGATTGAAAAATTGGGAGACAGGCAAAAAGTTAAACCTTTCAGTATGAAACTCAAGATATTACATTCACCAAAACGTCAAAGGGGAGGGTTTACCCAGATCTATCATCACAACATGCCACTGAATTGAAGAGATGCTGGCATTTACGCAAAGCAAACCCACAACGCGCAGCTCAACAGTCCATCTCTAAACGAACGATTTGTTAAAAATCGAACCTTCCACCAACGGCACAACAGTCAGCTAAAGTAAATCAGACTGATGTAGTGGCAAATCTCGACCTGCTTTCTTGGGGTGGGTCAGTCGAGAGAAAAATACTCTTTTTAGGGAGGACCTTTTAGAAAAAGGGCGTCAATTCAGAGGACGCCACTGTCAGTTGGTGGGCAATTTCGATGAATTTCTCCCTCTAGATCCCCCACAGTGTTGGTGCTGATGCTCGAAGTCCTTGTGCATTTATAATGTTTATACTTGGGGCTAAACTTGAATACAATCGTGTTGAGATCAAAATGAAGCAAGCTCTTTAGTAAAATAGGCAACTATAAAAGCGTCTACTAAGCACCTAACAACCGGCTCTTTAATGCGCTGAAAATATGAAACGTCCCGTGCAAGTACATCACTGACTTTAATTTGAATCTTTCATTTAGTCTACAAGTTTTGTTCGAGTTTTTGTTAAGTCTTGACCAAATCTGTTTACTTTTCAAAATTTCTAATCTAATAACGCGGGTTCACCCTTCACCCCCTCAACGACGAGTACATATAGCATTCTTCAATGCCTCTGCTTGTGTTGACAACACACCACTGTCATATTTCGCTAATGTTACTGCTTTTCCACGAGGCTTTCTGGAGTTCGAGCAAGTGCTTTTGTTGCAAAGCGTTCTCTACATCCAGTGAATTTTACCTGAAGACGAGAGATGGATCGAAAACAAGTCGATCATCGCAATGTTTTACCCGAACTTTGGTTGGGTTTGAGTGTTTCTATCACTGTCTATGCAAATAAAACTATCAATTAAACATCGTGCTGACGCACATATCATTTGCTGTTTCTCAAATCATGAAACGCCTGTTTACTAAGTTAGACTGTCGATATTTATTTTATTTAATTTTGAGAGGTGGAATTATACCTTATCAGGAAATATATGTTGCGCTATGTTACGAAGTCCGATCAACAGGCTTGAAACAACCTTTGCCTATGAAAACAATCGTTAACTCCAAAGGAAAGAAACAGTCCAAGACTGCGTTTCCAACTCTTCTTCTGAAGTTGGTGTTATCTTTAATAATGTCCATCTGTAGTGTTTGCTTTGTATTAATCACCGTGCATGCCTACCAATCAGTGCTTGTGCTTCACAGTGTGACTGCCCACATGCGCTGTCAGTCAAAATAAGTGTACTGTTAACACGCGGTGTCAGTAAACGTCAGTTGCTTAGTGCATGTGTCGAACAAACTTGTTTATGCTGAACGCCCCCAAACAAGACAATGTCTGCCTTAATTTTGAAACCTCAATTAACTATAGGCCTACATTCCCCAGACACTCGTATCTTTTCCATCTTGGTGATAATTATTATTAGAAACCGGAAAAAGATCAGGCGAACCTGAGCAATTCTTTTACCGCATCGCTTGTTCTTCTACAATTGAATTCACAATTGTCGTTTTGAATTCATTTCTTGAAGGTTGCACGTTTTGCTGCAGTAAGAAATGTTATACTGTAAGTCGATTTCGGAGTGGATGAACAGGCGCGGTACATGCTCGGTAAAGCTATAGACTGCAGAGATATGCCGTAGACAGAGCAGGATTAAAGGGTAGGGGGCCGGGGAAATTTTTAGTGGAGGGCCCCTATGACGTAATTCATGACGTCATCGTTTGTAAAAGTTATGTTTTCGCTGATTAGCAAGGTTCCCATTTGTTTTTTCC
>JGI24159J19872_10014887_pt1 | contig 10035 bp, 6 predicted proteins | sample Ectturendosymbi4_FD_19872 | JGI IMG/M metagenome (IMG submission 19872) | reverse complement strand
TTCTTCCACACTATGACGAAATAGACTTTTGCGGCCCGCGGCGAGTTTATGTTGATCAATTTGGCCCTTCGAGCTTTCTGAGTTGTGCAGGCCTGCCGTACAGTATGATAATATTCCTGGAGATAGGTCAATTTTAATCGGTTTTGATTACTTCAATGCGATAAATGCGTGAAAGTAAGTTGCAGTGTTTATTTTGGATTAAAACATCTTTTTCACGAGTAAATTTAAGCTCCTTTTGAGCAAAAAAGTGAAAGCCCTGAAACTATGTCAGAGAAGTTGCAGAATCGTGCGTTTTTTTCCTGACGCTGTTGGCAAACACCGGGCTAGTGAAGCGTTTCATAACTGAGTTGTTCGTTTCTGTGATATTTTGATGCGATCTACCAACTGGTCTTCGCTAATGAATTTAAACAAAGGTGCGTTGCTAACGCAATTGTCAAATGATGTGCTATAACATCACACAGAATCAATTACGTAAATATTTTGTATTGTTGTTTATGAACTTTTTTCAACAGTGCAAACCTATATCATTTGAATAAGTCTTGGCAGGATAATTTTTTCTCTGCAATCAGATTTGTAAAACTCTGAGTCCCATGGTAACTCTCCAAGGACTGAGATTTTTTTAGTTATAAAAGTCACTGAGTGGATTTTTGTACTCATTTTGATGTTAGTTTTCAACTGCAAAAAATTTTTGATATTGTCTTTACTCCCACTTTTTGAAAGGCCACATATTTGTAAAACTTTTGCATCAAGCGAATGAACCGCATAATTCTGCGATTCAAGCAATGATGACATGATGGCTGATGTGAACTGAAATGGTGTGTTTTTGATATGCGAATGTCCCTGTAGCTCCTACAATCACTTTTTATTTATTTTTAGCGCGAAGTCGCCAATACATCCTGAAGCTATGTGACCTAACGGACCGAATGCACTAATCTGTTACGCTTCAAACTATGCTCATAATACTTGCTACCCATTACACAGATAAAATCTGTCATTTTTATTCTAACACATGTATACTCATCTACACTGAAAAAATACCAACTGGATTACTTCAACCTAAGCCTGATATTGGTACCCCAAACCACTGAAGCCAGTAACTTCGATGCTTCCCCAAAGTCAGTCACACCAGAGGTTAAAAGGTTGCTTAAAATTCACACTGCTTGAAAAGCTTCGGATTGCGACTGAAAAAGTGATTTGCCGAAACGTTACAGATCTGGTGTTATGGACAGTGCAGCAAAAAAACAACACCATCTGACAATAAGACTATGAAACCTGAAGCGTTACAGACCTGTGACATAAGCACAACAGAGATTGCAAAGCACAACGAAATATCTTCGTTCTGCCCTGTAACTCAAGAATTTTGTCGCATCCCAGTTCGAGATCCTGTCACTTATAGCAACAGAATAACTAAAATAGTCGCAAAAAGGGAACAAGCATAAACTTTTTCGGCAAGAACAATCAGCAAACTTATGCCAAGTGGACACCAAATCGTTGAGTACAAGTTCTGAAAGCTTAGAAACATTGAGCAAGTACAACTGATTGTTGTTAAACGAATAAACAACTGAAATTTAGAAGGCTATGCCTACATTAAATAGTAACTGCTTACCACTCCTCTGAATCCAAACAACTTCACTATAACGTAACATTAACTTACTGCTCCTTTCCACAGATTTGTTGCTCAAATTTAGTTTTCTTATTGAAAATACACGTAGTTTCGACAAGCAGAGATTCAGAACGAAAACGTTACTTTAATGATCAGCAAAGGGCACTTTTATACTTTAATCGCATTAAGAAGACAGCATACGGCTTTACATCACAGTAGAAGAATGCTATAGAGCAGGAGTGGGCTTTTAGCGGCCTGCGGGCCATATGTGGCCGCCACAGCGTTTTTAGTGGCCCGCGGTAGCATTCAGGATACGTCTACTGTATGTGGTTGATTCCAACCACAACAGTGAATTACCATTGCAGCATACGTCAAGTGCCTTGACCTATTTTACGCGATACAATATCAATCGTTTAGCAGCAGGAGGCGCTGACAAACGATAAAGCCGTTGAGCTCAGTTGTAAAAAAATTACCGTATTAAATGTTTATTTAAAGTTTTCAGCAACACCTTCGTGAAGTACAAGTGAAAACAGGATGAACCAAAGCTTTGTTGGTGGTTTCAAACTTTAACAAAATAATTTTGTTAAAGTTAATTGACACCTTTTTCACCTGTTTTGTTCACTAAAACAACGACGTGACGATGGACAATAAATGAAATTGGCAAAGCACAAAACTTTGTCTATCTTTTGACCCGATTTTATTGTTGGTAAAGTGTAAAAGTAAAGTTAATCTAGGTAGGCTGTGTCGATGGAAAGGCAAGAAGGCGTATATTTAAAAAATAATAAAAGCATGAACTGCACAAACCGCATTTTGAAAAAAAACAAAAAAAACGCGCTTTATTTAAACCTTTTTCTATGCATTTTCTCAGTCGAAACTGAGCCAAATTATACTCTTTTCTCTCTTGGTTGCATTTTTTGAAAGAGAACTTTCAACTTTCGAAAGAGAAAGATAATTTCTTTTATTTTTGGCATATGCAGTACTTTTCATTTACAACATTGCAGGTAGAATGCAAGGATCTTCCTAAATGTTCTCAATTGTACAAAATTGTTCGTTTATTTTACACACATATTGGCGTAGAAACAGTGCAAATCGTTATTGTTGATTGATACCGACATGTCAGTGCATCAGTGATTTAAGTTAATTAAATCCATGGAAATATACTGTAGTTTATTTACTATTGATTATGCTTGATAAATTATGCCGCTGTCAGAATTTCACCAGGTGGAAATTATCAGTTTTTGCTCAACTTACCTATTTATGACACACTTTTCCCTAACGTTTTCCTTTCATTTAGTTGCTGCTGCGGAAAATCCAGCAGCAGCTTTCATTCTTCTCATTTTTCCTTGAATACAAATCACATCATTACAAATAATTGCAAAACAAATCATTCACTTATTGAATGCAATGCATTATCGTGCGTGTAACGCGCAGATAGTTTATTTTAACAGCAAGAATCGTCTGAAACTGCTTTGTTTCACAACTCCTATAATTTTTTCGACTGTTAGTCTGCACTGTTTCGTGACAAAATGATATACTTGATGTCAATTACGTAATACGTGGTGTTGTTGCGGTTGTGCTTGTTTTGCGTAATGTAGTAAATGCAGCATTGCAGCACAAACACTTATATCATGTACTTTTTCGCGCAGCCGGCTGTTTGTCGCCGAAACGGGTTGGATATGCTTATCCGGATTCATACAAAAACAGCTACTTCGTTGGAGAGCAATTACCATATGCTTGCAGATATGGTACGCATTGATTTTCTTCCTATGTTTCATTGTCTTAAGCAATCAGACTTAGACCAGTGACTAAAACCTTTCCAAGTACTACCTGCACACGTAACGATACCTAAACGGTCAAACACGATGTGCCAAAAGCTCATAACAACAAAAAATATGTAAGTACAGAAAAAAAGGTTCAAGATTCCATAATTACAGGTCTGCGACAAAGTTGCTTTATTTGCTTTTCAAGCGGTCTGGATTAGCTTTCAGAATATCACTCGTGGTAGAGAATGCACGCGAGCCTCCACGTTTTGGTTGGGCCGAAAAAAAAATTCCAGGCAATGTGGAGCTATGTTGAAAGACCACCCATAAGCAGGTTTTTTAAGGTTTGTTTTGAAGGAACACCAAAAAATTTTATGAAGCCGCACTTTTTAGCAAAACGTTCAAAATAATTCCTAAACGTATTACAGTATTAAACATATTACTAAACGTATTTCAGCCTACTGGCAGTCACAGTGCTCAAGTAGCACTACAGCAGTTACAACAATTACAACACAAAGTTTTCAATTTCAACTTCATTAAACAGCTCTTGTTCATCGGTAAAAGCTTCGGTTTCTTACTCGTCATCTGCAGATTCTAGGGTCGTTAATGCTCGCTGTGTCTCTCTCCGTTTATTATTTGCTTTTATCCATTTCAATCACAAATTTCACGAGCAATCTCAAATGCACCATCATCATTGAGCTGCGCTGGACCCAGTTTCGTCGCCACAGGAGGCTTTGGTGCGGTTAGCCCCCAAATTGAAGTATGAAATACTATAAATCAGTGGAGTTTTTGTCAATTTTCAGAATGTCAAGCCCCGCTGCACAAACGTAAGCCCCGCTACTGAAGACTTTCTGGACCGTTCATTGAAACATTTATGAGAGTATTCAGAGTTATATCAAACAATCGGTTTCGTTGCTTGGTTTTAACACGGCACAGAGTTGAAAATCTTCGCTCTGGCCAGGTTGTGGCAAGTGGCATGGACAGCACACTGCAGCAATATTGGTTGTCTCGTCGACCGTATTAGCCCAGCATTGGCTCTGCTTGACATCAGAAACAATGCGATTACTCAAATGTTCCGAAATCAAAATAACCTTGTGTACTGCCACAGAACTGTTATGGTGAAGGTCGCAAAGCCGATCATTATGGCCAACGCGGTCCATCAAGGTTTGCAAGGTANCTATTTTTGATTCNCTATCTCTTCTTTCAAAACACAATAAATCAGATGTACGCGTTCAGCTACCGTGTTAACTTTATCTGAAATGCGATCCTGATGAATAGCATGAAAAAGTGAAATGCGTTGAGTTTTTTCCAGGATATTGACTTTTTGGAGTAAATCTGAGCTGAGATGGTTATCCAGGCGGTATGTGTGTGGAGGTTTGGCAGGTTCCGAAGTGTAGATATTACCATCCTTTTTTCGCCCGGTGGTAACTGCTGGATGCTTTGAGCATAGTAAGCATATCATTCAAAATGCATAGTGAACACATTCATTTGTGGGGATTCATCGAAACCTTTCAGCCTAAACCATGATTGAAAAATCTGATTGTTAGATGTTTGTGACTGACTGTCAGCTGAAACTGACGATGCTTTCGAGATTCTAACAGTTGAATGCTGTACTTCCTGCACAACAGAATCGAAAGAACGTTTGAATTCACTGCTGCTGGCGTTTGCACTTCCTGGCTGGCTAACATCAAGAAGTTTTTGTTTAAGCTTAGGCTACTACAAAAATACTGCTTTATTCTTGGATGGCTAACTTTACGTTTTTGCTGTGAACTTACCTTCTGAAAACATCCACACAAGAAAGAAAATGAATAAAATCTTGATAAGGCTTGGCTTGCTGCAAACGTTTGACACCGTGGAAAAGACTTGGCTTGCTCAAAGCGCCAGACTCATTGTCATTCAAAGCGTTAATTGGTACGTGACGTCAGGCTTTTTAAGGTAATCAGACAAAATCTGGTCCTTTGAATCAGAGAAATCGGATCCGTACAGGTTCGTTCTGGGTACCTAACATTTTCCTTAAAAAAGACTGCGTAACGCAATTGTTTATCTCGTAAAAGTTGTCAAATTATTAATTGTTGCCTTGCATGATATTTCAGAGATGGTTATGATGAATAGGCGAGGTTACTGTCTACACTGCACTTATTTGGTGTGAGGCGAATCCGTTTCGGACGTTAATCGAAACAACAATTCAACTCAGCTAAAACTTTTTGTGGTTGTCCAGATTTAATGTGGAATTACCAATTTTATGGGTCCGCACAGGAAATTTATGGGTCCGTTTTGAACTCATAAAGCGCCTTAAAAAAACTGCCCATAAGTACGAGGCCTTTCTGTGGTATACTGAGCCCCTCATGGAGTAGAGTCCTGCGCGGGTTACAATTTTTCCCGCTCCCGCCCCGCACTCGCAAACTTTTAACTCTCCCCGCACCCGCAGGAATATGAGAAATCTTACCCGCTCCCCACCCGCAGACTAATTGTGAAAATTTGGCCGTTTTCAGAAGTAGTTTTGCCGCGAAGATAGTTTGTTCTTTTGGCCTTCTTTGAGTATTTCAATTAATTTGACCGAATTTTGGCTGATGTGCATGTGGTACCACATTCTAAAAACACACATAGGTTCTGCATTTACAGTCTCACAAACACGCTTCCCTTCATTACAATTGAAATTACCCACTTTCCAAACCTAGAGTATGGAATGGAAATAATAGCGATGCACAGTGGTTATCGTTATTGTACTTAATCGACCGAATTTCTAATCTGCAGTTTATTTCCTGAATGCAATTGCTGAAACTCTCGTTGATTCGCTTGAGTAGAATAGCACGTTGATGGGTTTTTGCAATGGTGAGATCAGTTGACTAGCTGGTTTCTATAGCATATATATAGATCAGGTATTTGCAGTTGCTTCGCGGAATGTCGCCTATGGTACGAAAGCCCGAAGCAAAATGGAAAAACGTCTTTACATCGGCAAAATGTGTTGTGATAGACGAGACTGAAGATGCTCAATGCAAACCACGTACTACAACATTTTGTCCTAAGAAAAAAAGCTTTGAGATGGCATGCGTCATCTGCGGAGCACAAATGCATTGAAAATGCGATTTAGCGCTACTACGCTCATGACGGCATTCATCAAACCTGCAAAGGTAATGATCATTCCATACCGGGTGAAACGGATTTAATTGGAAGTAGCTGTCAGTGTCACTGTTTGTTGCCACAGATCTCTTTCAAACCTTACAAATACATGCACGTTGCTAGATTTGCTCTCCAGATTCAAAATCAGCAAAGCTTCGATCTTGGCATTATTTGGATCCTTATTATTTTGTGATTTTTGTGTTTGTTTATTTTCACATGCTGTGCTTTGTTTTCTGCTGATCACACCAGTCGCCATTTGATGTACATGTTACACTGTGAATTATATGCAGAAAGATTGCCTAAAAGTTGTTTCGCTGGACTATGGAGACGCAGAGTACTCCAGTAGGCTGAATTGGATTTAAAAATTAAAATCTCGTCGGTATAGTTAGTAATATAAACTTTCTAAATTATGTCAACGAAAATATTTGTTTATAAAAATAAAAGAATACTATTTTTCGCCTTAAGCACGAAGTTTCGGCCGTGTATAAGAGTTCGTCTGCCTATTGCGCTGATTAAGTATGTGTTGACCCTGTCAAACCCCATCCACCAAGTACACCCTCCAAACCCGCGCCCGCCCCACCGGCCCTGTTTTCGTCACGCACCCAGTGATGCCAACTTGTCTTCACTGAAAAAAGCCATACCTTTTCACAAAAAAGCAAAAAAAGCCAAATAGCAAATACGAGATGTAAACTATATTACAACTTGTCAGAGTCATCGATGTAATCAGGTTTTTTTAAGACGTTTTAGGGACCCGATTCGGGTCCCTAGAATTTCATATCGGGTCCCTAGAATCAGAGAAGATTATCATCAGGTCCCTAAAATTAGAGAAAATCGGATCCCTAGAATCAGAGAAATCGGGTCCCTACAAATCCATAGCAGGTACCTAACATTTTCCTTAAAAAAATACTGATGTAATACAATTACAAACCATCAAATGCATTTTATTCCATGATTACACTGTCATACATTTGTTTCTTATGAAATAAATCAAGCAAGTTTAGAGTAAAAGTTAAATTTCTGTACCTTTTTTTTCGAAATTTAGGTTCGTTTTTATGCATGACAAAATGGCTACTATCAGCACGCTTAGGACGAAGTAGAACAATTGCCTCTCTGACCTGGATCGATCGACCTTGGTGTTGAGTCATCAAAACTTTGAGAACTTGTGGAAGAACTCGATGATTTATGAGAACTCATAATGCTGCTGCTCCCGCCACCATCCTGCGAGGAAACATGGTTTAAAGTATAAATAAAACAGTGCAGAAAAACGTTTTTTTCGCAGAGGATACAAAAGTACAATCTATACCACGTGCAGTGGGGTTCAAGATATCCGGAGACGTCCTCCCAGCGAACCTTTGTCCTATGAAGCGTAACAAGTGGTTAATCGAACATGAATCTTTCACCTCGAAAACTTTTTCTTTCAGGATACTCTATGGTAGGATCCGCATATGTCACATGTCAAAGTGGAGGGCGGTGGACGACGCCATCTTTCAGTTGCATTAAAAAAAGATGCAAAATTCCAGAATCCCCACGAAACGGTTATACGGTTGGAAACGAATACGTGTTTGGAAGTAGAGTGTATTTTTACTGCAACAAAGGTAAAATTATGAAAATATATCACAATTTAATTTTTAACTGCCTGCATTTTATGTAATTTTAATCAGCATTACATTTCTTTGTATAATGTTCCATCAAGATGGAATTCATTCGTTTTTCTACATTCTATCACGAGATTTTTTCAATGAGCAACTACACTCGTGGCAAACATTGAGTTAAACATCACAATGCGTTTAGCTGGTGCATGTGCAGAATATTGAAAATGAAGAACTCCACGCATTTCTATAAACACAAATGTGGGTTTATATTGGGTAGCCGAATGTGATGCGAAGAAAAAAATGTTTACATAACTTACTTGATTTTTTGTTGGGCGTTCTACTAGAATCGTAACCTTCCTGCCAATATTTTGGTTTAACTTACTTGACTATTTCTCAAATCATTTCCATTCCAGATATTGCATGGCTGACATTGTACGGCTATTTACCAGTAAATTCGCAATCATAACAGACCCCTTCATAGCAGACAATGTTCATAACGGGTCGTTATTAACGTGGACTGTTATGAACTTGATCTTTTTTGGATCTGTTTTGAACTAGTCTGTTGTGAACGTGGTCTGTTTCGAGTGCTTTGTTATGAACAGGTCTGTTTTTAACGGACACCTGCAAGTGAACCGTTGAAAAGCTAAATCAAAGGAGGGTTAATGTTGCAGTTGACTGCATCGCCTTGAACTACTGAGGCAAGCACAAGGGTAAAAATGGCAATTCGGGGCATTAACTAACAGGAAAGCAACCAGCAGCATTAGAGCTCCCTCACTGAGTTCACTCTACTACTACTAGGTTGCACTATCATTATATAGGGATAAGAGAATTACGATAATTCGCTTGTGGTGACTATCGCAGTGCCTTGTTACTCATGGGCACCATCTAACGGTGACCATTTATTCACGTGTGGCGGCATCTACCGACCGCCACATCACTTCCCTCTCCATTAACTTGAAGTTATATCACTTATCATCCATACTTTAACTCTCAATTTACAAGTTCGACCCTTAACCCTTTGGTTCAAGATCTTCAACGGAGGATGTTACTGACGGGGGCTTATGGCCTTTCTCCCAGGTCGCTTATCAGGCGCCATTTGTTGCAGTTGACTGCATCACCTTGAACTACTGAGGCAAGCACAAGATAAAGATATGGGGCGCCGTTCGTAAAAATATTATATCTGACAGATTTAGCACAAAAAGTGCTATCTCTGCGCATATTTAGCTAAGTCTGCACAGAGATAGCTATGTCTGCGCACATTTAGTCATCTCTGCACAGAGATAGCTATCTCTGCATGCATTTAGCTATCTCTGTGCAGAGATAGCTATCTCTGCGTGCATTTAACTATCTCTGCGCAGAGATAGCTATCTCTGCACGTATTTAGCTATCTCTGTGCAGAGATAGCTATCTTTGCGCGCACTGAGCTATATCTGCGCAGAGATAGCTATCTCTGCGCAGAGATAGCTATCTCTGCGCAGAAATAGCTATCTCTGCGCGCATATAGCTATCTCTGCGTAGAGATAGCTATATCTGCACGCATTTAGCTATCTCTGTGCAGATATAGCTATCTCTGCGTGTATTTAGCTATCTCTGCGCAGAGATAGCTATCTCTGCACACATTTAGCTATCTCTGCACATGTATAGCTAAATCTGCATGCATATATAGTGCTGAAGCATGTCGGAGGAAAACATGGTATCCTGTCTGAAGAAGCACTGAATCGTGTCGGAGGAAAACATGGTATCCTGTCTGAAGAAAAACTTTGTGTTCTGTTTCAGTAATCCAGACAAAAGCTAGGCTACTGCAAGGCATGAATTCCCTTGCATCATGTAAAGCTAGGTGGTTTCAGGTCTAAATTATACTGGTTTGATGATAACATTGGTTGACGCAGACGATGGGCTACAGTAAACTTGTGGTGGTGGTCTCAGTGTTAGTGCCATTTTTTGCTTAAAGTTTCAAAGA
>JGI24159J19872_10014886_pt1 | contig 10035 bp, 3 predicted proteins | sample Ectturendosymbi4_FD_19872 | JGI IMG/M metagenome (IMG submission 19872) | reverse complement strand
GGTTGGCGCCCAGGGCCAGGCAAAGTGGGCCAAGGTGGCCTAAAAGTCCTCCACTTATGACGTCACTCACAAAAAACCTGCACCCCCCACCCCTCTGCTAGACTAGCCGATCCGTTTGAGCCGTTGAACAGCTCTCTAGCGCAATCGGCGGAGGACCTAGGGCGTTAGTAAGGCAGCCAAAAATTGCTGTTTTTTAGGCCGAAATCGAAGTACGAATATACCGTAGGCCGGCTCTCAATTAATAACAGCTAATACGAATGTCATTTACAAAAATACTCAACATCCACGCAACTCTTTCAAGACAGTGAGCGGACTATAGCAGTATGCAAGTAAATACAAAAGTGTTTGGGTAGTTACTGCCCCATGCAAACCTGCCGTTAACTGCCATTTAATGGCACATGGGGGCTCATGCCATCTCTAGTTTATATATAATAATTTTGAAATCTATGTCAACATGTTCATTTGTGGGGTATATTTTGTTTTGGAAATATTTAGTAAGAGCTTGTTTATATTAAGGCAATCAACTTTATGGCCATTTCATGGATAACCAAGTTTTGTAGTTTATCTAAATTACTGGCTTTCTACTGATAACACATCAGCAAAATGTATCTTTTTCATAACTTTAGAATTAGGGGAGCCATTTATAATTAGAGCAAAACAAAGCATCTGGTAATGAAGGTGTAATTTTTGCTAGTGTCACATTTTTAGTGAATTGATAGGTAGCACAGTTTGTCAATCAAGCAATTTGTTCTTTATAGGAGCAACTGATAAAAAATATGCATTATGTAGACATATATATTTGTGGTGCACAACGTTTGTTGGCTGCAGCACACTTGGCAACTCAGGTTTCCTCACTTGACACACTGAGCGTAATACTGTAAATGTAACAAGTAGAATTCTTCCCATTAGAAGAGCCATTACAACAGGTTCATTGCAGCACACCTTGCATTGTCTCATGGCAGACTAGAGTGTGCTGTGGCACACAGTTGGGAAACTCTAATATAGACCTTGTGTCATTTTACATTCACGTGCAGTTTTTATATGCATGACATAGGTAACAACTGCAGATAGACCAATATATTGCCGATATTTAGGTTTTACCGATATATCAGTATCGGCTTAAACAGCTGATTTTATTGGCCTCAGTAGGTGTTGACAAAACGTAGACAACTTGTGCAAGAAAGCACAATAAACGAAGTCAAGGCAGTTATCTTGCAGCACTGTTAACAGGTTTGTTTTCATAAACAAGCAGACAAGAGGAACTATGAAGCATTCGTTGGCCGTCTTAAGTGAAACAAAAGCATCATCATTTATCAGATAAATCAAAAATCATAGCAAAATATTGAAATTGTTGCAATTTGAAAAATTTTAGCTTATAAACCCTAATTTTTGAAGTTTTTGAAAAAAAGGTAAGGCATAGAATGCATTACATTTTTGATAATGAAGCGGAAAACAAAACTTAAAAATTTTAGAAATATCGGCTATCGGTCCATGAATGGCTGATATTTTGGTATCGGCCCTAAAAAGGCTGTATCAATCTATCTCTAATAACAACTTCATCATATATTTGAAACTATTATTAAACTTGAAATCACAACCTGAAATAAATGTGCTGAAGTAAAACCACATATCAGCACATGGACATACAGGAAAATATTGTCAAGGTTACCTGATTAATGCAGAATGACGTTGTGATTGCCCTCTGTCTGTGGCTTTCAGCCAAATTTGTTGTTAAGTCATCATCAGCGAAAGAGTTGTCAGCTGTAGTAAATTGATTTCATACTAGTTAACTATTAGCAACCTATTTTGTCTGGCCACTCCTTGATTTGAAAATATAGATGTTCTTNGAATATTTCCTTGTAGTTTGTTACAAGCTGTGAGTGTGAGTGTCTTCTGATAGTCTGCTTTGTTTATTTGCAGTTTGGGAGTTTCCCATAGCATACAGCTGCCTTTGCATCATTTAGTAACATCTGAAAGCAATGGATGACAATTTGAATAAAGAACTGAATGAAGTCATAATAAAGGTTAATCAGGAATATCAAGACATAAGGTATGGAATATATAGAGTTGCATTAAAATTGTGTAAACTGCAAGAAATATTTAAGTTGGAACGAGTTGGCAAGCTATCTGTCATAGATTATCTTAAGACATTTATTTCTAACAAAACTGGGAAGGTGGTTGATGCAATCTCTGAAGAACGCATTAATATTCATGAGCTGCAAATGATCATTGAAGATTTGTTCAAGCTTAGTGGAGAAAAGTTAACATCACAATTTTTGCGCGTGCAAAAGATGTTAACCATGCTTATTTTTGAAACTTACGAAGATTTAAAAATGAATCAGGTTTCACTTCTTCCAGTGGCATTGTTTTTAATTGTAATGGGAAATGAAGAACTGAAAACAAAATACAAGCTGATTTTTGAGCTGTATAGCGGAAATGTACGAATGTTGACTAAAAGTCGAACTGGTCTGCTTTTGACACATTTTGTTAGAATCACTGACATTGTTGGGGAGTCTGGTAATTTCAGCAAAGTGAGCCCTGCAGTACAGAGCTGCTTTGAAGGCATTTTAGGCTCTGCTATATCAGAGCAGCAGCTACTACGTTGGCTCTTTAGGGAACCACAGTCAGTGGTGTGGTTGCCTACTATGCACCGGCTCAATATAGNCAAAAATTCCATTCATCAAGTTCAGTGTGCAACATGCAANGTCCGCCCCATTGTTGGTCTCAGGTTTCAATGTCTGCGCTGCTTGGACTATGATTCATGTCAGACATGTTTCTTGACTCAACAAAATGCTGCTCGATCACATCGTCTTGATCACCCACGACAAGAGTATTGCCTTCCTGCTGGAGGAAAAGAAAAGGTGAATGCATTTGCTCGTACTTTGAGAAATATTGTCACAAAGCGTTACAAACGGAAATCTTTGTCATCAAGCTTTTTACCGATACATCAGACTGAGCCCAGTGATGAACTGATGGAAATGTCTGCTGATTTTGAAGATGTAAACCACCTTGCTGATGAAGAGAAGAGAAACTTGGAGCATATTGTTTCAAAACTGAAGAAGGAAAACATGAAGATATCAGGAACGGTGGAGATGCTGGAAGCGTCCAAGACTGAAGTAACTAAATTGGATGAAGAACGTTTGATATTGCAGAATGAAGTTGACGTGCTGAACTTACACAACCAAAGCTTGCAAAATGAGCTGGATAACTTAAAATGCGTCGTGTTTTCTGATAATTTTATCAATGGAGGGTTTGATGAGCACTTCAATAGTGGTGTGCTGGATGTTTCAGAAGACAATTTATATCTAAGTTCTGAAGAAGAGCCTAGAACAAGTGAGCAGAATGTCTCCAATGCTCAATTGTGCAGTGTCAGTCAAGACTTCACTGCTATGGGTGAAAACAGAAATTTCCATAATTTTTCAGGTAACAAAATGAAACCAGTTGTTGAATTTTCAGAAAGAAAGGCTAAGGCAATGCAAGGTGAAGAAGGCCAACTCCATCATCTTGTTGAAATGCTCACTACCTCAATGGATTTAAGTAATATTCCTCAAGAAAAAAAGACCACTAAAGAAATGTTGCTAGCAGCTGAGAAACTAGAGCATCAGCTGTGTGAGTTGATTGATTGTGCCATTGACATTGGAGTTATTTAATCAATCTTTGCAATTGCAGTGTGTGGAGCTTGAAAAAAACCTGGTTCACATTTTTACATTGTTGAAAATATGCTTGTGTTGGGAAGTATTTCAAGATCTCATTTCTTTCGCCATTGCAACATATATTAAAATTAGTTGATTTGATTCATGTTCACCTTCAAAGCATGAGCATGTTCACAGTAAAAGGGCTACGGCGGAATGATATCTCAGTACTATTGCAACTCGTTAGTGACATTGTTTTTTATCCTGACTTCTGCAAATGCTGCTTCAGTTTCCAAGTATATTTTCACACCTGTTTAGTCAGTATTGATTTTGTGTGTATTGGACTCTTACTGGGTAGTTGTTCGTGACCACAGTTCTTGAAGCTTTATTAGCCTTGATTCTAACTGATGCAAATGCACTCCAGTTAGATGTATACATTTTTGTTCATTTTGAGTTAGTCATGCATTTGTCAACAGAAATAGACACTTGTGCTTAAGCACATCATATTACTTTTTCTATGGTGCTTGTTGATTGCTTGCAAGTCATGTAGCACACTTATTCACCTAAATCTTGTATGCATGCTTAGTATTTCATAAAAAGCTGCACTTGTTTCTAATTTATGTTTTTCATATGCCCTGTATTTTTTGTTTGATTCGCATTAACAGTCTCAAGTTAGGGTGATTACTGTGGTAGAGGCAGCATAACTTTGAGCATAACTTTGACATGGCAGTTAAACAGTTTTTCCCATTGTGGCACCTTATAGATGCACTATTGCACTATGAATATGAAAAACATGGTGGTGATATTTTGTTTTTGGACCGTACTCTTTTCGGTCGATTTCCATCATGGTGTGATTGATTGTTTGGTGAATATCAGCTTAAAAATCTTCTAAATGTTTCAGTAAGCAATATATATAATAATCACATGTTTATAGTTTGTTGACAAGCACCACTTTGTGTCTACTGTTTATATTACTATCTTAAATACATTTAATTCTTATGGTCCTCTCTACAATAAATCTCCTGATGGCGTTGGCCTGCTTCTGTTATTAACAAGTTCAAAATTGTAGAATCAACATAAAATACATTTGTAACTTATTTCCTTTTCAATAAAGTTTTTATTCAGTGTGTATCATATGCCATGAGCATGACTATTTGGATACAAACTCAAGGTATGAAGTCATGCAGAAATATGCTTTAAGTAATTTGTCTTATCAACACTGTCTAAATTATTCACTATTTGTGTGATGCCCATTGCTATAGATCTGAGTTCACAGCTGCAACCAGATAGTCCTTCTATTCAAACTGTTTTCTGGCCCAAGGTAAAGTCTAGGATGTAAATTGTGGAATGTTCGCACTGAAACCCACACATCTTAAAAATCTAAGCCCTGTCTTGTAACCTCTACTGTAATGCCTGCAGCATCCTAGTAAATCTGTATTAGTAGTGAATTTGCATTCTCATGACACATTTTTTGTGAGCTTNAAAACACAGTGGCTTATTTCCTAAAATATTTGTTGCTGCATGTCAGCAAAGTCTTCAGGCAAAACAGATTGTCTTGTTGTATTCAAAATTCNTTAATGTTTGTCTTGGTTTTCAAATAATAAGTATTGATTGTTNAAATGTTGCNGAGCTTCTTTGTTATCGTTCCCATGTGCTGTGTGATCCCTGTTAGTGTGAAACATATATTTCTGTACTGTATGCCATATGCTGTGTCTGAAGTCTTTGCTACTTAATTTGTTTCACTACTGTGGTAAATGTACTATTCAAATTTTGATGCACTGTAATATTCTATGTTTTGCAATATTACTATTTTTGTTAGAAAATCAAGTACTGTGGTAAGTAAGCATTTGTAGAACACTAGACTCTGGAGAAATACTGGACACAAGGATGTCTGAAAAAGGGTAAGTCTGAAGCATGATCCAAAAATTTTTTTAAGTAAAATCAGTTTTGATAAAAAGATAATTTTGATGTGGCATTTCAGAAATCCTTCTTGATTAGATAAACAGAATTGTATGAAGTATGTGATTATCAGAAGAATGTAGCTGTCAATTACTGCTTCATGCAGCTAGCAGTTGCTTCCATACAGTTTAGTGTGTTATTAATCTGAACTATCACATGCAATGGGAGCATTCACATTGTTCATTTTTAGCATTTGCCCATATGATCAAATCTAAAACACAATCGCTAGGGAAATTGAAAAATGTTGAAGAAGTTCTATGCTAGTTGCTTGCTCATACTGGCACTGTTCAGTGCTATCTGTGAATTTTTGGAAGTGGTTTTCAGCTTTCACTTCATACTTTTCATTAAAAATGCATGAACAATTCAAAAGGATTTTTAGTAGAAAATGTTAACAAGAACACAAATCTGACAAACAATGAAAGGAAATCCGGAGCAGCATGTTGCGAGGTACAAAGTGAGCTTCTGGGACCAGATGAGTTTTGTGAAACAGCAGTGGTAATTTCTTGAGGAAACAAAATGCGGTTTAGCATCTCTTTGTGTAAGTTGTGCAGAGTTCTTAATTATATTGGTAGATACTGCAATTCACCCAATGACTTCCTTACTGTCTTGCAAGATCATAAAGCAAAAGCTGTGAGCACTGACATCTGAAACTGGCTATGCGCTTTTAAGATAGCAACAAGGTGCTGTGCTATGAGTTTCTTTGGAGGTTTTAATCCAGGGAGTTAAAAATGCACTCGCGCCTCGCGACCAAAGCCGTGGAGTGCGTGAACAGGGTTTGCAATGACCTAGCAGTGCCTAGTTGACAGTTTTAAGTGCAATATTATGGCAAAGCTTATATGGGTGCGCTACAAAATATTTTGCACCCCTGTTTTAACCTATATGACTTCTAACTTCAATCCTCGTCAGGTAGCACACTGTTTTTATCAAAGTTTTATTTAACGTATTATGTTTGCCTTATCAGTTCGTTGCGTCAAAGAAAATAAATGTCAACAGCGTAGTCGGAGCACTTACATCTGACTTTTCAAACAACCCAGCTGCGCATCGAAAGTTCCTTTGCGAAAAACACGTTAAAAGTAAATAAATTGCTCTGACAATCAACGCGTGGACTCAAAAATCCGTCAAATGCAGTATTTGCAACTCCATGCGATGAGATTTACGTTTTCCACCCGACTTTGCGAGACTTTGCTAATAGTTCCTACTTTCTGCGTTGCGCGATAATATATCTAAGTTCACTGGGTATGTGATGCCCAGATTTCTTCACAGTGAAGTTCTTGTGTACATTTGTGAAAAATCACTGATTGATTCAGGAATGTTGTGTCATCACTCACCATTATTGATTATGATGCAATAGCCCAGCCCGGTTTCTGTTTGCAAGAACTGAAGTGTTGACCAATTTGTTTGTAATCCTTCCAAACGCAAGAACTGTGTCCACTTTTATGGTGAAGCATCATATCCAGTGTTGCCACTGCTGGTTTTTTTTTCACTGGATCTGGGGTTTTTCTGTTTTATCTGAGGTTATGGGGTTTTTATTAAAAATCTGTTTTTTTTGACTCCGGTCAAATTTTAGAAATGTTTGTTGTATTACTGTATTTTCCATTCAAGAAGACAGTAGATTCACAGGCATAATGTGCAGAGTCAGCAGCCGGTACAGTTGAGTGTAGGGCTAGTCTGAACCAAATTGTTTGAAATCTAATGGCTTACAGATAAAGCACTGACTAGACATAGTTCAGCACTCTAATCTATCGCTGATGTGTCAAGGGCTGCTTGTGCATGATTTTGGAATGTTTTTTTTTGGTTTTGAAGATGCTGCGGTTGAGAATCTGTTCATTGTTTTACAGGCACGTTCAATGTGCCATTCTGATAGGTATTATCAATGTAAAATTTTTATGTTAAATTAGTAGTCAAATACTACAATGAATGCAATGGTTGATACTGTGAAAAGAAAACTGTAAGAGCTTGAATGTATTACGTACAAGTTTCAATTTGTGCATTTAAGTGAAAGTAAAAGAAAACATTAAACGTTTTTAGAAAAGACCTAACTAGCTTTTTTTATGCTACTTCAAGCATTTAGTTTGCTGCTAGCCTACTTGTAGATTGTCAGCAAGCCTATGTTCAAAAATAGACTTGAACTTGTTANAAATATGACGCAAATAATGCGTATTACCTTAATTTTAATGTGCAAGCCAAGTACCAGTAGTATACATTTCAAGTTTGGCTTTGACTTTTTTAATATTTTGTATGTCTGGGGTTTTGTATTATTTTCTGGGTTTTTTTCAAGGTGAATTCTGGGGTTTTTCTTCATAACAGAGTGGCAACACTGATCATATCTACACGAGAACATGTTCACATAGACCACATTGCGTTAATTAACGCAAGTTTTCGAATACACGAAGTGGTCGAATCACAGGTAATTTAGTGAAATAAGACGTTAACGAACAAATGAATGATCGTAAATCACGTATGGTTGCTAATGAAAGGGCAGAGCGCATAAACGCTGAGCAGCTATTAATTGGAAATGGCCTGCACCAGCCAAGCTTCCGAAAATTTACGAAAAACACGTTCGATGGTCAGTCATAGCTGAAATGTTCGCAGAAAACAGGCATGTCAAGTAACCACGCAAGCAGCTACAGCTGGTTTTCAAAGCTAAATGAGCCGCAGGTTAGCATGGAAAACAACGAGTTGATTGCGCGGCCGGCATTGGCAGCCGAAGTAGATATTTCGTGAAACAAATCCATTAAGACTTTCTGCAGCGGTCTGTATATTGTTTGTGACACAAGTTATGAGAGAATCCAACGTCAAGAAAAGAAACTTTTACCTGTGACGAAGTTACACAATCTTGTATGTGAAATGGTTGCTTATTATTCAAGGTAACCATTGTTCAAAGTGCTTCTTCGCTATAGGACCATCATTGTCTGAATTAAACTTCTGTTATTTTTAAATATCAGTGATGACGATGACGACTCGGCAAACTCATGGTCGTGGTGGAACTCGCTCTATGACACGGCAAAGAAAAAGGTATGCAGCAAAACTCCATCCTAGTTGCATACTTTTCCTTAGCCTAAGAATAAGCTATCGTTATGCTGTAGGCTCCCTGAGGCCACTGATCATAAATCAGTTATCAAATATGCTTTTTAGAGTATTTAACCGATGCCTGTCCTCATATGTCCTACACTCCGATGCATGACCTTGCCCGTGCAGAGTTTCCTGGAAAAGCTTGCTTCGTGAGCCGATACTTAATGCTCCACTGAAACTTTTTTTTTTAACTCGTGCGTTTTGATTTATTTACTACTCAACTAACGCAAAGGTTTCTTTAAGAAAGAAAAAGAACTGTATCGCCGTGTTGTTTTGGTGTGTATCGTGTTTGAAAACGTATTATAGTGAAGCGAAGGCTCATGCAGTCTTCAGCTGGCATCTGGGTTTCTTTTTTCGCTGAGACATTTCGGTCATTTGTTCCATATCAGCATTAAAGCTCGCCATAACAGTGCTCACTAGCCTACCTTTTCAAACATTATGACCGAATTGGCTTAATTTTTTTCAGTCATTTCAAAAGAATTTCGGTCCTTGACCGGAAAATGACCGAAAAAATAAACTCAGGCTGGCATAGGCGTAGCCAGAGTTGCCCCCGTCGAATTTCTAGCATATCTTGTCATTTCGTGCTTTGAGAGGCGGTATCTCAAACAAATATTGTTGATCGCTTGAAGTAAAAGATTTGGCCGCCCAAAATTTTTGGATTGGCTGCGCTACTGTCACCTGGCCGCCAAATACTTTTCATACTCTGCGCATATATAACTGGCAGTGCTCACATACCTCTTGGTAGGAGCTTGATATGTAATGTCGTCACACTGAAGTTTTGAACGGAACCTGTGACTGCCTTCTTCAAAGCTTGGCACATGCTGGTACCAGCGACGCGCTACCAATGCAGCTTTTACTGCGAAAATTTCCGAGTGGCCCACAGTGATGGGAAAAAGAAGATGAGTGCTCCAGCAGGGGCGTAACGAGGTTAGATGGCGCCTGGGGCAAGAAGCAAGTTTGGCGCCCCCATGTTCGAAGCGGAAGTCTTCCGGAAGCAAATGTACTGTAATGAAGAAAGTAATTGTGACATTGTTAGGACCATAAGTGTACGATGTGAGGAGACAGGAGCTCCCCCGGCTTGAAAACTGCCAGGGCAAACTCTTTCGTTTCTCAGGGCAAGCGCAAGCTGCTCAGAAACCCTGAACGGTGAAAAATTTTTCAATACAGTGTATCTACAAAATGCAACGTCATAGGCGAATTGGCGTTACAGGCGAAGCCGTCACAAACGAATTCAACTGTATAGAACAGATCTACAAGAGGTTTCGGATCCATTCGGATTAAACTAAAAAAGTTAGTTTCAGGGCAAATTGTTTGTTTTTAGGGCAACTTGTTATTTTCAGGGCAAATTTTTTCCGCACCCCCCCCCCAGTAA
>JGI24159J19872_10014885_pt1 | contig 10035 bp, 5 predicted proteins | sample Ectturendosymbi4_FD_19872 | JGI IMG/M metagenome (IMG submission 19872) | reverse complement strand
AAATATTTCTGTCAGAAAAACACTTGAAAGAATTCGCAAATCATATCCATTTGGTGAAAATGATTTAAAATATGAAATAACTTTGGCAAAGAATTTGCTTCCGAAGGAGTCGAAGCTGCCTGTATCGCTCGAACAATATTTTTCATGTATAGTTACGTAACTGCGGTTGATTGTCACTGGTAGCTGTAACTCTTCTCGCCACCAGCGCTTCATGCGAGAGAAGTTTTTCAAAAATAAATTAGTGAAAACATTTCCCAGAAATTCCATGACCAGTAAAAGATTGGGTAACCTTGATCTACTTTCAGTTGGAAGATATGAGCTGAAAAATAGATTTAGATGAATTCGTTGATGGATTTGACAGTCGACATGAATCGAAGAATTAAGTTACATTGAGGAGATCATGATATAAAATTCTAACGTAGACTGGGCAGTGTGCAGGGATCTGGGTGAGAATTATATCGCTCACTGCCTATTTGTCTGAATCTTTTTAGGTTTAGAGTTCACATATTTACTCTTATTTATTTTGGTGTTTGCGTATTTGTCTCAGACTCATCGTCTATATCAAAGGGTTTAGGTTTAGGGATTGTAATAAGACCGCCAAGTGCACCTAGTCATTATTATCGGTTTCAACAACAATTAATTAATTATTGTCTTTGGCCATAACTTGCCAACTACTAATGCTAGATTGCCAATCAAGGGATCTGAATATGCGGATTTTCGCCTAGCTAGTTTTGAATAAGACAATAGGGTAAATTGCCTTTTGAATTTATTCTCCAGTCCGGGTGTCGTCATCAAAAGCCCTTGACCTTACACTGTCCTGACGTCACACCAAAAAAGTTCAAAGTTGCCGAATGTTTTAAAATCGAAGCAAGGAGACTTTCTGCTTCTTTGGAGGGTTGAAACATCTCTCTGTACTGGTAGTACAGCAGTGGTTTTCAAACTTTTCTGCATGTTGACCCCCAATTAAAGTATACAATTTTCTGTAGACCCCGTGGCCTAGCCCAACAGTTACTAATACAAGCAACTGTTCTCCGCCCTACTGCTGTACTACCAGTCTAACAACTGCCGAACTGCGACTCATGCACCACAACAGGGCCGGCGCTAGGTGGTTGGGGAGCCCCCCCACCGAGCTTGGACGTTGGGGCCCCACTATACAATACATTACATTTAACACATTATTTATGTAAATAAAAACATCGATTTATTTTAATAAATGCTTATAAAAGCATTTTTTACAGCATTAACACAACCTATGAAGCAGACAGACTTCAGCATTTGCTTGTTTCAAGCTAGGAAAATGACTTTTTCCAAGTTTTCAAAAATGCAAATGTTTTTGTCAACTCAGTCATATCTAATGTTTTAGCAAGTTCACTTTCAATAGATATCATTGCCAGATTTGTCACTTTTTCATCAGACGTAGTTGATTTGTGAAACATTTTGATTAGCCTCAACTTGCTGAAGCTCCATTCAACAGTATAGCGTATAGTAGTGATCAGCAAATTTCGTTAGAATGGCCCCAAGCCCCCTTTCCTTGGCATCCGCAGAAATTTTTCCAGGGGGGGGCAACGTCGACATTTTGCTTATATTTTTCAGGTTGCTGACGATGCAGTGCAAATGGACGTTCACAAAGCACATTACTCTTTCTGCGCAAAAAGAATTTGCTCCATTTCACGGATTAGTCAAAAAAATGCACTTCGTTGGCAGCAACAGCCAGGCATATTGCGATAAGTTACAAGATAGACTATCTGCAGATTTTACAAGCAGAGTACTTCTTTACAAAGAAGCGAATTGTCATCGTCTTTAACAAAACCACAATCATGTCTTGATTTTACCTAGCAAGATTTGCCAGCATCACTTGGAAACAAGAGCTGCAAACGTCTAAGACAGGAGTTCCCAAACTGGGGTACATGTACCCCTAGGAGTACATTTACCTATCTGAAGGGGTACATTTAAGGTTAGCAATGAAAGGGAAATTATGTTTATATATTATTCATTTCGAATTATTTGTACATATATTAGTGAATATTATTTTCAAAAATCATTATATGCTTATTGGCAAATATATTTCTTTTATTTTTCTCAGCCTTTTTGTCATAAAAAAATTAGGGGTACATGCTGATCTATCGAAAATGCTGAAGGGGTGCATGACCACAGAAAGGCTGAAAACCCCTGGTCTAAGATCTCGTCCAAAGCAATCAAACCCCTTTTCAACAAAACCTTGTTTGTTTTTACTGACTTTTTCACGGTGAACACTCATCCACATAAAACGGACAAGCGTTCAGTCTCACACTAACAATGGATTTTTCAAACTTGCCATGCTTTTTTACACAGTAGGCTGTAAAACATGGGCGTCCGCAGAAATTTTTCCAGGGGGGGCGAAGTCGACATTTTGCTCATATTTTTCTGGTTGTTGGCGATGCAACGCAAATTGACGTATACAACAAAGAAAATGTCTAATGTTACGGCAACAGTGGCATACAGTGTTTTCCTTGTACGAGAACTTTACACCGAGCAAATGCTTGTTTTAGTGAGCATGGATATTTTAAGACTGAGTTGGCAGAGTTCTAAATGAATTACAAACTTCATGAATTTTTATAATAGTGTGAAATTTTATGAAAATACGAACAAACTACACATTTAATTAAAGCAGCTTCTTGTTTTCGTGTTTTTCCAATGTTTTGGACTGTTGCAAATGCGCGAGGTGAGATTTCACTGCGCAAATGGTCTGGTGGTTCTGCCCATTTGCACACCTTTAGCATTGGTTGCAGAAAATGCACTTTGTTGACAGCAATGCTTCTGTTTCACTCATGCTTCTTTACACATAGTATAAACCAGGGGTGGGCAAACTTGTTCAATGGAAGAGTCATTTGCAGAAAATCAAAAACACCAGCGAGCCGCAAAACCAATTTGTAGTGTCAATACAAACGCGGTAAAGAATGCAAGTTTTACATTAAGTGATGTACAGTAATTGTCAGTATGAAGTTTTTGTTTGATTCTCTCGTCCCCGAAAACCTGGACAGTATGTTGTTGAAGCTGTATGAATTAATTATCCCAAGTGTTCGTTATTCAGGGTTGCACGATGGTTCGATTTTACGAACTTCATTACCGAGAAAAAAAATTCACAGCAATATTTTGTGCTATACACAGAAATGAGTTATGCACTAGTAATTTAAATTCTGTGTATTCACTTTCTGGAACCTGTCGCCAAAAATTAAGTCTAGAGTGGCATTGACTAAAGTTTTTTCTTTTTGACCCAAATTTTCTTGCAATTCGGTCAGTTTTGTGTCTACAGCAGACAAGTTTGTAACAAACGGTTAGCCAACTGAACAGCCAACGCTGATACATTAACATTGAATGGATTTACAAGGAATGCAAAGCATGATTTTAACTCTTGGAAATGGTCAAATCTGACTTGGAACTCCTCCAGTAGCATTACAATTTATTTTAGTGTTCTTCCACTTTGTGGTCTGCCATTGCCTCTTCGCGAAACATAGGTTCTCATTCCGACATTGGGAAAATGACAGAATGCTTTTGACAATATGTATCTCTGAAAAATTGTAATTTTCTTCTGGAAAGAAAATTGACCTAACTTAGGGAAAGGAGAAAAAGTAGCCTAACTTGCGATTTAGGTTCACTGTCGTTGCTGTCAAAGCGACTCTCTGGCGACGAGTGTTCCCTCTAAGATGCGCAAATGCGCAGAACTACCAGAGCTTTTGCGCAGTGAAATCTCATTTTTGCGCACTTGCAACATTCCAAATTTGACATCGTATATACATCGCACAGCCCTGTCCAAACGTTGCACTGGTTGTGTGTCTACAATCTATATGCCTGTCAAATTGCATGCGCACTGTAACAAACATTTGTTCAATGTAAAATTTTCTTACAGGGAACACTGCTGGTGACTAACTTCACAAACATGTATATACACATTGATAAATGAAACAGACGTTAAATTTGGGACAACAACTCTCTATCATTTTGAGTTGTTGCTATTCCTCCAGAAGAGCAACAAACTATGTCGGCGATCAGCAATTCGCCCACCGTTGGTTTGAACCTCAGTGCCCTACCGCTAGCAGCAGTCACTGTCTCGCTGCATTACCTGGCAAGATGTCTGGGTTCAAAAGTTACATACAGCAAAACGCCTGTCACCGTAACTTGAAGGGCATCTTGGAAGGTTTGTTTTGCATCTGGATGTATCCCCCAAACCCCCTCTTAATAATTGTAACAACCCAGGCTAGCAAACAGGAAAACACACCAGAATGAAAAGCCGAAACTACTTTAATTAATATTTGTAGTATAAAGTGGACCTTGGAAGTTTTTTCCAACCATGAGTTCGTGTCTGGGGCACGTCCAATCGAAGGAATGCGAGAGACAACAATCTACACAACAGTGAAGTAACATAAGCTACTGCAAACAGCAACTCAAGAACTCCACTGTTTTACTTTAATTTCTATTTACAGTTTTATTGCACAAATCCAAATTGTGCTTCACGAATTAGAACACAACAATCATCAAATAGCTCATAAGCTGTACAAGTTACCTCATCTTACCCAACATATATTTCGAACAAAGTAAAATGATGTGCCAATAGTATTTCGAACCCGCCGTTTCGACAATTCGTACATTTTGATGAACATATACTCTTTGCACGGACGATAAAATAAGTTTTATTCTTGGCGCAGTAATTCATTTATTTCCTGACTCTGTCTTTTCCTCGACTTTGGAATTTTTCTGATGCTGGTTCCTTTTCTCTGCCCTATGAAATGCACACACACACACCCTAATTTTCGCGTTGCGCGTTCCTAGCCCTTGACTATACTAACTAAAATTTCGCATTCCCTACGCACTAAGCACCCTAATCTCGCATGGCGCTGTCCCTATGCACTGCGCAACTCAGCCAAAGCAAATCAACCAGATTAGTCACGTCTACAAAAATCAAATCTACATAGAACAATTAAAGGCGAGAAAACCACGAGGTAGTCTCCGTAGGACTTGCCCCGCTCCTAGCGATCTAGTCATGATGGCCAGAGTCGCACATGCCATCCACTCCTGTCACCGCCGCGGACTGAGGGATGCCACCACAAAGGGCGCTTCAACCTCCCTTATTTAAAAATTCACATCTATATAAAAAACAGGTGTTCGCAACATGGGCAACAAACCAGAGTTTCGTCGTGCTACAACAACACTATTGGCCGCTCAGGAACTACTTTGGTGCCACCCGCAACAAAAAGGACAGAGAACAATATCAACTTCCGTAATAACGGACATTTCCTCTATCGGCATGTACATTACAGTTAAGCAGTTGCGGCCATGCTGCAAATCTCAACTTCTGAACTTGATCCAAGGTATCACACGTCTCAGTCGTCAAGCCCTGAACGGCGAAACACATGCGAACCCAAAGATTCTCAAGTGAGTCTGAAATTCACCACCCATCTGCTTCTTAATTTAGTCTTTGTCTTCATCGTGTATTTTTTAACAAAAACTTTTTCGCAAACTTAGCTCATGTGATAAAACGTGATCATTTCCTTGTTGGCATTACCCAATCACATTAAATCAGGTGATTTAGTCTCTAACCAGGCCTTCTTTGGCATTGTGATCATCAACACAATCTGCGGCCATTAATACACTGTCAGTTATTTCGTTATCTCCTTTGCGATCGTGCAACGCTGCGCTTACTTAGATCGCGGCCGTGTGCTGACGGGACTTTTCCACTTTCCCGATCGACTCATAGGGCAGAGAAAAGGAACCAAGCCTTGTGACATATGGTTCGCTTAGATCATTCTCACAGCACTGTTCTTGCTGTGCATGGCACTTTTGTGTTAACCACAGTCTGCTTTAAGCGAAGTTTTTGTGTCAGCGTTGCCGTTGCGCACCCATGGCTTCAAGTGATACTTAACTTGTTCAAAAGCCAAAGGTTTACTTCGATTTGCCACAGTTAATATATACATTCCTACCACATAAAAATTCTGACAATGCGATTACAACACACTAATACACAATACACTAATATTTAAATACATTACAGTGGTGGATTTCTAAGACTTGTGCAGCTTATGCTTATCAATTAAATACACAGACATTTCTTTCAGTACACAATCGCAGACATTTCAGCTAACATCACTTCAACACTTTTCATACACATTTGCTAGTCCGTACTCTCATAAATGTTCGTTTCCGATTTTGTTCGGAGCATGCTCATGTAGGAATTATAAAAATTTCCTACATTTGTTGCCATGTTATTGTTACACAACAAAGGCCAATAGCAGAAAAATTCGCTCCCGAGTTTCGCAACTTGCCTCTGCAGGCAAAGAAGCGGACATGAGTGAACTGCAAGCTCATAAGTGCATGTTACCAAAACGGTGACCTGATTTTTGTCCAGTGTGAGTGTCACATCGGCAAACAAACTGTCATTGCAAGCATGGGCGTCGGAAGGGGAGGGGCCTTGACTCCCCCCTGAATTTTGAAATTATTAGCAAAAAAACGTTGTTTTTTCAATTACGAGGGGTAAAAACCAAGTTTCACGACTTTTGGCCCCCCTGGAAAAAATTTTGGGAAAATCCCCTACTGGCCCCCCTGGAAAAAATTCTTCCGACGCCCATGATTGCAAGAATTAATCCAAATATTCAGAATTACATTCCTGATTTCACGTTTTCGATAAATTTTTGCTTCTAAGTCCCAATTTCCAGGGGGGCACATGCCCTTTTTCCCCCCCTGCGGATGCCCATGCTGTAAAAGTACGTGGCTATCCGCTAACAGAACTCACTGTCACTCTGCAATATCTGCGTTTGACATTCGCATGCCGCAAAACGCCTACTACTGTAACTTGAAGCGAACACGTGAAGATTCTTTGCCGTGTTATTGTTACGAAATAAAGACCAAGAGTGGAACAATCTTCACCTAAGTTTCGCAACTTGCCTCTGCAGACATACAAAGCAACGGACATGAGCGAACTGCAAACACATCACTGCACAACACTAGGACAGTGAACCTGGTTCTTGTGCACTTTAGTCGTCATACCGGCAAATAAGCTGTTAATGCAACAATTAAATCAACTTAATCGCAATTAAGCTCCTCAGTTCAGGTTTGTTAGAAATTATTGGTTCTTAGCCCCAATTTCCAAAAGGGGAGACCAATGACCATTTTGACCCCCTTGCGGACGCCCATGCCCTTTCAATCGTGATTAAAAGACCGTGCTTTTTCTGAACGCCCAATTTCAACCTTACGTTGTATTCAGTTATCTGTAACATAGCAATGCTATGTTAATGCAATAAACCCTATAATGACAATATTAATACTGTGTTGACATCAATCAATGTTCTATAGTTGTTGCAGTAGCCTATGTTTGATCCCACGCAACAGGCGCAGCAAAGACGGCCCACAACAACAAGCGTTGTGCGGCCAATAAAAAGTGCTGAACGGCCCACGATTAGGCCGAGGCCCAACACTGGGCAGTGTTATTCGTTAAACACCTGGACTTCTCACTGGTGTAAAGTTTTGAGTTTCCATTGGACAGCTCTGATGCAAGATACACTGGATATCACAGGCGCGGGCTGCGAATACGATTTTATATGATGGTATACGGTTATTCCATACTTGCATAGTGAAAGGATACAACACAGGTCTACAACAGTGGTGTGACTGACGGGGGTGCAAGGGTGCGAATTATCCCCTGACAAGCTAAATGCGATAACTGATCACCCAGTTTGCTTATATTTCGGTATTCAGTACTCTTTTGGTTTTCATTAATTGTTTTTTTGCGTTATTTGGAAGATTTTCGACTGTTGTTTTCCGGTGATTGCAGGTTTTAGTACACAGAAATCCACACCCAGTTACATTTTCATTTCTAAACTGTTTTCTGAATGTTGGCGAGGAGCCCCCTACGGTGGCCAGTGGGTCTCTTTCAGCTACGTTTTCCACCGTGGCTAAACCTCTAGCTGCGCAACTGCTCTACAACTTAACTTTCCTGAATAATTTTTTACTAGGTTATACTAAAACTGCTTACAATCAACGTGGATTCAGCAAACGTTACCTGAACAACAGCCAGCTTACCAAGGCAAATGCTGACAACGAAGCTATTCACAATGCATTTCGCAACGGTTGGCTTTAGGAAGTTATGGTTCGTGTGAAGATCAATTTCTTTGACGTATTAGATAAATATGAATATTGAAAGGGGAAAAGTGTGAAATCAGTTCCTGGTGAGTTCGGTTCTGGCGTCTCTATGTCGTAACAAAGGTACTCAGTCAGATTTGGGGCCCCATTTTTGCCCGGGCCCCCCCCGGCCGGGGAGTACGGGTGGCCCTTCCTCCGGCTCTGCACCACAATATTGTTTGTGACGTAACAAACAGAACAGTTTTCCACGAAATAAAAAGTAAAACAAGCAGCACACTTGCACAGTTAACTGTAATTTTTTTTAATGAAACAAACGAACAGCAACGAAATTTTAAGGACTTCGAAAATTTTTAAGAATAATTCGAACAGTTTGAGTAAATTCTACTGGTTTGCGTAAATTCAAATATATTTTTTTGCCTTCTCTGCATACAAGCTGTTTCTGATGTTGGACCCTACCAAATGATATGTTGAAAAAATACACTCTGTAGATGCTGAACTAGCAAGGCATGTGTATCCTATAAACTTGACGTGACACTGCAGAGTTTATGTGCGAGTGGCTTTTCTCTGTTTGCTGTGTGCATGCCTGCCAAGCCTTACCACTTTGGAGTGAATTGACCAACAACACTTTGCGAAAACAAAGATGGGGCACATTTCTTCACCCTCAATTTTGAATGCCATAATAGGTAGCCCACAACAAGGTATTATTGTGTAAGTCTGAAAATGGTGGTATTGCATGATGCAATGTAAACAATACAGGATGGGGTTTTATCGTTGTTGTTTTTCAAATAACAAAACCTGTTTCTTTTCAAAAACACAAAAAACGGGTTAAAAAAACAGAAAAAACAGGTGGGTTGGATTTTTTAATCAAAGGGGTTTTTATCAACCCTAATTATCCTTCAATATTTTTGTGATTTTCCTTTGATCGCACGATCTGGAACAAGTCACGCCACTATCCGTTTGAGTGGGTGTGCGCCGCACACTTATACAGTATAGGTCCCTGGTATTGAAGAAGCTGAGAATTACTGGCATTTGAATACGTAAAACATTGTAATAAGAATAAGAAAAAGTCGGTTACAATAAGAAAAATCATTTAGTTACAGCAGAGGTGTGCAACATTTTTTGTCGGTGGGCCATACAACGATCTTCAGACATCTAGCTGGGCCACAAGAAAAATTTAGTTTTTTAACATAAACTGTCGGATTAGGATTTTCATGCATGGTGGGGACAAATCAGAGTGTTGGCAAGGGCCACACTAAATGGCTTGGCGGGGCGGGTTGTGGCCCGCGGGCCGCCTGTTGCACACCCCTGAGTTACAGCATTTAAATGTTTGTAATTTCACTCTTTGGATGTCCTCCTGTCTTGGATGCCCGGGGCCGTCGCCCCGTTCGCCCCCCCTCTGCACGCCACTGCCTGCCATACCCCAGATACGCCACTGAGATCAACGTTATCCAATCTTTCACTGGTCATGAAATTTCTGGGAAATTTTTTCAGTGATTTCATTTTTGAAAAACTTATCTCGCATGAAGCGCTGGTGATTGGAAGAGTTACAGCTGCCAGTAACAAACAAACGCAGCTGCTTAAGTAGCTATAAAAGATACAAATTGTTCGAGCGATATAGGCAACTCCGACACCTTCCAAAGCAAATTCTTTGCCAAAGTTATTTCATATTTTAAATGATTTTCACTAAATGAATATGATTTGCGAATTTTTTCAACTGTTTTTCTGATAGAAATATTTGACCTACTGGGAAAAGAGCTGAAATACGCGAAAGAATTGCTTCTGAATCATTACAGAAAATCCGTACAAAATTCTGAGGTTGCAGGACATGTGTGGGTACAGAGTTAAAACTGTAGTTACGAACCACTTACGTAAGATGTTTCGAAGTCATACACAAGGCAGCAGAACGCAATATTGCAGCCAGGATAA
>JGI24159J19872_10014883_pt1 | contig 10036 bp, 6 predicted proteins | sample Ectturendosymbi4_FD_19872 | JGI IMG/M metagenome (IMG submission 19872) | reverse complement strand
TCGTGAAATATTTGTCTTCAAAGATAATTTTTGTGCATAATTTTACTTTGAAAATAACAAGCGCCCGTGCTTGAATAAGGGCCCGTTTGAATAAGGGCCCGTAGTGAGTTTGGTTGAAAAAAATAAGGGCCCGGGCTACAAAACGAGTAAATACGGTACTCTGCAAAAGTGTCTGATTCATTGCTGGGAAAGGATTCCTTTCGATAGACAGTGATTACTCTCACACTGAAGAGTTCCAAAATCCATGCCTCTGCACCAAATTATGCAGTAATCAAGACCTACTCATAATTATATTTAGAAGTGGTCAGGGCAAAAAATCTGAATCGCCGCTGGCGGTTCGATGCGATAGGAATTCTGGAGATTTTCCGATGCCTCCGATTTCCGACGACGGACCTTACCGCACGTCTCAAAATTAGGTTTCGTCATTGTGAGCAACTGTAAAACGTACAGTACAATAATACTAATACTCTTAGCTATAGAGTACAGACATACAAGATCGGCCTGGAAATGGTGTTACCTCCCGACAGCTGTAAAAAATCAGGGCATGATTTATGTTGTTAACAATGTTGTGGCTATGAAAAAAGGGGTGACCTATTTTGTTCCTCGCACCACACAATTTACGGAAATTTTGCCGAATTTAGACAGCAGAGTTGCACTTGGCATAAAAAATCGGAGTGAGTCAAAAATCGGGGCAGTAACTAAGTTTTTGGGGCAAAAGCCTTTCGTACTTTTTGAAAAATTAAGGGTAAGCCTGTGGTGTCAGTACTATATCGATAACACTAATATCGCTGAGATTACTAACGTCGCTGATACCACTGATATCGTTGATCTCACTAACACTCACTAGTTGGCTATCTCTGAATTTCCTGAAACAGTGAGTGTCACTAATATTGCTGGCGTCATTCGCTTAAAATTTAGGCCTTGGCTCACCCGGTCGTAGACGTGTTACCATCAGCAGGTAAAAGAGTGTTATGAATAGATTACAAAGAACCAAGGATTTTTACTTCATGCTTAACTTAGATTTGAGGGTAAGCGTGCGAGAAATATTGGCAAAACTTTTATATGCTCCGAAAATTTATGTTCTCAAAGGAATTACTTAGTGACAGAGCAGTTGGATCATTTACAATTTATGACTAAGATGAATATTTAGCTTAGTCATAAATTGTGAATGATTGCAATGCATGTGTAAATATAATTCAGACTCCCTTTTTGTGTAATTGCAATATGCTAAAGCTTTTAACCGAATTACAATTACATTTCGCTTTCAACAACTTCACAAAGTTCAAAAAATGCATCAACAAGACTAGCATTGAAACACGTGCCATGTATAGCCAGCTGCAGTTTTGTCGAGTCAGCAACTAAAGAATCAAATAATTTTGTAATTGAGCCATGTGTAGCTAATTGCACGTTTTTATACAATTGTAATAATAATTTCAATTGAGACTGTTTTGTGTTATTTAATGTAATGACAATTTGAAGGAGTACAGTGAAATAAAGTCTTATACGTGATCCAAGTCTGGTTTTGGGAGCATTGCAACACACTATTTTTAATGGCAAGGTTGGCCATCTAATTTCAAAGAATAGCCGTGAGAGGTAGTGGTTTTGCGTAGAGGCGAATGAGGTAGTCGCCCACTGTGGGAGAAGATGTCAGTCGTAGACAAGGGCGTACGCAAGGGGGGGTTTGGGTTAACCTCCCCCCCTTGAGCTTGATATTTTACAAAAACTTTATTACCTGCGCAAAGGAAAGTAAGTGTTTTCGCATACTTTTTGCTTGTTAATTGGTCGACTTATTGCAAATGCCACGGGATGAATATGCATGCAAATTTGAAGGAACACTGTAAATGTGCCAAAAAGTAATAATTAGGTTTTGGTGGGAATCTGGGGTATCGTCTGCATCCAGAAACCATTTCACCACTTTCTGCAGACCTTTCGTCCATTACGCATGTTTAAGATAGTGTTCCGCGATAGTTCACTTTATCCGAAACAATCAAGGGCATACGCAAGGGGGGTTTGGGGTTAAACCCTCCTTGAGCTTGATATGTTACAAAAACTTTATTACCTGCGCAATAGGGATTGATTAATTGTTTTCGCATACTTTTTGCTTGTTACTTTGTCAACTTACTGCAAATACCACGGAATTATCTTGCATGGAAATTTCAAGGAATATTGTAAATGGGCCAAAAAGTAATAATTAGGTTTTGGTGGGAATCCGGGTCATCGCCTGCGTCCAGAAACCACCTCACCACTTTTTGCAGACCTTTCGTCCGCTGCGCGTGTTTAAGACTGTGTTCCACGATAGTTCACTTTATCCAAAACCATTGCATTTATTTTGTCTTCTAAGGCTGATCAGCGCAAGCGCTGATCCCACTGGCTACAGTACCAATTTCTGTATCATGATAGAACTGTTGCACGAGCTCAAAAACAGCAGCAGTTTTTAACATAGAAGCATTCAGGCATTTGATAATGTTTCAGCAGGAAAAAAGGAAAACTAAAAGTTTGCTGGACTTCTGTAAATAACAAAAAATCGAAAGTTTTCTTGCGTACTTTATGCGCATTCTCAATTCTTGTGCAGTTTAGCAAAATTCGATCCTTCAAACGGGGTTGTCCGTCAGCCAGCCCAGCCGCACTTTGTCTATGCTCCACTACGCGTATTCGACAATACATTATAGCGCAGTCTCATTTTGTGGTTGTAAATTATAAAATAAGGGGAGTGGATGTAGAAAAATATGCATATTATGTCAAACAAACTTCGCCGAAAGGTTGGTTTGGAAACATGAATATGACGTCAAATTGTGACGTCACAAACAGCGCACACCAAACGCAAATGACTACCACGCCACTGAATGATACCCCCCAATGAAAATTTTCTGCGTATGCCACTGGTTGTAGAGTTTTTCATTTTTGCATTTATTCTACTTATTCGGTTAATATAGGAATGTTTCTAACTTGAAAATAGTTTCAATTGATGGCATTTTCGAGTTTTTTGAAAAGAACGGGATTATACTAATTTTGTTGTAAACTACCCTTGACTGCAAACAGCACAAAATCAACGCAAGCCACCTTTGATTGTAAGCTGCATAAAATGATGAAAAAACAACATGAGTCGCGGCTTGTAATCGAATAAAAACAAATAAATACGGCAAAGCAACCTGCATTGTATTTACTTTATTTTCCCCAAACTAGTAGATGGTTTTAATCAAAGACTATCTTTAAGCCTACTGCCTATATCACCAAGAAACTAGTGTTGATTAGACCATTATGAGTAAGGAGGTGTTCTTATTTCCGGATCTAGATTACAGGGGTCCACTCTGGCTGAAGTCAGCCCATTTCCCCTTAATTGCATTGGTTGTGGAATAAACTTTATTTTGCATGACCTTGAAATCTCGTTTTAATTTCTTTATTGATTTTAGCATTACCAGTTTTTATTCTCAACCATCAGCACTTTGATTAATTTTTGATCATGTGTAACCCTACTATTCTGCATTTTCTGTTAAGTTAGCCGTGCTGTGGTCTGTATCGACATCACACAGTAATAGAAGCTACTGATAATATTTAAAATGAAATAAGATCTCCAAATTGGGCCTGGAACTTGGCCTTGGGAACCCCAACCCAAGGCCATCACTGGGCGTAAGATTTCAGAGCTCTTGTTCAGTGGTGGACTTAGGATTGGGGGCCCGACTCGAGGCAAGGCTGAAAGGGGGTTCTGCTGACGTCATCATACTCAGCCAACCGTGATAAGATCTTTTGATCAAGCCAAGAAAGGGATAGGCGGGCCACCCAGGATATGTTCCTGAGACTACGACATGACTGACATAACAGAAAATGCACCAAGGTATTCATGATACACAACTTTAAAAACACTGAAAGTTGGGAAGACAAAGCTAGCAACACATAAAAGTCAAGAGATAGCAAGTTGATATCGCCCCTTACTTCACTAGTTTTGCGTCCATTTCTCTCCATTTACCATCACCATCAATAAACTAGAAAGTTTTTAACACACTTTCCCCCCTAAAAATGCTTGGTTTCCCGAATTTGTTCGCAGCCATGTTCTTAAGGGATTCCATGAAACCACAGGCAACAACCAAGCAGATTCAAAACACTAAATTAGTTATAAAATTTCATCCTCTTGACTATATTGAACAACATGGCATACATACAAAAGCATCCAACCTGAGACTTGTTTTGAAATGCTTTGAGACTGGGTGAGTCAAATCTGCTCTCATCTTGCACTGACACTAGTTAGTTGAAAATGCGCAAAAGTAGCAGTAACTTCATCACATACCTTTTTGCCAATATTGCTACACTACATTATGAGAAACTTCATTTTATGACAGTGAAAAGAAACTATCATTTGATATAAAATTTTGCTCTCACTTGATAGGGTCTTTTCAGAACATTTTGGAACAAGTTGTAACCCACAGTTTTTTAAGGTTTTGAAATTGGTTGAAGCTTTTCCTTATTTGCACATTAGACGCTAGTGACCGTTTGAAAGCAGGGTACCTTACTGTTGCTGTTGGGGCCCCTTTGAAAGCAAAGCACTTACACATTATAGATGCTGTTGGGGGCCTTTTTGAAAGCAGAGTACTTACTTATGATCTGCTTCGGAGTATGAGTGGATAATATGTTTTTCTACAAAACAGGAAAATTTACGCGTGAAGCACCTCAAGGGGGGCCCTAAGAAGGGGACACCCGAGGCAAGTGCCTCGCTCGCCTCCCCTACATCATTGCTCTTGTTACATTTCCAGTTGTTGAGTGCATAAGCCATCCTTCAGGTTTTTGTTCAATTACATTTCTTAAACATTAAAGTTAGCATGGCAAATAAAAACAATGAAAAAAGGATGCACCGATCAATGAGTACTAGGCTTCTTGCATGTTTCTTCTCTTTGTTAAAAAAGTGATATTGATGACTTCGGCGATTTTAGTTTTTTTATCTTTTACAGGTGCCCACTGCGGGCAGCATAGTCTAACCCAGAGTTTTTGTCAGACGTCCACACAAGCTATTATACAACAGTTCGACGGTCGGACATCTTATGTAATGTGATTGCTTCCGGGTACGTTACATTCTACCAAATCAACAAATTTTTCAAAAATTTAGTATTTTTTCATTTATCGACAAAATGTCTTTGCGGCTTGATAATATGGTTTGGCGGGCCGGATGTGGCCCATAGGCCGGTGTGCCCTGATCTAACCAAGGAAGAGTTACAGTGTTTCCAACAGCAACTTTTATGTATGTACTTGACGAATTCGATCTCATCATCTAAATGTCTGCATCACAATCAAATACATCCAAAAAACGTGGTAACGGAGACTTTAGTCGAATAGATGTAGATACTCGTTTTAACATCCATGTTTGCATGATGGTTTAGTGCACAATAAGTGCAAATCTAATTTTATTCGGTCGAAACATCAAGCACTTAGCTTACTGGTGAAAGTACTCGTTAGTTACTATCAGGCAATTGTCGCTGGCTGTTTGGGTACTTTGTTTCGTCGTACTCATCATTTAAGTTGTAATTCATAAAATAAGTCGTTCAAAATTATAATAAAGGTATTCCTATAATGCAAAATGACAAAGACCGATACGACATAGTGCTCTTCCGCATTCGCATGAGGAAGGAGAAATGCTGTTCAATTAAACTCTTCGTCATCGTTGACGGGGTGAACAAATTTGTAACGTCCGCTTTCGCAGAATTTACTACAAAGCGTTCTGGGAGAATTTTTGGTTGAGTAGGAAGCAGTTTAAAGCTCAACACGATCAGGAACGGACTAACAGCAACAACACACGAAACAGCTGGTGAAAACAAAGTGGGTTAGTTAATATACTTTGCTGTAAACGTGCAATCTTTCTATATTTTAAGGTGAGTCGGCAATATTTCAAGGAGACAAAAAGTAATCCACTCGGATTTAGAATCAAATGGCAGTCTCATTGCACACTAAAGATTATTATTGTATTGTTCAAATTAGATTTAGAAAGAAACGCTGTTCTAATGGAGCCCAAAATAAAAATTTTAACGCAAGCCTTACGCGAAGTGTGTATCTTGCTGAAAAAGAATGTGTAGTGGACTAACTAACAGCTGGTTGCAGGCCCGCAACTAGAGGGGGCAATCGGGCAATTGCCCCCCGAAATTTTCACAAACGTATTTATTTGTTAGGTGCATCAAGAAGTTACATCGTTTTGCCCCCCCCGAAAATATCAGTTGGTTGCGGCCCTGGCTGGTTGTTTTCAGCGAAATGCTTAAATGAAGAACCACGTCACTTCCGCCACACCGTAACCGGCGGGGCGGTTCACTTTGGGCAAATTTTTTTCAGTGAAGCGATTCGATAAAGCAGATAAAAACAAGGTATTAAATATTCTCGATTCGGCATGGAAATAAGAAATTGCTTTTGCCAGTAAACCAACAGATGTCATGTGACTTGTCAGTAACAATTAGATATAAGATGACAAAATGAAAGAACTGAACCGATAACACGTCAAAATTCCGTAACAAGGTAGTTCACAAACCAGCACAATGAATGAATATAAACATTCTTTGAAGATGTCTGCTTGGAATAGAGAGCAGGTCCGTAACCAGCTTAGGACACTAGGAAGGGTGAAGAGTTTTCTGATAGTTTTTTTTTAAAACTATGTCCAACACATTTATGCAGGGGAGAGAAAAAACTTTTAGGGGAGGTTCGCCCCCCCTGCTACCCCTCTAGTTACGGACCTGATAGAGAGTAGTTTTACTTTTGAATCAGCTGGTCTGAATTTGGTACCAGTCGCATGCTGACATAATACTGATGACTGGATTACTCTACCAATTGCGCAACATATCCATAACATTGTTTTTCTATGAAGGTTTGCTAATTGTGCTGTTTCAGTCGAGTCAACGTTCAGGAGCAGCTCATGGTAGTTCTAACCTGCCGCGAAAATATCAGCCAAAAAATGACGGCAAAATGTGAAGAAACTATTGCATTACTTTGGTGATGCTATACATGTAGATGCCAAAAACCTTCCACATGGGGTTCGCAGTGCTTAGATAATATTTTCCCTTCGCGAAACTCTTTTTACATCAGTTTTGTTTTACATTGCTAGTGTTTTGCCGACATCATCGGTGAAAATCCTTGGACAATTGTAAACTTTTCAACCATTTTCTAATTATAAAAAAACATTTGCAGAAGAAAACTGAAACTGAAGCTTCAGCCTGCTTTTGCAAACAATTTTAATCAAAAGGAGATTGGAACTTTTGCACCAATATTGCTTACCAAGTGTTTGATTTGTTGATTTATAAGTCCGCAGCAGGGAAACACGCCGTTTTACACTTTGTTGTGTTAAATTTATTGAAGTGCTGAGATATTTTCTCCGATCAACTACATTATATTTACCGATATCAACTACGTTATATTTACCTTGCCTGTAGTTGCAAACCGAATCACAGAAAAAATCAGTAGAACAACGTTTCGTAGAAAAAATCCACAACACTAAATTTTTTTTGTAGCAAGCTTCTTTGCCTAAGATGCAAAAAATGGTGAGTTTACACAAAATTAGACAACACAACCTGCATATTTTTCGCTGCAAATACTAGCGAAATGAAAACGTTTATATGAACCATGCTATTTAAAGCGATCATCGTATCTGCACGTGTACCCGCACTGAACTATTCGCTGACGTTAGAAACTTCATTGCAACGTGGTTAATCACAAGTCGAAATCGTCGAGCCAACGCACCTGCGTCACAGCAAGCTAAGCATCGTGGCATTGTAAACAGATATCAATCCAGATTGGGCTGCGACACGTGCATTGTGGCAATAAGGCATGACTAATTGTCTGAAGACAGACAACATCCAATGAAAAAAGAGCTGTTCGAAATTACTGTATATATACGTCTGGTGAAAGCTTAAGACAACTTAGAGGTGTTTTAGAACCATGAGTATAAACTTATTTGAGTGCAGTTGAATATTAGGGGTAATTCTTGACAATTAAAAGCTCTAGTTTTGCTGCAAGCTTTCGAGAAATCAGCCGGTTGCCGCCTGCTTTCTTCGATTTGCGATGATTCGGTTTAGCACATATCTGTGCTCACGCAATTAGTCTCCATACAACGGCAACGCAGTCGAATCTGTCAGCAACCTTTAAGAGGGAAACGCTTTCACGTAAATCCTACCCATGCTCAGTCCTGATTTCAGGACTATAACTTGCGTATACATTGAAATGGAATATTACGAATGTAAATTTAGTATTTGCGAAACAAAAACGTTTTGTATTTTACCTACTTTCATTAATCAGCCAAACGACTTGGGTTTGAAAATAAACTAGTGAATCTGGCTTTCTCTGTATGGAAAATGTAAATCGTTTTTGTGTCAGACCAAGAATGCTACGAGCAACCAAGTCAACGTACTTCGTACGTTTGAATATTCTCTGAGCATAGCCGCCGACTGCAATTACGAACTGGATATATGCATTTGTAGCTTATAAGCTACTGGTATTATTGAATAAAGATTCCAGCAGAGTATAAAGACGAGCAAAATGTATTTATTTGCCACAAAAGAACAGCGTGGTTGAAATGAAGCATGGGAGTCATTGAAAATTGATTTTTCTGTTATTGATAGTATGTCGGTTAAAAATTTTTAAACAGAAAAGCAATCTTTGCAACAAAGATATTGAACCTCATTTTTATTTTAGTCTAAAGAATAATCTTTAAGACTTCCGATACTTTAAAGTCCAGCACTTCGAAAGCAAAGATGGAACATTAATTTTCGAGGATGTGTGCTATTAAAAGATTTGATGTGATCATTATGTCAAGCAGCAGTAGTTCAGTCCGCAGCCGAAAAGCACTGGATATCTCGCAAAAAATCACGTCAGCAATCGGGGAATTCTCTTGCGAACGATTTTAAGCTATATCTTTACAAAGTCGATTGTTGATAGCGTGACAAAGAGTAGTCAACGTTTCTCGCAGGCGAGAATGATGTAACAAGATGTCGTAGGGTGGTCACGATGTTGGCGTAGGTCAGCAGCTCAGGCCATTACCAGAAGCATCACGCCCTTCCTGCACCAAGATGTTGAGCTAAGTATGGCTTTATCAGTTACAGATGAGGAAAATAATGACTTGCATGATTAATAATGGCAAGAGGTTTGAAATAGTTTGTAAGATGTTATTAAAGATAAAATCAGTTTCGAAAAATATTTTTGATATCTCTTATTTACACGGAAAATGCACTTCATTTCTAATCTATCTGTTGAAAAAATAACATCAGACGCTTTTCATTGAAACTGCATCTTTGACAACGTCTTAAATGAGGTGATTCCATCTTGGCGTATTGTGGACTGAAGACCTTATAATACCAAAATTGGTGAAAAAGCTGTTTAAAGTCAGTGGCACAGCAGGTATGAAGTTCATCCAGACATAAGCATAAAGAATTTTTTCACATTAGCCTCTAATACAAATAGATCAGCTAAAATATTTACGCAGCCTGCGCTAAGTTAAATCGATCCTGGTGTTAAGAAAGATTCATCCGCAGCATGATGTTGTATTGAGCCTGATTCAGCCGTGACTGTTTAGAAAACAAAAGTATCGAACGCCTGACTCTAGATCAGGGTTTCCGAAACTTCTTTAGACACGGGACATCAAGTCTTGTCATTTCACTTCATGTAACACGAAGAAGTAAGGGTGTGACTGTGAGAAGCCAACAGTAGCATTCACGCTTGTTATGAGATAATTAACACCAATATGTGACGAAAGGGGCCAAATGAACTTGCAATGCGTCGTGTCTACTGCTCGATGGAACACTTTGAAGGTCGCGGAACACAAGTGTTCGCTATCCTAGATAAGCATTCGTTGTTTCTGAGAAACGATGATCTAGAACAGTAGTTCCCAACCGGGGTGCCGCGGCACCCTAGGGTGCTATTTACAATACCCAGGGGTGCCGCGAGCTAATGCGTTTTTTAATATACTATTAAAAATACAGTTTCAAACTGTCATCAAACCTTGAAGCAAAATTGTATGGGTTCGCCACTGGGTGCCGCAAAATATAATTCTCTTCTGCAGGGTGCCGCAAGCCTAGACAGG